>Ga0308160_10002142_pt1 | contig 24754 bp, 20 predicted proteins | sample PhyFR1_FD_201036 | JGI IMG/M metagenome (GOLD analysis project Ga0308160, IMG submission 201036) | Phyllosphere microbial communities from UC Gill Tract Community Farm, Albany, California, United States - DLSLF.R1 | ecosystem: Host-associated > Plants > Phyllosphere > Unclassified | place: USA... | reverse complement strand
ACCACCCCTTCCCATCCCGAACAGGACCGTGAAACGACTTTGCGCCGATGATAGTGCTGCAACCAGTGTGAAAGTAGGTTATCGTCAGGCTAAGTAATTGCAGTAAATAAGTAACAAGCAAAAGCGACACCCCACTCGGTAACCCGAGTGGGGTTTTTTGCGTTCAGGGCCACCAGGCTACCTCATCACCATATCAGGTGTAATTTCTCCTCTTGCAGAACAAAATGTACGCGTACTCAGGGAGATCCCGGATGCGCGATGCAATCATCATCGGCGGCGGCCACAATGGCCTGGTCTGCGCGTGGTACCTGGCCCGTGCCGGCTTGAAAGTCACTGTCCTCGAACAGCGTGAAGTGGTCGGCGGCGCCGCGGTGACCGAAGAATTCCACCCCGGCTTCCGTAATTCCGTGGCCGCCTACACGGTCTCCCTGCTCAACCCCAAGATCATCCGCGACCTCGACCTGGCCACTCATGGCCTGCGCATCGTGGAACGTCCGCTCGCCAATTTCCTGCCGCTCGACGATGCGCATTACCTGAAGGTCGGTGCCGGCAGGACGGCGGCCGAGGTCGCGAAATTTTCCGCGCGCGACGCCCACCGGCTGCACGAATATGCCGTTCACCTGGATGCGGCCGCCGACGTGCTGCGGGAACTGGTACTGCAAACGCCGCCGAACGTCGTCCAGGGCGGCTGGCTGCAGACGCTCCCCGAGCTGATCAAGGCTGGCAAGCTGGGCAACCGCATGCGCAAGCTGCCGCTCGCACAGCAGCGCGAGCTGCTCGACCTGTTCACCAAGTCCGCCGGCGATTACCTGGACGGCTGGTTCGAGAGCGCGCCGATCAAGGCCGCCTACGGCTTCGACAGCGTGGTCGGCAATTATGCCAGTCCGTACTCGCCCGGTTCCGCCTATGTGCTGCTGCACCACGTGTTTGGGGAAGTCAACGGCAGGAAGGGCGCCTGGGGCCACGCCATCGGCGGCATGGGCGCGATCACGCAGGCGATGGCGAAATCGGCCGGCGCGCGCGGCGTCGAGATCCGCACCGGCTGCGCCGTCGGCGAGGTCGTGCTGGCCAAGGGCCGGGCCACCGGCGTGGTCACCGCCAGGGGCGAGCGTCTCGATGCGCGCGTGGTAGTGTCCAACCTGAATCCGCGCCTGCTGTACACGCGCCTGGTCGATCCCGCCGCGCTGCCGCCGGACTTCCTGCGCCGTATGCAGGGCTGGCGTTGCGGTTCCGGCACCTTCCGCATGAACGTGGCCCTGTCCGAGCTTCCGGATTTCACTTGCCTGCGCGGCAAAGGGCAGGCCGAGCACCACGGCAGCGGCATCATCATCGCGCCGAGCCTCCACTATATGGAGCGCGCCTACCACGACGCGCGCCTGCTGGGCTGGGCGCGCGAGCCCATCGTCGAGATGCTGATCCCGTCGACCCTGGATCCGACCCTGGCGCCCGCCGGGCGCCACGTGGCCAGCCTGTTCTGCCAGCATGTCGCGCCCCAGCTGCCCGACGGCGCCAGCTGGGATGCGCACCGCGAGCAGGTGGCCGACCTGATGATCGCCACCGTCGACCGCCATGCGCCGAATTTCAAGGCGTCGGTACTCGGCCGCCAAGTCCTGAGTCCGCTGGACCTGGAACGCAGCTTCGGTCTGGTCGGCGGCGACATCTTCCACGGCGCGCTCGGGCTCGACCAGCTGTTCTCGGCGCGTCCGATGCTGGGCCACGCCGATTACCGTGGCCCGGTGGCCGGCCTCTACACCTGCGGCGCCGGCACCCATCCGGGCGGCGGCGTCACCGGCGCACCGGGCCACAATGCCGCCCGCGAAGTCTTGCACGACCTGCGCCACCTGCGCCGCCACGCCATGTAGAATGCGGCCTCCCAGCGAGGCCACCATGACCACCCCAGCACTGACCATCTCCCGCATCCTCCACGCCGGCTACGTGTTCGCGTGCGAAGGCACGCGCATCGCCTTCGACACCATCTTCGAAAACCCCTTCAGCCGCAACTGCCACGCCTTTCCGGCAGTGCGCTTCGACCACGAGGCCATCCGCCGCCAGCGCTTCGATGCCGTCTTCATCTCGCACTTCCACGATGACCACTGCTCGCTCGAGAGCCTCGACCTGCTCGACCGCGCCACGCCCATCCATATCTACTGCATCTTCGACGAGCTGTTCGAGATGGTGCGCCAGCTCGGCTTCACCAATGTGCAGCCGCTCGCGCTGAATGTGCCGGTGCAGGTCGGCCCCTTCCAGGTGATCCCGCGCGAAGCCATGGATGCCGATGTCGACTCGATGTTCCAGGTGAAGGCGGCCGGGATGAACGTGCTGAACGTGGTCGATTCCTGGATCGACGACGGCACCCTGGCCCAGTTGGTGGCCGAAGGGCCCTGGGACATGGTCTTGTGGCCCTTCCAGACCATGCGCGAAATCGAAGTGCTGGCGCCGTCGCGCGCCACACCCGCGCCGCCGACGCTGCCGGACGAATGGATTCCCCAGCTGCGCGCACTGGCGCCGCGCTACATCGTGCCCAGCTCCTGCCAGTTTTTGCAGGAGCCGTGGTCGTGGTATAACCGTGCCTTCTTTCCGATCTCGTATGCGCAGTTCACGCGCGAGGTGACGGCGGCGCTGCCGGCTGCGCAAGTGATGCGCCTGGACCCGTCGGTCTCGGTGCTGCTGGATGCAGACGCGCTGCGGCCGGCACCGCCCTTGGCGTGGGTGATCCCGGTGGGAGAGCAGGACGTCGATTACGCCTACCAGGGCAATGCCGCGCCGCCGCCCACCTCAGAGATCGCCTGCCGTTTCCCGGCCTTGAGCGCGGCGCAGATGGCGCGCGTGATGGCTTACTGCCGCGTCGAGCTGCCCCGAAAATACGGGGAGGTGGAAGCCGCGTCGGACTACTTCGAGCAGCCGCGCCTGTGGCAGTTATCGGTCTATGACCACACCGGCGCCGCCACCCGCTTCCGTTATCGCCTCGACCCGAGCGGCAAGGCCCGGCTTGACGATGATGGCGATCGGCTCGGCTGGACCACCGAGATCCCGGCCGCCAAACTCATTGCGGCGCTGGAGCAGGGTGAATCGCTGACCTCGATGTACATGCGCATCAACGACACCGTGTTCGACGCGGAGACGGAGCGTACGCTGCTCGATGCCGACGTGGTCGACGATCCGCTGATCCGTTGCCTGTTCAGCGACACCTTCGGCGCCTACCAGGCGGCCCAGCTGCGCCGCCTGCAGTCGCGTTCATTTTCCGAGTAGAAGCAGGGACTGTTCCCAATCGCCTTCCCAGGCCTGCAGGAAGTCATGCGTCTTGAACGCCCGCTTCAAGGGCCCGAGCGGCGTGCGGTAGACGTCGTGCAGTCCGAGCGCCAGCGTCACCGGGTTCCACACCGCGTTCTTCTTCGACTTGCGTGCGCTCGCCTTCACACGCGCGCCATCGTCGCCGAAGATGCCGATCGCCTCGTCCAGCGCCTTGTCCAGATCCAGCCGCACCACGCGGCCGAAGGCTTCCAGCACCTCGGCCTTGCCGATACCGTACTGCGATTCGCTGGCCACGGGTGGCGCCTGCGGCTTGGGCGGCGGCGCCTCGGCCTCGTGCCTCAGCTTGCCGGCCAGGCGCTCCAGGTCCTTCTTGGTGAAGCGCAGCGCCTCCAGCGGGCGGCGGAAGCCCGGCTCGGGCAGGCGCGCGACGATGCGGTAGACATCCTTGGTCATGGTGATCAGGACGTCTTCGCTGCCGGCCGCGAGGCGCGCGATGTCGCCCTCGAAGAAGATCGGCGCGGCGTAGCCGCCGTTCGCCTCGCCGAACAGTTCGGCGTGGGCGACGTCGTAGTCCAGCCAGACATAGGGCGTGAGGCCGTGCTCGAGCAGGCGCGCCAGGGTCCATGGGGATGCGGTTTGCTGTGCCAGCCAGGCGCAGGCTTCGTCGGTGGTGGCACGGAAGGGCAGGTCGTTGGTGCTCATGCTATCGGGTAGTTGCTGCGGACGGCTATTGTAATGCACGGCGCAAGGTGCCCTTGACCCGAAAATATGATGGGTATAATATGAAGTTCATCATATTCAGGTGCCGCCCCATGTCGAACGATCTCAAGCAGACCCGCCGCCAGCAATCGCACGAGCGCATCCTCGACGCCGCCGCCCGCGCCCTGTGCCGCGACGGTTATGCCGGCCTCGGCGTGGCCAACGTCATGAAGGAGGCCGGCCTGACCCACGGCGGTTTCTACGCGCACTTCGACTCGCGCGAAGCCTTGCTGGCCGAGGCCGTCGAACATGCCGGCATGCGCAGCATGGCGCGCATGCGCGAGCGGCTCGCGCGGCGCGTGGACGAGGGCATCAGTCCGTTGCGGGCCCTGATCGAGGAATACCTGTCCGATACCCATGTCAACGCGCTCGACGCCGGCTGCCCGGTCGCCGCCCTCGGTCCCGACCTGGGACGCGGCGAAACGGCGCTGCGCGGGGTCGCATTGGGCCGGGTGCAACATCTGGTTGCCGCGATCGCCAGGCTGCTGCCGCCGGGCAGTGCGCCGGGGGCCGCCCAGGTCATCGCCGCTACCCTGGTCGGCAGCGTCCAGCTGGCCAGGGTGCTGCCGGAGACGGATCGCGAGGCGATGCTGCAGAACGCCCGCGCCAGCCTGCTTGCCCAGTTCGACCACGCCGACGTCGGCGCGCACTGAAGTCCCATTGCCGTGCTGCTTTAATTGGCGCGGCATTTTTTTAAACCTAAATATGATGCCTATCATATTCGACGACTGGAGAAGCCCATCATGAAACTCGATAACGCCGTTGTCCTCGTCACCGGCGCCAACCGCGGCCTCGGCCTGGAATTCGCCCGCCAGGCGCTTGCCGCCGGTGCCCGCAAAGTCTATGCGGGCGCCCGCGATCCGGCGAGCGTCACATTGCCTGGCGTGGTGACGCTGCGCCTGGACGTCAACGATGCCGCGCAGGTGGCCGAGGCGGCCGCGGCCTGCACCGACGTCACCCTGGTCATCAACAACGCCGGCATCGCCACCATGGGCAGCCTGCTGCAGCCGGACAGCATGGCGGCGCTGGATGCCATGTTCGATACCCATGTGCGCGGCCTGCTGCGCGTCAGCCAGGCCTTCGCGCCGGTCCTCGCCGCGCATGGCGGCGGCGCCTTCCTCAACGTGCTGTCGGTCGGTAGCTGGATCAGTTCACCGGGCCTGGGTGCCTACGCGGCGACCAAATCGGCGGCCTGGAGCCTGACCAACGGGCTGCGTATCGCGCTCAAGGAGCAGGGCACCCAGGTGCTGGGCCTGCACGTCGGCTTCATCGACACCGACCTCACGCGCGGCCTCGACCTGCCCAAGCTGGCACCGTCAGTGGTGGTGGAAAAAGCCTTTGCCGCACTGGAGGCCGGGCAGCAGGAGGTGCTGATCGACGAGTTGTCGCAGCGCGTGAAGCAGGGGCTGGCGGCCGAGCCGGGGGTGTACCTAGCCAGCGTGGCGCGCGACGACTAGACCAGGATCGACGGCGTGAGCGAGTTTAACGCCCGTCGCGCCCTTTTTCGGCCGGCTCGTCCCCGGCCGACGGCTCGCCGGTACGCGCCACCGGCAAATGCCAGTCGAAGCGGATCGCCGCCAGCCGCAGCACGAAGCACAGCGCGGCGCCGGCGCAGGCCATCGTCGTGCTGTGCAGCCCGAGCGCGTCGCCCACCACCACCACGCTGGCGCCGGCCAGGGCCGCCACCGCGTACACCTCGGCGCGCATCACGGCCGGAATCTCGGACAGCAGCACGTCGCGCACGATGCCGCCGCCGATCCCCGTCAGCATGCCGAGCAGGGCCGCCATGAAGGGCTGGACGCCGAACACCAGCGCTTTCTGGGCACCGGCCACGCAGAACAGCGCCAGTCCGGCCGCATCCAGGACCAGCACCCAGCTGCGCAGACGGCGCAGGCCGGGGTGCCAGAAGAAAATCAGCACGCCCGCCAGCAGCGAGGCCGCCAGGTAGCGCCAGTCGCGGATCGCGGCCGGCGGCGTGGCGCCGATCAGCAGGTCGCGCACGATGCCGCCGGAATTGGCGGCGACGAAGGACAGCACCAGCACGCCGAACAGATCGAGCCGGCGGCGCACGCCGGCGACGGCGCCGCTGAGGGCGAACACGAAGGTGCCGAGCAGGTCGAGCGTCAGCACCAGGGTCTTGAGCGCGCTTGCGACATCGAGGGAAACGGCAGGGAACACAGTGTATCTTTCTGGAGTCTGCGCGGCCGGGTGCCGCGCAACAGCGCATTATGAGGCTTGCACGCCCGTCGGCAAAGCCCGCCGGCTGCTAGACTCCGCCTATCGTCCACCCGCCAGTCCCAATGCCTCGCCAATGTCCCGCGTCGACTTCAATCACCTGCAAGCCTTCATCCTGGTCGCGCGCGAGCGCAGTTTCACGCGCGCCGCCGCGCAACTGGGCGTGACCCAGTCGGCGCTCAGTCACACCATCCGCGGCCTAGAAGCAAAGCTTGGCGTGCGCCTGCTGACGCGCAGCACGCGCGGGGTCGCCCCCACCGAGGCCGGCGAGCGCCTGTACGCGACGCTGGAGCCGCATTTCGAAGGCATCGCCGGCGGCCTGGCGGCGCTGGGGGATTTGCGCGACAAGCCGGCCGGCACCATCCGCATCACGGCACACGACCACGCGGCCAGCACCGTGCTGTGGCCGCGCCTGTCGCCGCTGCTTCCCGCCTACCCGGACCTCCGCATCGAGATCGATATCAATTACGGCATGATCGACATCGTGGCCGAACGCTTCGATGCCGGCGTGCGCCTCGGCGACCAGGTGGCCAAGGACATGATCGCGCTGCGCATCGCGCCCGACCTGAAAATGGCGGTGGTCGGATCGCCATCCTACCTGGCGCGGCGGCCGGCGCCGCTGGTGCCGCAAGACCTGACCACCCACGGCTGCATCAACATGCGCCTGCCCACCCACGGCGGCCTGTACGCCTGGGAGTTCGAGCGCGACGGCAAAGGATTGCAGGTGCAGGTGGCGGGGCAGGCGATCTTCAACACCACGCCGCAGACCCTGCAGGCGGCGCTCGACGGCCATGGCCTGGCCTACGTGCCGGACGACCTGGCCGCCGGACACGTCGCGGCCGGCCGGCTGCAACGCGTGCTGGAAGACTGGTGCCCGACCTTTCCCGGCTACCACTTGTACTACCCGAGCCGGCGCCAGGCCTCGCCGGCATTCGCCCTGGTGGTGGAGGCGCTGCGCCTGGGGGCAGCCTTCGATTCATGAGATAGACTCATATCGGTATTGAGTAAATGCCGGCTTCTCTCATGAGGTAGCAAGGTCTAGAGTGGCTTCCTTAGTCAAAGGAGGCCACATGAAACTGTTCGCTATCGTGGGTGCCGCGCTGATGCTACCCCTGTCCGCCCCGGTCCTGGCGCAAGCTGCCGCCCCCGCAGCCGCCGCCGACCAGGACATGGTCATCACCCGCGCCGGCACCCAGCCGGCCGGCAAGGGCCCAGCGCAGAATTTCACCGGCAGCGTGCGCGTCGACCCCCTGTTCGTGGCGCACCCGCCCTCGGCCGCCTCCGCCGCCTACGTCACCTTCGAGCCGGGCGCGCGCTCGGCCTGGCACACCCACCCGCTGGGACAGGTGCTGGTGGTGACGGCCGGCGCCGGACGCGTGCAGCAGTGGGGCGGCAAGGTGCAGGAGATCCGCCCCGGCGACGTGGTCTGGACGCCGCCCGGCGTCAAGCACTGGCACGGCGCCGCGCCCACCACGGCGCTGACCCACATTGCGATCCAGGAAGCCGCCGCCGGCAACAACGTCGCGTGGATGGAAAAGGTCAGCGATGAACAATACGGCAAATAAACCCGCGCGGATGGCCAAGCTTGCCGGCGCGGCGCTGCTGCTGTACGCCGCCGCGGCCGACGCCGCCGCACCCTCCCAAGGAAAGGAAACAACCATGACATCACCCGCATTGGCGCATTACACCCAGGACCTGCTGCTCGGCGAGGTATGGCAGCGCTCCGGCCTGTCGCCGCGCGACCGCAGCATTGTCACCGTCGCGGTACTGGTCACCAACAACCAGGTTTTCGAACTGCCGCCCTATCTGGGCCGCGCGCTCGACAGCGGCGTCAAGCCGGTCGAGCTTGCGGAGTTGATTACCCACCTGGCCTTTTATGCCGGCTGGGGCAAGGCCACGGCGGCCGACCGCATCCTGCAAACGGTGTTCGCCGAGCGCAAGATCGATGTCGCCCGGCTGGCCCCCGCGAAGGTGGCGCCGCTGCCGCTCGACCAGGCCGCCGAGGCGCAGCGCGCCAACACCGTCGCCGAGAACTTCGGCAAGGTCGCGCCGGGCGTGGTGCAGTACACCACCGACGCGCTGTTCCGCGACCTCTGGCTACGCCCGGGGCTGGCGCCGCGCGACCGCAGCCTGGTCACCGTCAGCGCCTTGGTCGCGGCGGGGCAGGTGGCCCAGGTCACCTACCACCTGAACCGTGCCATGGACAACGGCCTGACCGAAACGCAGGCGGCGGAAGCGCTGACCCAGCTGGCCTTCTATGCCGGCTGGCCGAACGTGTTCTCGGCCATGCCGGTGTTCAAAGAAGTCTTCGCCAGGCGCCATGTGCACTAACTGTTTATATTGAAAAGGAAAACACCATGGAACTCAAACGCGTGGGCTCCCAGCCCTCGATGAAAGGCCCGGAAGCATATTTCACGGGCACCGTGCGGATCGATCCGCTCAGCAGCGCCCACGAACCCTCGCGCGTGTCGGTGGCCAGCGTCACCTTCGAACCGGGCGCGCGCTCGGCCTGGCATACCCACCCGCTGGGGCAGACCCTGGTGGTCACCGCCGGCTGCGGCTGGACCCAGTGCGCCGGCGGGCCGATCGTCGAAATCCGCGCCGGCGACGTGATCTGGTGCCCGCCGGGCCACAAGCACTGGCATGGCGCTGCGGCCACTACGGCGATGACCCACCTGGCGATCCAGGAGGCGCTGGACGGTGTCGCCGTGGTCTGGCTGGAGAAGGTCACCGACGAAGAATACAAGGTCGGCCCGGGCGGCCAGGAGCATGTCCACAAGGGCTGAACAATACCAGGGCTCATGAATCAGGCTATCGATTCATGATGGACGTTCATAAGGTCATGCAGGATTCATACGGTTCGGCCCGGATGTTTGCCCTTATGATGCCTGCCTGGGCCGGGGAAGCACCGCCGGCCACCGCCCAACCAGAACAAGGAATACCATGACTGTGAAAGCCTACGGCGCCCTGGCCGCCGACAAGCCGCTCGAATCCCTGGACATCGTCCGCCGCGCTCCTGGCGCACATGACGTGCAGATCGACATCGCCTTCTGCGGCGTCTGCCACTCCGACCTGCACACCGTGCGCGCCGAATGGGCCGGCACCCTGTTCCCCTGCGTGCCGGGCCATGAAATCGTCGGCCGCGTCTCAAGCGTGGGCGGCCATGTGAACGGCGTCAAGGTCGGCGACCTGGTCGGTGTCGGCTGCATGGTCGACAGCTGCCAGCATTGCGCGGACTGCGAAGACGGCCTGGAAAACTACTGCGACAACATGGTCGGCACCTACAACGGTCCTACCGAGGATGCCCCCGGCCACACGCTGGGCGGCTACGCCGAGCAGATCGTCGTGCACGAACGCTTCGTGCTGCGCGTCAGCCATCCGGAAGAGCAGCTGGCGGCCGTGGCGCCGCTGCTGTGCGCCGGCATCACCACGTATTCGCCGCTGCGTCACTGGGGCGCGGGTCCGGGCAAGACGGTCGGTATCGTCGGCATCGGCGGCCTGGGTCACATGGGCATCAAGCTGGCGCGCGCGATGGGCGCCCACGTGGTGGCCTTCACGACCTCGGAGTCCAAGCGCCAGGATGCGCACGCCCTGGGCGCCGACGACGTGGTGGTCTCGCGCAATGCAGAAGAGATGGCGGCGCGTGCCAAGACCCTGGACCTGATCGTCAACACCGTGGCGGCGCCGCACGACCTCGACGCCTTCCTCAACCTGCTCAAGCGCGACGGCACCATGGTGCTGGTCGGCGCGCCGGCCACGCCGCACCCGTCGCCGCAAGTCTTCAACCTGATCACCAAGCGCCGCGCGATCGCCGGCTCGATGATCGGCGGGATCCCGGAAACCCAGGAGATGCTGGACTTCTGCGCCGAGCACAAGATCGTCGCCGACATCGAGATGATCCGTGCCGACGAAATCAACGCCGCCTACGAGCGCATGCTCGAGGGCGACGTCAAGTACCGCTTCGTGATCGATAACGCCACCCTGGCCGCGTAAGCGTCTTCTTCCACACGGGCCGCGGCCGCGCGCGTTTGCGCGGGCTGCGGCCTCTTTTTTTATCTCTGCCATGACTCCAGATATCTCCATCGCTCCCGGCGCAGGCCAGGAGCGGCCCGCGGCATGGGGCGCCGTGTTCGCACTGTCGCTGTCCGCCTTTGCCCTGATCGCCTCCGAATTCATGCCGGTCAGCCTGCTCACGCCGGTCGCCGCCGACCTCGGCATCAGCGAGGGCCAGGCCGGCCAGGCGATCGCCATTTCCGGCGCCTTCGCGCTGCTCACCAGCCTCCTGATTCCGGTGCTGGCCGGACGCCTCGACCGCAAGGTGCTGCTGCTGGGGCTGACGGTGCTGATGATCTTGTCCGGCACCGTGGTCGCCTTCGCCCCCAACTACGCGCTGTTCATGGCGGGGCGCGCGCTGATCGGCATCGCCATCGGCGGCTTCTGGTCGATGTCGGCGGCCACCGCGATGCGCCTGGTGCCCGCCGATCAGGTGCCGCGCGCGCTGGCCATCCTGAACGGCGGCAATGCGCTGGCGACCGTCGTGGCGGCGCCGCTGGGCAGCTTCCTCGGCGCCGTGATCGGCTGGCGCGCCACCTTCTTTTGCGTGGTGCCGCTGGCGGCGCTCGCCCTCGGCTGGAAATTCCTCAGCCTGCCGTCGATGCAGCGCGAGGCGGCGCCGGCTTCGGCCAATGTGTTCCGCTTGTTGAAACGGCCGGCGGTCGCCTTCGGCATGGCGGCGGTCAGCCTGTTCTTCATGGGGCAGTTCACGCTGTTCACCTACCTGCGGCCCTTCCTGGAAACGGTCACCCATGTGGGTGTGTCGGCGCTGTCGCTGCTCTTGCTGCTGGTCGGCGTGGCGGGCGTGGCCGGCACCACTTTCATCGGCCGCTTCCTGAAGGACGGCCTGTACAAGACGCTGGTGGTGATTCCGCTGCTGATGGCGGCGGTGGCCCTGTTGCTGGTGCTGTTCGGCGCCTCCGTCGGTGTCACCGCCGTGCTGCTCGCCGCATGGGGCCTGGTGGCGACGGCGGCGCCGGTCGGCTGGTGGACCTGGCTGGCGCAGACCCTGCCGGACGATGCCGAAGCCGGCGGCGGCCTGATCGTGGCCGTGGTCCAGCTGGCGATCATGCTGGGCGCGACCCTGGGCGGCTTGCTGTTCGACGCCAGCGGCTATGGCGCCACCTTCGGCCTGAGTGCCGCGCTGCTGCTGGCGGCCGCCGTGCTGGCGCTGCTGGCCGGGCGCGCCACCCGGCGTGAGCTGCCAGCGAAGCAGTGACCTCGCTCAGTCCTTGTGGCGGATGGCGTCGATCACCAGCGCCAGCGCGCGCGAGGCCTGGCGCCGGCTCGGATAGTAGGCGTGCAGGCCGGGAAACACCGCGCACCATTCGGGCATCACGCTGACCAGGCGCCCCGAGCGCACGTAAGGGCCGACCAGCGACTCCGGCAGGTAAGTCACGCCGCAGCCGCTCAGGGCCGCGTTCAGCATGTGGTAGACACTGGTGAACACGGTCTGGCCGCGCACCTGCACTTCCATGTCGCGTCCCTCGTGGCGCATTTCCCAGGCATACAGGCCGCCGCTGCTGGACAGGCGCAGGTTGATGCAGTTGTGCTTCATGAGTTCCTGCGTACTGGTTGGCTGCGCATGCCAGCTGAAATAGGCGGGGGCGGCCACGATCATCATCTGCACGTCCGGCGTCAGGCGCACCGCGATCATGTCCTTGTCGACCTGGTCGCCGTGGCGCACGCCGATGTCGTAGCGCTCGGCCGCGATGTCGACGATGCGGTAGTCCGAGCTCATTTCCACGTGCAGGTCCGGATACTGGGGCAGGATGGGTGCCAGGCGCGGCCACAGCACGCTGTCGATCACGTGGTCGATGGCAGTGATGCGGATGGTGCCGGCCGGCTTGTCGCCGAGATCGCTGACCGCCGCGATCTCGGCCTCGATTTCTTCCAGCCGCGGCGCCACGTTCTGCAGCAGCCGCTCGCCGGCTTCGGTGGGCGAGACGCTGCGCGTGGTGCGCGTCAGCAGGCGCACGCCGAGGCGCTCCTCGAGGGCGCGCACGGTGTGGCTCAGGGCCGATTGCGTCATGCCGAGCTTGGCGGCGGCGCGGGTGAAGCTGCGTTCGCGGGCGACCGCGAGGAAGACGAGGATGTCGTTGATGTTGTCGCGGGCCATGGGAGTCTGGAAGATTGAACGACGCTTGAACGATGATTATCCCAGACAGCGGCGCAAGGCGTGAGGCCGTGAACAGGAAATCCCGGCTTCAATCCAGCTCGGTCGCCACTTCCGGCATCAAGCGGTTGATCACACTATAGTTAACCCCGGTCCACCATTCCGACCCCTCGCCCAGCAGCGCATCCACCGAAGCGGCGATTGCCGCGTGGTCGTCGCTGACCAGGTAATCCTCGACGTCGTTGAGCGAGGCGAAGGACAGCACCGACACCGCGTCGATCTTGCTGCCCTCCGGGTCCTTCTGGGTCGAGCCGATGTTGTGCAGCTGGGCGTAGCGGCGCACGAATTCGCCGGTGGCCGCCTGGGCCAGCACCAGCGGCGCGTGTTCGCGCAGCAGGCGGCGCTGGAATTCCTCGCGCGACAGGCCGGGTGCGCGCATGTGGATCATGACCAGGCTGACCGGATCGCGGTGGCGCGCGCTCGGTACCAGGATGTATTCGCGGGTGATCTCGCGCGTCACCATGCGGAAGGCGACCTGTTCGTCGGCCACGATGCGCTCGGCGAACTTCTCCTGCTTGAGCGTGGCCTCGATGTCGGCCTGCTCGGCGTAGGTGATGTAGGCGAAGCCGTCCCAGCGCGGACGCGCCAAATCGGGCACGCGCTTGTGCGGGTCAGTCGGCAGGCGGCCGTCCTCGGCCACCATCGCGCGGTAGGGCGGCGGGAAGAAGGACGAGGGGCCGGAGGGAAGGCGGTGCACCTGGTCGTAGCGCAGCACCAGCGCCGACGAGCTGCCCGGTTCGTCCCAGGCGAACTTGGGACCGTGCACCTTGCGCCAGTACTCGTCCCAGTGCTCGAAGGCGAGGTTGGGGTCGCCCTCCAGCGCCAGCGCGTGCGGGCGCCAGTTGGGCAGGTGCACCTCGTGGCCGTGGCGGCTTTTGGAAGCGCCGCTGTCCTGGGGGCGCTCGCCGCGCGGGGTGGCGTCGACCCGGCTGACGAAGGTCGGGGTCACGATCAGCGGCGCCGAGCGCGGCCCCAGGGTGGCGCCCAGCGGCGGGCGGTGCAGGTTGTCGGTGCGATCGAAATCCGTCGCCATGGCTTGCTCCTCGATGTGGGGGGAGCTTGACGGTAGCGCGCCGGCGCCACCGCCTCCGTGCGCTGGTTCACCGAGTGCGCATCAGGGCGTGGCCAGGAAGTCATCCACTAGCTTGATGGTCGCTTCCGGACTTTCCTCCATCAGCCAATGACCGGCGCCGGGCACGACCGCTTCTTTCACATTGGTGGCGGCGTTGCGCATGACCACCGCCATGTTGGCGCCAAAGGATTTCTCGCCGCCGATGGCCAGCACTGGCATCGGCAGTTTTACCTTGGACGAGGCGCGGTTGTCGGCCACGTCGTGGCTGGCGATGGTATTGAATTGCGCGAACGCCGCTTTCATCGCGCCCGGCTGGGCATACAGCCGGGTGTAGTAGGCGCGCGTGGCCTCATCGATTTTGGCAGGGTCGCCGGCGAACTCGTTCCAGAAGCGGTCCAGGTAGATGCGCTCGCGCCCGGCCACCAGGCGCTCGGCATCCTTGCCGCCGAAATTGAAATGCCACAGCGCTGGGGTGAGGACGATCTGGTCCCAGGGTGCGACGCCGGGCACCGGCGCATCCATCACCACCAGCTTGGTGACCTTGGCCGGATATCGCGCCGCATACGCATAGGCGACCATGGTGCCGATGTCGTGGCCGACCACGGCAGTGCGGTCCTGGCCCAGCTTTTGAAGCACGGCGCGGATGTCGCCGGCCTGCGACTTCTTATCGTAGCCGCCCTCCGCACGCGAGGAGCGGCCCATGCCGCGCAGGTCGGGCACGATGACGGTATGGTTGCGCGCCAGCCGCGCCGCCAGCGGACCCCACATGTCGCCGGTGTCGCCGAAGCCGTGGATCAGCACCACCGCCGGCCCGCTGCCGCCGCTGCGCACCCAGATGGTGGCGCCATCCGCCAGCTGCACGCTGGCGGTCTTGAAGCCCGGCGGCATCGCCGGTTCGGCGGCCAGCGCCGGAAACGCCGGCGCAGCCAGCAGGATTGCGCACAGCGGAAAGCACAACATAGAGCACAGCGTCGAGCGTCGTGTCGTCATGGCAGCCTCTCTTGGTGGGAATGTCAATACAAACCATTCTCACCGCTGCCGGCAGCCCTTGCAATGCTGGGCGGGTGGCGCAGGATTTATACGTCGTCGACCAGCGACCGCGCCTGGCCCACCTGGCCGCGGTAGGCATCGAAGATATGGCGCAGGGCGTCGGCCATGCTCACCTTCGGCGCCCAGCCCAGCTCGCCCATGGTGTTCTCGATCTTGGGCACGCGGTTCTGCACGTCCTGGTAGCCCTGGCCGTAGTAGGCGCCAGAGCTGGTCTCGACCAGTTGCACCTTCTTGGCGCCTTCGGCGTATTCCGGATATTCCGTGGCCAGTTCCAGCATCATGCCGGCCAGTTCGCGGATCGAGTAATTATTTACCGGGTTGCCGACGTTATAGATCTTGCCGGTGGCGGCGCCGTCCTTGTTGTCGATGATGCGCATCAGGGCGTCGATGCCGTCGTCGATGTACGTGAAGGCGCGCTTCTGCTGGCCGCCATCCACCAGCTGGATATTCTCGCCGCGCACGATGTGGCCGAAGAACTGGGTCAGCACGCGCGAGCTGCCTTCCTTCGGGGTGTGGATGGAATCCAGGCCGGCGCCGATCCAGTTGAAGGGACGGAACAGGGTGAAGTTCAGGCCTTCCATGCCGTAGCCCCAGATCACGCGGTCCATCAGCTGCTTGGCGCAGGCATAGATCCAGCGCGGCTTGTTGATCGGGCCGTAGACCAGGTGCGAGTTCTCGGGATCGAATTCGGCGTCCTGGCTCATGCCATACACTTCCGAGGTCGACGGGAAGATCAGGTGTTTCTTGTACTTCGCGGCCGAGCGCACGATCGGCAGGTTGGCCTCGAAGTCCAGCTCGAACACGCGCAGCGGTTCCTTCACATAGGTGGACGGCGTGGCGATGGCGACCAGCGGCAGGATCACGTCGCACTTCTTGACGTGGTATTCGACCCACTCGGTGTTGATGGTGATGTCGCCTTCGAAGAAGTGCATGCGCGGATGGTCGAGCATGTCGGCGATGCGCTCGGACTGCATGTCCATGCCATACACTTCCCAGTCGGTGGTCTCCAGGATGCGCTTGGACAGGTGGTGGCCGATGAAGCCGTTGACGCCGAGGATAAGGACTTTTTTCATGGTAGGAGACTCTCTTGAAACGGTGTGACAGAAAAAGGGTTCAATGGTTCACGATGATGGTGCGGCGCGCATCGGCAGCGACCACGCGCAGGTGGAGGCCGCGCTTGCGCAGCACGTCCACCAGGTCGGCGCGGGCAATTGCCACGCAGGGAATGCCGCGCGCAGTGTTCGACTGCCATTCGCCGGCAAAGGCATCCAGGCTGGCGATGCCCAGCGCCGGCTGCTGCTTCAGCCCGAAGCCGAATTCATCTTCGTAATCGACCAGGGTGACGGGCCGGCCCAGGTAGAAGGTGATCGACTGCTCATACAGGCCAATGGCGTACAGGCGGGTGGCCGGCGTGAGGCCGCTCTGGATCGCCGGCAGCAGGTTGACGCCGGCGCGCGCCCGCGCCATCGGCTCGAAGCCGGCCAGCAGCAGCTGGCTCGCGCAAAAGGCGGTGAGGGCGAGCGTCAGCACATAGGCATCCGACTGGCGGTGACGCGCCAGCCAGGCGCCCAGCAGGCCGCCGCCCAGCGCCAGCATGCCGGCGGTGCAGACCCACGGCACCCAGGTCGCGTACAGGGCCGCCTCGCCGTCATGGCGCGCGAAATGCGTCACGAAGGGCGCCACGCCGAGCAGCCCGGCGCCGACCAGGGCGAACAGCGCCGCATTCACCACGCGGTGCTTGCGCCCGGCGCCTTCCAGGTAGCAGCCGACCAGCAGTGCCAGCGCCGGGAATACCGGCAGGATGTAGCCGGGCAGCTTGGAGCTGGAAGCGCTGAAGAAGGCGACGATGAACACCAGCCAGACCAGGGCCAGCAGGCGCGGGCGGAATGCCGATGCATCCGCGCCGGCGGGGACCCTGCCGCGGCGCGCGCCCGCCAGCAGCGACTGCACCAGCACGCCCACCCAGGGCAGGCTGCCCACCGACAGCAGCGCCAGGAACACCCATGGCGGCGCTTCGCGGTGGTGTTCCTTCAACAGGAAGCGCTCGAAGTGTTCGTGGATGAAGAAGAAATGCGGCTGCTCGGGATTCTTCAAGCCCACCAGGATGAACCAGGGCGCCGCGATCGCGAAGAACAGCAACAGGCCCTTGCCTGCGTGCAGGCGCGCCGGCAGGCGCCAGTCACGCACCAACACAATATACGTGACCAGCACGCCGCCCGGCAGCACCACGCCCACCAGGCCCTTGGACAGCGTCGCCAGCGCCATGCCGGCCCAGCAGGCCAGCATCCAGTTGCGCCGCTGGTAGGGCGTGGCGCCGTCGCGCTGGGCCAGCATCAGGGCGCACAGGGTCAGCGTCATCATGGCGGACAGGCCCATGTCGACCGAATTCACCTGGCTGCCGAGCAGCCAGTAAAAGCTGGAACCCAGCACCAGCGCGGCATACAGGCCGGCGCGGCCGCCGCACACGCGGCTGGTGGTGTAGGCGGTCAGCAGCACGCCGCCGATGCCGCACAGCCCGGTCCACAGGCGCGCCTGCCATTCGCCCACGCCGAACAGGGTGAAGGTGAGGGCGTTCATCCAGGCTTGCAGAGGCGGCTTTTCGAAGTACTTGATGCCGTTCAGGCGCGTGGTGATCCAGTCGCCGCTGGCGAACATCTCGCGCGCCATCTCGGCGTAGCGGCCTTCGTCGGGCGGCACCAGCGTGCGCAGCGACAGCACGTACAGGGAAACCAGGACGAAGCAGGCCACGAGCGCGCCGATGGCCGCCCGGTTGCGGTGAAAATCGTTCATGACTCAGTTCAGGATGGTGATGGGGTGCGGGGGAAGCGCATCGTGAAGATACTGCCTTGTCCGACGCTGCTGTTGACCTCGACCATGCCGCCGTGTAGTTCGGCGATCGAACGCACCACGGCCAGGCCCAGGCCGGTGCTGTCGGTCGAACTGCGGGCGGCATCGGCCCGGTAGAAGCGGTCGAACAGATGCGGCAGGTGCTTGTCGGCAATGCCGCTGCCGGTGTCGCTCACCGAAATGGCCACGCCGTCGCGGGTGTGCTCGGACAGCAGGCGGATGGTGCCGCCGCGCGGGGTGTAGCGCAGCGCGTTGGCCAGCAGGTTGGACAGGGCGCGCCGCAGCAGCAGCGGGTCCGCCATCAGGTGGCCGTCGCCGCGCGCTTCCAGCGCCACGCCCTGTTCGTCGGCGGCGATGTCGTAGAACTCGAGCAGCTTGCGGAATTCGCCGGCCAGCGCCACCTGTTCCAGGTGCACATGCTGTTCGGCGTTGTCGGCGCGCGCCAGGAACAACATGCTGGCTACCATGCGCGACAGCCGGCTGCCTTCCTCGACCACCACTTCCAGCGTGTTCTGGTATTCCAGCGGGGTGCGGGCACGCGCCAGGGTGACGCTGGCGGCGGCCACCAGGTTGTTCACCGGCGAACGGAACTCGTGCGCGATGTCCGAGGAAAAGCGGGTCAACTGCTCGAAGGACTGTTCCAGGCGCGCCAACATGTCGTCGAAGCTGCGCGCCAGCACGCGCAGCTCGGCCGGCAGGGCGTCGTCGGCGATTCGCGCATGCAGTTTTTCGGCGTTGATGCGGCCGATGTCGCTGGCGATCGCCCGCAGCGGCGCCAGGCCGCGCCGCGCCAGCAGGAAGCCGACCCCGGCCGACAGCAGGATCGCCAGGCCGACCACGCCGGCCAGGCGGCGGCGGTAGGCTTCCAGCAGGTGGCGGCTTTCGGTCACGTCCAGCACGCCGCGCAGCACGGTACCCTGCGGACCGAGCGCGCCGCCATGCACTTCGATGGCTTCGGCGCCAGGGGTATCCACCGGCATGTCGTACACCAGCAGCGAACGGTGATGGCCGTTCACGCGGTCTTCCACGCGGGCATGGGCCGCCGGCGGACGCAGCGGCGCCAGCGTGCGGACGAAGGCGGTAGCATTCGCCGAAGCGTCGCGCACCGAACCGTCCGGCGCCAGCAACTGCCAGCCGAACTTGCGGTAGGCTTCCTGGTACTCGCGCCACTCCCATTGCCACTGGTTGGGCGGCTGGTGGCGCACCGCCAGGTTTTCCAGCACGTCGCGCTGGATCTGCAGGTCGTTCTTGAGTTCGGCCTGGTCCTTGTCGTGCAGCTGGCGCACCAGTTCCGAATACATCATGGCCGATACCGCCAGCACGATGGCCGTGATCGCCACGCTGACGAAGACGCTCATGCGGACCGTGAGCGACCAGCTGCCGCCGCCGGCGCGCTTGACAGGCGCCGCCTCGGCGCCGGCGGCCGGGACGGCCTTAAGCGCGGACTTCAAGGACATAGCCCACTCCCCGCACGGTGTGCAACAGCTTGACCGGATACGGGTCGTCCAGCTTGGTGCGCAGGCGCCGCACCGCTACCTCGACCACGTTGGTCTCGGATTCGAAATTCATTTCCCACACCTGGTCGGCGATCACGGTGCGCGACTGCACCTCGCCGGCGCGCCGGATCAGCAGCGACAGCAGGGCGAATTCCTTGGGCGTCAGGTCGAGCCGGTCGGCGCCGCGGGTGGCGCGATGCTTGAGCAGGTCGAGCCGCAGGTCGGCCAGTTCGAACACGGTGGGCTCGCCCTGCAGCGACGAACGGTCGTTGCGGCGCAGGATCACGCGCACCCGCGCCAGCAGCTCGCTGAAGGCGAAGGGTTTGACCAGGTAATCTTCGGCGCCCAGCTCGAGGCCGCGCACGCGGTCGTCGACGGCGTCACGCGCGGTCAGGAACAGCACCGGTGTCTGGCGCTGGGCGCGGCGCACGGTTTCCAGGATCGCCCAGCCGTCCAGGCCGGGCAGCATCACGTCGAGGATCGCCAGGTCGTAGTCGGCGGTGAGCAGCAGGTGCAGGCCGTCGGGTCCGGTCATGGCGACGTCCACCACCATGCCTTCTTCCTTCAGGCCCTGGGACAGGTAGGCGGCCGCGGTGGCCTGGTCTTCGACAAGGAGAATCTTGGTCATGGCGGCATTGTGCATGAAAAGCCCTGACGAAAGCCCGGCGGGAAGATTACATTTCCGTAAGCTTCAGCATGCCATGGCCCCTGCGCAGGCAGGCGCCCACGTTTTCGCGGGCCTGTCAGTCCCCATTTTGCGCCGTTGCGGCACTTGCAACAGCCGCGTCGAGCATGTTTTCCGCCGCATCATCCGCCGCCGGCGCCTGCTCGCGCCCCCACTCGCGGTATTCCACCAGCGACGGAATCCGCGCCAGCGCCCCCAGCGGCGCGATGCCCATGTCATCCAGCTGCGCCAGCAGCTCGGCCAGCACGGTCTCGCGTTCCAGCTGCCAGGTCGAGGCGAAGCAGCGCCAGAAGGTCCAGCCGGCGCGTTCCAGCACGCGCTGGCGGCCCATGTCGGCTGCCCAGCGGTCCGGGCCGTGGAATTCGTCGCCATCGAGTTCGATGGCCAGGCGGCGGTCGTCGGCGCCTTCGATCACCATGTCGATGCGGTAGCCGGCCGCCGGCACTTGCGGGATCACGCGGTAGCCGCGTTCGAACAGTTCGGTATAGACGTCGCGCTCGAAGCCGGATTCGCACAGCTTGATCAGGCTGCCGGCGTCATCGCTGGCCGCCAGCGGCTTGGCGAAGTGCTCGACCAGGGTGCGCCGCAAGTCCAGCGTGGACAGCTCTTCCAGCCGCACCGAGCGCACCAGGAACATGCGGTCGCGCGCGCGCGAGGCGGCCACGTTGAAGCGCTGGTCGTACATGGTGCCGGAGAGCGCGTGGTGCTGCTTGCTGTCGGCCACCATGCTGAGGAAGATGATGTCGCGCTCGCTGCCCTGGAAGATGCGGGCGTCGCCGCAGGAGAACTGGCGGCGCGCCAGTTCGGCGGCGTCGCAGCGGGCGCGCACCAGCTTGTCGATCAGCTGCGCCTGCTCCGGGCCGAGCAGGGACACCACGCCGATGCTCCTTCCCGCCATCTTCGGATCGCGCAGGATGGCGTCGATCTCCGCGGCGATGCATTCGGCTTCCGGGGCGTTCTGCCCCTTGGCGCCGCGGTAGCCGTTGGCGACGAAGATGTCGACCAGCGGCGGATCCAGCCGCTCGGAGGCCTTGGGAATGCGCAGCGGCTGGATGAAGCCTTTATAGAACACCCGGTTGCTGTAGGCGATGATCGGCGGCACGCAGCGGAAGTGCTCGCGCAGCATCACCTTGGAGGCCGCGAACACGGTGGAGGCGATGTCGTACAGCGACATGTCGGCCGTCAGCACCGGCTCGAAGGGCTGGCCGGCCAGGAAGCGGCGGCGCAGGTCGGCGATCTTGGCGGCGGCGACGAAGCCGGCCTCGGGCGACACCTGCTTGTCGTCGCCCACCACTAATATTTGCTTGCCGCGCAGGACCGCCGGCAGCGCCCACAAGTCGGACTGGCTGGCCTCGTCGACGATGACGAGGTCGAAGGCGCCGATGTCGGCCGGCAGCGATTCCGACACGCGCGCATGGCTCATGATCCAGCAGGGCACGGCGGCCTGGGCGTCGACCATGGCCTTCTGGGCGTCGCGCCGGTAGCGGCCGGCGTTGACGCCGGTGCCCTTGCCGAACTTGCGCATCGCGGTGCGGTAGGTTTCCAGGGCGCTCAGCACGTTGTGGCCGGCGTGGCGCCGCGTGGCCATCCAGCTCGAGGTCGAGACCAGGTCTTCGTACAGGCGCGCCAGTCCCGCTTCCAGCTCGCGCCGGCGCGCCGCCAGCGTACGCATTTCGTCGCGGGCGTCGATGTCCTCGAGGTGGGTCTTGAGGCGCGCCCAGTTCCAGGCATCGCGCCAGCGCACCGGAAACACCTCGTCGTCGCCGCTGGCATCCGCCGGCAAGGACATCACGCGCGCCGCCAGCCAGGCGCCGCCATGCGCTTCGATCAGGGCCGCCAGCTCGCGCACGGTGGCAAAGGCCGGTGCCAGTGCTTCGATGCGGCGCAACTCCATCACAACAGCGGCGTATTCGGCCGCGACCTGCTCGGCGCTCAAGTCCGGCGTGCCGAGCGTGTCCTCGACCAGCAGGTGCAGCCGCTGCGACACCGGGCCGCCGCAGCCGGCCAGGCTGTCCTGTAGCGCGGCCAGCATCGCGGTGGCCTGCGCCATGCCGGCACGCGTCAGGTGGCGCTGCACGTGGGCACGCACCCGCGTTAGCTCGGCCTGCCGGCCCAGCAGGTCCTGCACCGGCACCTGGGCGAACACCTGCGCGGCCAGCAGCCGCAATCGTTGGTCATGGTTGCTCGCCAGCGCGTGCGCGCCGCGCGCGGCCAATGTGACCAGCTCGATGCTGCGCAGCTGCGCCACATCCGCCTGCAGCAGCGGCAACGACAGCAGCTCGGCAAAGGCGTTCCAGCGCACCACGAAGGACAGCAGGCGCGCATGCAGGCCGGCGAAGCGCTGCACATGGGCCCAGTCCTCGCGCGACGCCGGCGCCAGGCCGGCCACGCGGATCGCCGCGACGTGCGGCTTGACCTCGCCCGCGCCGAAGGCGAATAAGCCGAAGGGCTTGCCGCTGTCGGCGCCGCGCGCGATCGCTTCCAGCGCCCTGGGCAATTCCAGCGCCTCGCGCGGTGCGCTCACCGGCTTTTGCATGAACTCGGCGCGTGCCTGCAGCAGTGCATCCATTTCCGTGAACAAGGCTTCGAGCGCGGCGCGCTCGGTGGCGAACTGGCCGCGCCGCAGCTTCTCGCGCAGGGCGAACACCCAGTCGTGGCCGGATTCCTCGAGCGCGGCCGCTTGCGCAATGGCGGCGTCCAGCGCCGCCAGCAGCACCCGGGCCGCCGCCAGCACCTCGGGCGTGTCGGCGAGGAGCGGGAGCAGGGTGCCGGCGGCTTCCTCGCGCTCGATCGCACGCATCGCCTGCAGCACGCCGTGCAGCTGGCCGATGGCGGCGGCGGCCGGCAGGGCGCTTAACGCCGGGATGCGCGCCTGGCAGTAGACCAGGTCGGCGCCCAGCCGGCGCCGCGTCTCGCGCAGGCGCATGCCCTGTTCGTCGCTGAAGGGCGGCGCGTGCTCGGGCGCCAGCGACAGCTCGTCGTCGAACCAGCCGAACTGTTCGCGGCCGTGCACCACCAGCTCGGCCATCTTCTGGGCGCGCATGGCGACGCCGTCGACTTCGATGTCGTCCAGCTGGGCGTGCGCGATCTCGTCGACGCGGTGGTCGATGCGCGCCATTTCCTCGTGCGCGCGGTCGAGCGCGGCGCGGCAAGTGGCGATCTTGTCTTCCGCCTGGGCCGGATTCAGGTGGGTCAGGGTGTGGATGATGGCTTCGATCGCCGCCTGGAACTGGCGCATGCCTTCCTTGTCGCCGGACAGCATGGCGACGGTCAGCGGCCGGATCGCTTGCGGGATCTTTTCCTGCAACACCTTCAGCGCCGGCTCGCCCTTGGAGGTGACCAGGATGCGCTTGCCCGATGCCAGGTAGTGGCTGATGATGTTGGCGATGGTGTGGGTCTTGCCGGTGCCCGGCGGCCCCTGCACCGCCACCCCGGGCGAGCGCTCCAGCTGCTGGATGATGGTTTCCTGCTCGCGGTTGTAGGGCAGCGGGAAGTACAGTTCACGTGGCTCGCCGCGCGTCGGTGCCCGGCCGGACAGGCCGCGGAAGGCGATCGGCGCGTGCTCGACCACCTCCGCGCTCGGGGCGCTGACGATGCTGAGCGGTCCTTCGGGCAGCGCCGCGGCGCCATTGACGCTGTGCTTCAGGCGCGCGATGTCCTCGATCAGGAAGTGGCTGGCGCGCGGCCGTGCGAACACCACCCACTGGTCGGTCACCACCAGTTCCGGACCCGGCACGGGCGCCACGTCGGCCTCGCGCTCGTAGCGCGCCGACGCCGCCAGGTTGCCGGCCACCAGTTTCAGGATCGGCTCCACGGTGGTAGGATCGAAGGGAGAGGGCGCCAGGTCCTCGCGCTCGCGCAGCAGGCTGCGCGCGGCGCGCTCCACATCGCCAATGCCGGGCACGTCGCAGGCGGCCAGGGCGTCGAATTCCAGGCGCGGCTCGGTCTGGCGCGGACGCAGGCCGATGGCGTGGGTGCTGGCGTCGATGTCGATCTCCATCGCCTGGGTGATCAGCGGATAATGGAAATCCACGTTGCCGATGCGCCAGGACGAAACGCCGATGCCCCACACCAGTTCCAGCGGGCGCACCGCTTCCTCGGATTCCAGGCGCGTCTTCAGCGCGAACAAATCGGCATACAGGGCGATCACCTGGCGCCGCGGTTTTTCGCGCACTGCCCAGTCGGTCCAGCGCGGCAGGTAGGCTTCCAGCGCGCGTCCCACGCGTTCGCGCCGCTGGGCGTCGCGGCGGGCCGCGCGTTCCTCGCCTTCGCCGGCGGCGTCATGGTTGCGCATGCTGGCCAATACCGCTTCCTTCAGCGTCGGAGGGGCACCGGCCGGGTCATCGCCCACCACCAGGAAGGGGCCGTATTCGGGTTCGGCCAGGGCCGGGGCGCGCGTCGCTTCCAGGCGCTGCACGCGCAGCCACCAGCTGTCGGCTTCAGTCTCTACGTTGAAATCGACCCAGGGCAGGGTGCCCAGGTCGGCGAAGGTTTTCTTGAACTCGGTCGCCTTCGCCAGGTTGAAAGCGCTGGGGTCGATGTCTCTGGCTTGCTCGACCAGATAGTCGAGCAACCCGCTCATGAGCTGGGCAGGGGTTTGCATGGTGTGGGGTGCCGGCTGGGCAGGTTTGGGTGAGGCGATGTGCTGGGCGGTACTGTATTTCCGCACAGTATAACCAGATTGCGGCGTTCTCAAGGGGCGCACGTGCGCGTGCCGGGTTTTATTGCCGATTTTTCCACTTTTACAGACACAATCGGAATGGCTTGGAGAGCAGCCGTCTTGCTCGACTGCGCGCCAGCGCAAGGGGAAGACCTCACCGCGACGTGCAATCGAAGTTCGTGTCTTGACATCGGTGACTCAGGTTGACTCAGGTGACTCAGGTGACTCAGGTGACTTAGGGAACCGCTGAACAATTCACTTTCGCGCGCGAAAGTCGATCAAACGGCTGCCTGAGTTTTGCGCCAGGCGATTTTTGATTGAATCGGGAGTGCTGCTGCCCGGGTCAGCCGCTTCGGGCAGACTTTGAGGCCACTTTTCGAACTCAGGACGCAACTTGGGCGTGCGTCGTCCCGAGGAACCTGCGAGCCAGGACCAGGTTGGCGAAGCCGAACAGCGTAAACATCTGGGC
>Ga0308160_10002140_pt1 | contig 24756 bp, 29 predicted proteins | sample PhyFR1_FD_201036 | JGI IMG/M metagenome (GOLD analysis project Ga0308160, IMG submission 201036) | Phyllosphere microbial communities from UC Gill Tract Community Farm, Albany, California, United States - DLSLF.R1 | ecosystem: Host-associated > Plants > Phyllosphere > Unclassified | place: USA... | reverse complement strand
ATCTTAGAGAGGTACGTATTTGCATTTTCCCCGAAACCAATTTCTTAGTATTAATTCTCCTAATGGCTGAAAAATGATCCAATGATTAGATGTTCAGTACAATTTAGCCATTGTGCAACAGCCACGACCGTTAAATGATAATGATTTACTGAATTTCTTTGATCAAATCTGTTACTACATTCTGGTAAATAGCTGGCTCCCTAATAATGCCTTTATCTTAAATAGTAAACCCACATACTTGTATTACTGCCCCTGTTTAGAATTTTACTATACATGTTTAATGAGAGCACATTTTCGTTTCCTGATGGTTTTGTACTATTAATGTTCATCTCTTTCTACTTGTGGGGAAGTAAGCTAACACTACAGCACAGATTCGGTTTCCTGCAGTCTTTTCCATTGGTGCGGTAAAAGATCCTGTATTTTTGCCGCTGGATGCTTATTGATTTTTCTCAGCACATCTACCATCCAGACCATAGGATTAATGCCTTGCAATTTGCATGGTCACATGAAAGAGTATAGCTTGGCACTTCTTTGTGCTGCATCATGGGAAACGCAGAATTCTTTCTTCCTAGTGCGATTCCTCTTATACTGCCCTCAGCCAGGCATCATACCTTCTGTTTTGTCCAAAAAATTTCTAACGGCCTGTTTTATATCAATTTCCGACCGTTCCGCAAGGACAATCAACCACCAGATACTTTCACCAAGTTTATGTTCCAACTCCTTTTCAGAGTTGCTTTTAGGCCATCTATTCTGCTGTGACATGATATTTCTTCCCACTAGGGCGGCATCAGTTAAAAATGCCAGCGCATCTTCTTCTACAGTCCACTCGCTACCATGGTGTTCAACCTCAAGCGAATGATATTTTTCCCTCAAGGCCAGGGAGCGGGCGATTATGGTTTCAAAAGAATCATTTTTCATATTATTATTTTTTTAGTGTATAAGATCAGCCTTTACAAAAGCTATTTTACCGTTCTTAAAAGTAACGTCGAAAAAGCCACCAATGTTTCCTTCAGAAAAATTGCCTGAAAATTTGACTTCAATATGGGCTTGACTGTTATTAATTAAATCTAATCTTACCAGTTCTGTCCACGTGTTGTACCCGATGAAATAGCTGTCAAAATATTTTTTTATCTCCTTGCGCCCTTTAAATACCTCCCCGACCGAGCGGTCGTCCAGTACAGCATCTTCTAAGTAAAAACCCAGGTACCGCTCTGTATCAAATGCATTGCCCACAGCAATCCATTCGTTGATAAAAGTCTGTATATTCATCATTTCCATTGTTTTAACCTCATCGGTTTTAGTTTTTATTTGTATAATACAAAGGTATTCCTAGCCCCGAAGGGAAAGTTCGCCAAAAAGGAGAGATATGTTGCCGTTTTGACGAACCCTTAACCCAAGCCTTGGTATTGAGACCGAACCTTTGGGTATTTTACATATTTTGTAATACCCAACAACTAATCTAATGCAGCGGTTTGAGAAAACACTTAGGATTGTATTGAATGCAAATGTGTATCCGGTATGTCCCCAATAATACTTTCGCCATAAGCCGAGCCTGGGGATTGGTAACCAGTTTTGTAATCATCATTCATTATGCGGTTTGCCACAGCTACTACAGAAAGGGGTGTAAGGTTATAGCCTGAAGGCGCATCGATATAAGCTTTTACTACTTTGCCATCCCTACCGGTAACTTCTGCTGATATGCCGTTTCTACCTGCTGCACGTTCCGCTTCTGTAGGACCAAAGTTTGCCTGGGTTAAATCCGGCAGTTGCGTAGCAGGAAGTTTAAGCGAAAAATATTCTTCTATATTTGGGATCCCTGTAGATTTATAGCTCAGGATAATACCACCCAAAGGTGTAGGCATGCACTCCACATCTTCACTTCCAAAGGCAAATAATTTGGAATCCAGGTTGTCACTCTGGATAAGTTTCCCGTCTTTGCGTACCAATGATCCCAGATCGGCAATGTTTTGACTGCTTAATACGGAGCCCCTTGAAAATCCGCCGAAATGACGAAAACCGGCTTTTAAACTGATTGGCTGACTAACCTGTTTCGCTAGATGAACTATGAGTGCGTCATAGCTTACGAAGAGCCCGGCACCCGATATTAATTGAATACCTGCATCTTTGGCCTCATTATCCAGCGATTCTGCCAATTGATAGGTTTCCAGTTCTGCACTGATATCAAGATAATGCACACCCGCCAGCAAACAGGCATCTATTGCCTGTTTTGCGGTATGCTGAAAGGGGCCAGCTGCATTGATCAGAACTTTTTTATCACCAAGTGCAAGCTGCCAGGCTTCTCGGTTGTCTACTGTAAATACATGATAGCGAACATTAAGTTCTGCTGCTAAGGCCATAATTTTATCGGCTTCTCTGCCTGCGATTTCGAAATCCAGGTTCAGTTCTTTTGCCCGGGCAGCAATAATCTTTCCAGTGTAACCTGCAGCTCCGTATAGGAGCATTTTTTTTGAATTGTTCATTTTTTTACGATTATTTTAATTTTTAAGACTATAAAATTGTAGGCATTTTTACTCCATCCATGATATTGTTTTCCGGCATGGAAATGCAATAATTCTATAACGAACGTTACAGAATTAGATAAAAAAATTATCTGCTCAATTGTTCAATCAGGAACTTAGCCATCTTTTTTATCCTTTTTTCATCCTTGTGAATAATAAAGGACTCATGCCAACCTGTAAAATGATTAATAATAAAGTCGGTCAGCATTTCCTTATCCTGCGAAATAGTAATCTCTTTCTGCTCCAATGCCTTTGTTACCAAGTCCAATATCAAACTGTAGGTAAAGTCGTTATCTTTTTTCAGTATCTTCTGAACCTGCTCATCGGAAACCGCCAATTCAAACGTAGTCTTAATTGCTAGGCAACTATCGGGCTCGTTTGTGATCGCATGAGCAGAGGCATTGATGAATTTTTCTATCGCTTTAAATGGCGAATCAATAAGCTTCAGCTGCTTTCTGGCAGCTTCCATCCTGGATTCTGTGTAATACTTAATACACCTTATGAAAAGCTGATGTTTATCTCCGATCGTATTGTAGATGCTGCTGGCATTTACGCCCATAACCTCACAAAGGTCTCGCATAGAAGTACCTGTATATCCCTTTTTCCAGAACAGGTCCATTGCCCTGGAAATAGCTAACTCTTCATCAAATTCTACGTTTCTTGCCATAATCTGTTTTGCAAATGTATTTGTTTTTCTGTAACAACTGTTACAGAAAAATATAAATTTGACACTGATTTTATATTTGAAGTCTCAGGCACCTGCGATGCTAGTCGCTTATGTCAACGATAAAAAGTGTACTTGTGTTTCATTTTGTTTAAATGGTTTTTTCATATTGCAAATGATGAATTGTTAATAAAATCAATAGCCAGCATTTCTGAACTGTAAACAACATAGTTTGATCCCCAGCTAGTTTTGAAGCGCTGATTTTATATTTGTCCAATGGACAATGTTACATTAGTTCAGCAACGTCTTTTTATAATCCAGCGGAGAGAGTGAAGTTTTGCTTTTGAATAATTTATTGAAGGATTGCGGATGTTCAAATCCCAGATGATAGGCAACCTCGGCAACGGTCAGTTCGTCCTTGGCAAGGCATTCCTTTGCTTTTTCAATAACCCTTTCATGGATAAACTGTTGGGTATTTAAACCTACGAGGCTACGTAGCAAATCACTGAGGTAACGCGGGGTGAGCTGTAGCTGATCTGCAACGGCATTTACCGATGGCAGACCGCTGATCAGAGACTCTTCGTTATTATAATAGTTGTCAAGCAAGGTTTCCAGGTTAGCCAGGATATCACTATTTACCACTTTCCTGGTGATAAACTGCCGGTTATAAAAGCGGTTGGAATAGTTCAGGAGCATTTCGATCTGAGAAATGATGACATCCTGGCTAAATTTATCTATCCGTTCCTGCAGCTCATCATATATAAACTGATAGATGCTCAAAATGGTTTTCTTTTCCTTTTCCGAAAGATATAATGCTTCAGCAGCAGAATAACTGAAAAACCCGTACTGTTTGATCGATTTGCCCAGCTGATAGGACCTCAGGAAATCTGGGTGGATATGCAGCGTCATCCCACTGTAGTCGGCTTCTTCGTCCTGCATCCGCAATACCTGCCCGGGAGCGATGAAGGACATGCCGCCCTCTTCAAAATCATAATGGCCCTGTCCATATCTAAGTTTGCCCGAGAAAGCGGTCTTAAAGGATATTTTAAAAAAATTCAATATAATGCCCTGTTCAAAATCCTTGGGATCAAAATGGGCCTCGCCATAATTCATGATACTGATCAGCGGATGTGTCGGTGCTGGTTGCCCCATCGCCTTATGTAGCTGTGAGAGGGAGTTAAAAATAACCGGTTGCTTTTTCATGGAATACAAATCTAAGGAAAGTGAGACTGAAGTCCCTGCTCAGAGTCGATATTTCCCGGCAGGGATATTAGGCTGATTAAAATATAAAACTGGTTCTGATCTTTTGAGCTTGCGCTTCCGGATCAATCTCAAACCGATCCAAATATAGTCGAATGGCATCTTTACCTACAACATAACGAAGCTGATCTTTCCCGTCGGTTACTGCTGCGAAGACAGTGTCAGCTACATCTTCGAACTTTATATAGTTTGCGGTCTGCTCCTTCCTATCGCCTTCATTTACTTTGGAAGTTAACGGGCATACGCTGTGTGCATTGCGCCCTGTAAGGAACGTCCCGCGAAATCGGTCTGCATCCCGCCTGGCGCAACCACTTTAACCTTCATCCCAAACTGGGCAAGTTCATGCGGCAAACCTTCAGAGAAACCATCAACCCCGAAATTGCTTACATTATAGACCGAGCAGGTTGGGTACCCGAGCAATCCAAGAGTATAATTTTGCTGTTGCCTTCCCCAGACCCTAAGATGCCCCTGTAATAAATATAGTCCTCATTATTGGTATGATTTACTAATCAGCTCAAATTGCTTCTGTTGTCCCAGTTCCTTACGATCATCTGCAATTTTTTGTGCATCCGGTCCCGCTACATAGCGTAATTGTGGCCTATTATCGGTTGCGGCTTCAAAAACCACTTCAGCCACGTCTTCGGCTGTTGAAAAGTGAACCCCGGTACTACCATCCTCAAATCCGGCGATCATTTTTTCCCATAGTGGGGTATATGCCGCGTTTTCGATATAGGCCAAAGAGCGCCCTGCATAATCGGTAGCCATTCCTCCTGGTGCGATTGTTTTTAAACGGATACCAAACTGGTTGACCTCGTAATTAACCGCCTCACTCCAGCCCTCAAGCGCAAATTTGGTGGCACTGTAAACTGATGCTAGTGGATTTGCTGCAATACCTGCAGCAGAGGTAGTTGTTAAAAGAATGCCTTGTTTTTTTTGTTCTCTGAAATAGGTGATAAAGGGCTGTGCAACCCGGAGCACGCCTATGAAATTGGTTTCAATCTGACGCTGAATATCGTTCTGGGAATAGGCTTCAAAACCACCGACCATTCCATAGCCCGCATTATTGAAGACCACATCAACCTTAAAATGTTTTAAGACTTCGTCAATTGTAGATTTTACCTGATCAGGATTCGTTACGTCCAGCGGATAAAGATGTACCCGCTCAAGGCTGCTTATTTCCTGTTCCTTTTTAGGATCACGCATTGTAGCGATCACGGTCCAGCCTTTGCTTTGAAAAAGTTTCGCAGCAGCTTTTCCAAGTCCTGAAGAAGCTCCTGTAATAAAAATTGTATTTTGCATAATCTCTCTGTTTTTGTACTATGCAAAAATCAATACTCTTTGGCCTGCAGAATTAACCGAATCGGTAAATATAGTAGCCGAAATGACCGGGATCATGCGGTTACAAATAAATTCACCATAAGAACATTATAAAAAGCCACCGCGACTAAAAAAGGAAGACATTTAGCCTTGTATTATTTTTATATGGTTCTAGATTTTGGATTGATCTGGGACGACAATCCTGAATTTCTTTACCGGCCTATGATCTTTTGGCGGTGTTCCATTCCCCAATTAGCGAGGGACATGATGATAGGTTCCAATGTGTGCCCGTATGGCGTAAGTTCGTAGGTAACCGTAATCGGTTTGGTTGCGTTTACGGTGCGGGTCAGCAGTCCGTTAATCTCCAGTTCCTGTAATTCTTTGGAAAGCATTTTAGCGCCAAGACCGTCGATGCGGTGCTGCAGATCGGTAAAATTCTTTTTGCCATAGAGAAGGACACCCACTACTTTGATCTTCCATTTACCACTGATAAGGTCTAATGTATCCTGTATGGCGAAGAGCATTTTTGAACAGTCGCCCTGCTCCTCATTTATTGATTTCGTTTTTTTCATGATGGCTTAAAATTTAGGTAAACCTACTTTACTTTGGGAAACCCATATCAAAAGTAAAGTTAACCCTTTTTACCTTTGTGATATCATTTATTCAAATTAAAAAATTTAAAATCCAGTCAAATGAATTCGAAATTAAGGCCAGGCATAAACCACATCGAATTTTGGGTATCCGATCTGGAACAGTCCATAAAATTCTATTACAGCTTTCTAAGCTTGATCGGCTGGAAGAAGATAAGTGACCTATCTTTTTCGGATGGTATGATGATCATTTACTTTATTGAAATGAAGGGAGTTGAAAAAGTACGCTCACTTGGCATTAGGCACCTCTGCTTTCAGGCTACAGAAAAGGGACAGGTAGATCAGGTTTCTCAGGCTCTCGCAATTTTAGGGGCCGAGGTGATCCGTGGGCCGAAGATTATGCCCTACTCAAAAGATTACTATACCATCGATTTTTACGACCCTGACGGGCAGGTCATCGAGGTAGCCCATACACCTTTTTCAAATATGGGGTCATAGGGAACTAAGCCTGACCTTATAACTGTTAAACACAATGCGAAATTAATATAACGATAAGCTATGAAAATTCTCATTACTGGCGCCACTGGTAAACTCGGCGGACTTGTGCTTGATTCACTGTCCACAAAGACAGCAAAAGAAAATATTGCAGTCATGCTGCGAAACGATAAAGGAGCGGAAGCATTTTCCAACAGGGGGATAGAGGTGCGCATAGGAAATTACGACGATACAGTTTCTATGGTCAAAGCCTTTAAAGATATTGACAAACTGTACTTTATCTCCGGGCCCGACCTGGAAGGCAGGCTGACACAGCATAAAAATGTAGTGGCGGCGGCCATTGAGGCAAATGTAGGACACATTATTTATACTAGCTTTTCAAGAAAAGGGGGTCGGAAGCCCATCCCTTGCTTACTTTGGCCGAAGGACACATCATCGCCGAAAATGCGATCAGGGATTCGGGAATACCCTTTACGCTTTTGCTTAACAACTATTATATGGAAGTGATTCCGCTATTTGTAGGTGAAAATATCCTGCAAAGCAAAACGATATACTTTCCTGCTGGGCATGGAAAAAATGGATTCATTGCCAGGCAAGATATAGCCGAGCTATCTGCTGTAATCCTGACAACAACAGGTCATGAACAAAAAAGCTATGAAGTAAGCGGTGAACAGGCTTATGATTTTGAAGAAGTTGCAAAGCTCATCTCGGAGGTAAGTGGTATCACCATTAACTATATATCACCATCTGAAGAGGATTTTGCAAAGGCATTAGATAATTACGGTGTACCGCCAGCTCTTATTGAACTTAGTTCATTATCCGCCAAGGCAATAGTCACAGGCGAATTCGATAAAATATCGAATACTTATGAGCGAATTACCGGACGTAAGCCAACAAGCTTGATCGAATTTCTACATCAACAGTACGGTCATAAAAATCATGATAAAAACATTGAGTCATGATTACACAATAATTTTATTCTTACATTATTAATTAACAAAATCAAATGAAAAATCTACAGGAAGCAGCAGACAAATTTGCTGTTATTGAAACTCTTTACAGGTTCGCAGCGGGCATTGACCTACGTGATCAGGAACTCCTTGCATCTGCTTTTGCAGTGGATGCTATATCTGACTTCAGACCAGCCGGAAAAAAAGCAGGTTTTGAATATCCGGTATTAGAAGGCCGTGAAACTATTGTTTCAGCACTTATTGGATCTTTGAACCAAATAGACACCACGCACTCTGTGAGTAATCCACGGGTGAAAATTGATGGAGATATAGCGATGATGGATGTGCTTGTAGAAGCACAACACGTACCTTCAAAAGATCATTCGCATTATTATCTTATGAAAAACCGTTATGATGTTGAATTAATCAGGGAGGATGATGTATGGGTTATCCAGCGCGTTACAATTGATAACATATGGCGTACTGGGAATCCAACAGTGCTTACCGGAATTTAGAAATCGCAACATTTTCAAAAAAATAAACAGGTTTTAGAAATGATCTAAAGGCCTGTTTGTTTTTCAAAGGGAGTAATGGCATTCTTACCGTTTTTTGATAATTGAATTTAGCAGATGCTGTTGGTCTATACTTGACAAAATAGATTATATAAAAACGAATTTCTTGCCCGTCGCAAAAATTCTTGCGTCGCTCAAATTTTAAGAGATTACAATGGTTTTCCTGATTAATTGCAAAAATTCTTCAATGTCAAATGGCTTTTGAATGTGAGCCTCAGCGTAGCTTTCCTCTGCTATTTGAGGTAAGTCATTACGAGTTGAGCTCATGATAACTGGAATGTATTTAGTGGCGGGGCTACCTTTGATTGTTTTGCAGATTAATGACCCCTCATTGTTTAGGCCATTATGCAACAAAATAAGTGCAGGTCTATAATCCTTAACTTCTTGCAGATCGAAAGGCTTTTGCGAAACTAAGAAGTCGAAGCCTTCATCTTTTAGCATAAAAGTGATTACATCAATAATTGCAGGGTCTTTATCGATAACTAACACTTTTTTTTTCATGGATAGGCTTTATGGGTGCTAATGTACCTATAGGAATCGAATAAAAGAATGTTCATTTATTGCTTCCTGAACTGTAAAGGTGTCACGCCGGTATTTTTTTTAAAGAAACGTGCAAAGTAATTAGGATAATCAAATTTAAGAAGATATGCTATTTCCGAAATTGAATAAGATGTATAACTAAGATATTTTTTTGATTCCTCAATCAAGTGTTCATCCATCATTTGACCCGCAGATTTCCCGGCAACTGTATTACAGATACGGTTTAGGTGAACAGTAGTGATTCCTAATTTAACAGCAACATTTTTTACCGTTTCTTTGGCATGAAGGACAGTTGGGGGGATAAGAATGATACAGGGAGCATTTAGCGCTTGTTTATCACTCGGCTCGTGAAATTCCAACGTGCCTTCGGTTATGAAAAATATTTGATAGAGCCCTGGATGAACATGGGGGGCTATCTTAAAATCAAATGTACTACTACGGGTTTCAAGTAATTCAGAAAATAAATGTCCATCAACAACACTGTTAGTCCTGTCGCCATATAACCCTTTGAACTGGGTTATAGGATAATTTGTTCGGTAGTTTTTCCGCTTCAATGTTCTGTTTGTATCCAAATAATGTTCTAAAATAGCCATTTGTAGTTGAAAAATACTGGAAATTTGTTAGATGCCGATCTACAGATACCAGGGGCATATAAATAGAAAAACATGGAAAGAGTTAAAAAACATAATCGGTACAAGCTTAGTTTAGAGAGTCTTGGTGAAGGTACAGGCCAAACTGCATCATCGGATAGATTAGAATTTGAGTTTGAGAACCATGACGATATTTTTAAGGTTATTGAATTGGCAAAGGGTAAGAACTTGTTTGCAAACGGCAGTGATGCAGTGGAGTTTGCACTTGGCCTAAAGCTATTTTCCGAGGTGGTTTTAAGAAACAGGGAACTTAGTCTTTTTGAAGATTTCAAACCTGCCATCGGAAAATTCATGACTAAACTAAAATCCATTAACAAATGAACAAGCAATATTTAGTACTGGTATTAGCCTTTATGTCATTATCCTCATTCGCCCAAAACAAGAACAGCAAGCTGGATTTTGACATTAATAACTTTCAGCCAAAAAGTCTCACATATAATGCACAAACTTTGAAGATACGGGCTTTTGAAAACATTGTTTATGTGGCAAATCCAGTAGATACAGTTTATCAAAAGATCAATATTTACATTCCAGAAGATTATTTTCAAGGTAAGACCATAAACGGCTATACAGCAGAGAATGCACCTATATTTCTGCCTAATCAAATAGGCGGATATATGCCCGCACGCCCAGGATCTACGGATGCTCAAAAGATGGGAATGCGCCCTCCTTTAAATGGCCAGATTCCCAAAGACATACCGAAAGAGGTATTGGAAAGAATGCAAAGCCAGGGTGGTCCTACCATGGGAGCGTCAAAAAACAACACAATCGTAGAAGCGTTAGCCCATGGCTATATTGTTGCTTCGCCTGGTGCCAGGGGACGGACGAACGCAAATGGAAAGGCACCATCAGCGATTGTAGACTTAAAAGCAGCAGTAAGATATTTGAGGTATAACGACACGAGAATGCCTGGGGACGCAAACAAAATCGTTTCCAACGGCACCAGCGCTGGAGGTGCTATGTCGTCATTATTGGGCGCAACGGGTAATAATACTGATTATGAACCTTATTTGAAAGCTTTAGGTGCTGCACCTGCAAAAGATGATATTTTCGCGGTGTCTGCTTATTGTCCGATTACAAATTTGGACCATGCTGATATGGCTTATGAATGGCAATTTTATGGACTAAATACTTTTGAGGCTAGGGGACCAATGGCAAGAGCTGGCCAAGGTGCCAATACATTGACGGCATCACAAATTAAATTATCAGCCGAACTCAAAAAAAGCTTTCCAGACTATGTGAATAGCTTAAAGTTAAAGGATGATAAAGGGTCGCTTCTTACTTTGGATAATAATGGAAACGGAAGTTTTAAAATACTTGTTAAGGCCTTTGTAATGGCATCTGCCAATACCGCTATTGAAGCTGGAAAAGACTTAAAAGGCCTGACCTGGTTAACATTTACGGGTGCCAAAGTAACAGATCTTGATTGGGATAAATATGTTGCCTATATGCAACGCCAGAAGACTCCGCCTGCTTTTGATGCCGTGGATTTGTCTAGCCCGGAAACAGAAGAGTTTGGAACTGAAAAAATTGCCAAACAGCATTTCACGGAATTCGGATTAAAAAACTCGACTGTAAAAGATGCTACCATCGCCGATCGGCAGGTTATCAAAATGATGAACCCTATGTACTACATTGGTGATAGTAAAACGAAAACTGCTAAATATTGGCGCATTCGCCATGGGTCAAAAGATAAGGACGGTAGTTTGGCCATACCTATACTTTTAGGCACTCTATTGAAAAATAAAGGTTATGATGTAAACCTTGCACTTCCATGGGATAAACCTCATAGCGGTGACTACGATTTAGATGAACTGTTTAGCTGGATTGATACAATTTGCAAATGATCGCAACAAAGGAAACCAACGTTCCTGAGGCAGGAGCACCAGAGATAAGAAACAGAACGGTTATTATCCTGGTATTAGGGGCGCTTATTGCCTTAAGCCCTTTTTCCATTGATATGTATCTTCCTGCTTTTCCAGCTATTGCCAAATCTTTACATACAAATATAGCTGAGGTGGGTTACTCTCTTACCAGTTACTATTTTGGCCTGTGTGTGGGACAGCTTGTCTATGGGGTTTTGATTGATCGATTTGGACGTAAGAAACCTTTAATTATCGGCTTGTTAATTTATCTCCTTGCAGGGATTGGTTGCGCACTCGCTCCGGATGTTAACTTTTTAATCGGCGTGCGGTTGTTTATGGCCTTGGGAGGATGTGTGGGGATGGTTGCCGCAAGAGCAATTGTACGTGACCTGTTTCCTGTCGAAGACACGGCAAAAATCCTTTCCATATTGGTGCTGGTAATGGGCGTGGCACCAATTATTGCACCCACAATTGGTGGATTTGTAAATACGTGGATGGGCTGGCGATGGGTATTTGGCGTTATGTCGCTGATTTCTTTGCTGCTGATTATAAGTGTAAAATTAATTCTGCCAGAAACCAGGCAAGACGATCCGGGCATTTCTTTAAAGATCAGTAAAATATTCCCTGAATATATTAGTGTGCTAAGAAACAGGAGTTTTTTGATTTATACCCTGGCGGGAGGTATCAGTTATGCCGGCATGTATGCCTATATTGCCGGCTCACCATTTGTTTTTATGGAGAAATTTGGTTTTTCTGATCGGAACTATGGCTGGGCCTTCGCCTTCAACGCTTGCGGATTGATCCTGGGTAGTCAAATCAACAGGTTAGCATTAAGACGATTCAGCAGCACCACCATCAGTTTTTATGCAGGTGTCTCGCTGTTTCTGGTTGGCCTGTTCTTATTGATCACAACGGCTAACGGATTTGCAGGGCCAATGATTACACTTTGCTTTGTGTTTTTATTCCTGTTTTTCCTTGGCTTTATTAACCCAAACGCTACAGCACTTGCTTTACTTCCTTTTACAAGTCAGGCGGGGCGCGCATCAGCAGTATTGGGAAGCGTGCAAATGATTGCCGGAGTGTTGGCTTCCTGGTTAGTTAGTTTTTTCAATAACGGAACGCTGATAACCATGCCTCTGGTAATGTTTGGTTGTTCGCTGATCACCCTGGGATTACTTAGTGTAAGAAAAATGAAAACCAGTTTTGGTTAACCAAAATTATGTATGGTGCGCGCTAATTCTTGGTGAGGAGGATGTGACCCAATGATAGGTATACCAGGCTTTTTAAGCCCTCAACAATTAGAATGAAAAATATTATTTTAGCCAGTCTGCTGGCAACAATAGCTCATGTAACGGCATTTGCTCAACATAAGGCTCCAAAGCTAACAGTGGCAGCTACTACAATGGACTTGCATTGGAATGGGGTTGCAGTGTCTGACAATAAAAGGATGTTTGCAGATTTTCCCAGATCTGTAAAGGGAGTGAATCCATCGGTAATTGAAATTAAAAATGGCAAAGAGATTCCTTTTCCGGGTGGGGAATGGAACCAGTGGAAACCTGGAAAAGCGACACAAACTGCTTTTGTTTCTATAAATGCTGTTTACATAGACCGCGCAGAAAACCATCTTTGGGTTGTGGATGCCGGCGATCCTTTTGGCGAAGGCCATTTGTATGGAGCACCAAAATTAGTGGAGATTAACTTGAAAAACAATCAAGTGGTTAATACATTTCTAATAGATGAAGAGGATGCACCGAAAGGTAGCCACCTGAACGATATGCGTATCATTGGTGATAAAGTGATCATTTCTGAGTCGGGAACTGGAGCTATCCTAGTTCTTAATCGTAGTACAGGGAAAGTTCGAAGACTGCTCTCTAAATCGATTTTTACAAAAGCTGATCCTAATGTGAACCCTGTTGTTAGCGGTTTATCACTTGGAGGAGCAAATGGAAAGCCTCCGGTAATTAATGCCGACGAGATTGAGGTATCGCTAGATGGAAAATATTTTTATTTCATGAGCCCCTTTGGCCCCAACCTCCATAAAGTAGCCGTGAGCGATCTTATTAATGAGGATCTTACAGATGCTCAACTGGAAGAACGTATAACAGTTGACCAAACACTCCCTCCTGTTGGTGGCATTTTGATGGATAGTAAAGGGAATTTTTATTTCTCGGAGGTAGAATCCCATAGTATCCGTTGCGTGGGTCCAGATAAAAAGACCAAATGGATTCTGAAAGACGAGCGACTGATTTGGCCGGATGCCTATTCCATAACACCTGATGGGACGGTTTATGTAGCTATTGCACAAAACTCAAATCTCCCATTCATGCATCATGGGGAGAATGCACAAAAACCGCCATTCTATATTTTTAGTTTTAAGACTGGCAATTAATTTTAAGAATAGCGGAAGGGCTGACATTTAAACTTGAATCAATTAAAGAGGGGGTAAACGCAGTGAATTACATTTAAAATTAACTGTTACTGATTAAATTCGCTGTTTTACATTATCATTATTCCCTACTTTTTTGATAATGGATTGTTATCCTTGAGCCTCCGGAATTGAACATATCAAATCCTTCCCTGTTAAGCCTGATCAATCTTTTTCTTTTTTGCCGATTCTCATAAACTCATTCCATTAATCAACGCCTTTTTTACTATTTTTGATAATGAGTTTTTGATAATAATTTAATACATGAAAATAGGATACGCAAGGGTAAGTACATCAGATCAAAATCTAGATCTTCAATCTAGAGCGCTTACAGAATATGGATGCACAACAATCTACCAGGAAAAGATTTCTGGGAAGAATACAGACAGACCGGAACTTAAAAAACTTCTGAACAATCTTAAAAAAGGTGATCAGGTTGTGGTTTGGAAATTGGATCGCCTTGGCCGTTCTCTAAGAGACTTGGTTGACCTGGTTGCACTTTTCAATGATAAGGAAGTGAATTTTATCAGCTTGCATGACCATATTGATACCACTACAGCTACTGGTAGATTTACCTTTAACATTTTCGCATCGTTAGCAGAGTTTGAAAGAGAAATCATACGTGAACGCACCAAAGCCGGGCTTGAGGCCGCGAAAGCAAGAGGCAAAAAGGGTGGCAGACCAAAAGGGTTATCTCCTGAAAACCTGAAAGTGGCGTTGACCGCTCTCGATCTACATAATACAGGAAAATATGCAATTTCAGAGATAGCTAAAAGGCTACAAATGCCCATAGCGACATGTTATCGATATATTAAACACGTAAAAGAAGCTAATGGTTAAATCACGTTCATGGGTAACAGGCAATTCAAATCTTTCCATAATCAGAAACAACGTTTTGCAGCTTGGCGAAGGGTAGTGGTTAAATTACTACAGTTCGATAGAGATTTTTACTTTTCCACCAAGTCCTTTCTCTACGATGTCAAACAATGTCTTTAGTGTCAGATTGCTTCCGTTGTTTTCTATCCTCGAAATGTACTCGCGTTTTCGGTCTACAAGTTCGCCCAATTCGCTCTGGGTTAGTTGCTTATCTTCTCTTGCCTTGCGCAACATTAGTCCGATTTTAAAACTTTCAAAATCCCTGTCAAGCTCATCGCGTCTTTCAGTTCCTTTTTGTCCATAGACAGTATTTTTAACCTCTTTCCAGCTTTTAGTTTCCATTTTTCTTATTTTTTTGTTCGTAGTATTCTGCCATTAGGCGCAATCCTTTTTCAATTTCGTTTTTCGGGGTTTTTTGTGACTTTTTCTGAAATCCGTTCAGCAGTATCACAAGTTTATCGTTGTCGAAGAAACAGAATACACGCCAGATATTTGAGCCCAATTGTATCCGTGCTTCGTAAAGCCCATCAGTTCCCACGAGAAATTTCAGATAGTTGGATGGCACACGTTCAAGAGTTTCAATAGCCTGAATGATCTTGAAGATTTTGTCCTGAACCTTGTTGGGTTGTTCAAGCAGGAATTTCTCAAAGTAATCCTTAAAAGCTATAACCTCTCTTACTTTCATAAACAAAGGTAACTTATAAGTTACTATAATTCAAACTATTTTTCCTGTCCGATGGGGAATGCATTATGCGCTAAATATTGACAAATATTTAGGGAATAATGATAGAAATTCCCAAAAATTAAAGGGTGAAAAATATCTCTTTGGTCAAGAACTTAATTTCTTCAATGATCCCATCTTTCTCCCTTGAATTTAGATCATATGTAGATGTGCAAACAAAATCCTTGTTTATGATGAGTGTAAATTCCTTCGTGTTATTGAATATTGCAAACGTTTCATTGTCAACCCATTTTGCCGATTTCACCAATTGTGTGTATATGAAATAACCAGGGACCGTTTTATATAGATCTATTTTCTTTAATTTGAGGGGTGTAATGACATCAGAAAACGTGACTTCAATTAATGCGTAGTCGAAATAATGATGGGCAGTCACTGTTGCTATATTCGTTTTTTTTCTATTTAATTTTGCACCTCCACATAGAGGTACACTAAGCTTAAAACTGTTAGCAATTATGTTTATGTAAGCCAATTCAACATCTGAGCATTGTAAACCAAGATGGCGATATAAAATCAACAAGCATTTATAAGCACGTAAAGTTAAGACTTCTAAATTCTCCTTTAGTGGGCTGCTATCGCTAAATTCTAGTAAGTCAAATCCTGTCGTATATGTATAAATAGTATGGTCTGTTTCTGTTGGATGTATTTACCCAGCTTCATTACCTTCAAGGAATTCAATTATTAATCTCTGTGTGTGCTTAATTTCAACCGGAGGCAGATTAAAAGTGAATAAACTACTAACTAGATTAGTAACTTGGTTTAAATTATCACAATTCGCCATCATTCTTGATGATGCAATAATTTGAATATCAAAATGTCTTTGTTTCATTGATGAAGTAAACTTGCTAAAAGATAACAACAATTTTTAAAACGGTAGTTTGAGTTAGGATATGGTTAAGGCAAAAGCCATTATTTGAATTAAAAAGCGAAAGTAACTGAATCGATTAGCTCTCAATACCTGGTGATAGAAAAATACGCGGCACTATCGAAAAACGGTCCATCTTTAAGATTTAATACACCTGATTATTTAAATGCTATTATCACTAATTAGCCCCTCACACTTGCAAGCAAGGCATTAGGATATCCTAATGATATTTTACTTGGCTGGTTCAGTTTTGAAATTTGCTGGCCCGGGGGGCTCAGCATCTTATTTGTCCTACCATGGGATTTCACCTGTACCATCCGGATTCGTCTCCTCACAGAAAAGTTTTCCAGTTGGACCGTCCTGGCCTATCAAAGAATATTTAACAATCCGTGCTGCTGCCACCGCCACGGTGCCGCCATTCTTACCTGTGAAGTCCGTCGCTGTAAAGCCTGGGCTAACAGCATTCACCTTAAATTTCGTATCTCGCAGCTCGTAAGCCAGGTTAACCGTGTACATATTTAAGGCGGCTTTTGATGATAGGTACACCACCCCTTTTACATGGTAATAGATGTAATTAGGATCACTGTGCAAGGTAAGAGAACCTTGACTTGAACTAAGATTCACGATCCTTGGTTCTGCTGAATTTTTCATAAGATCAATAAACGCTTTGGTCACCCTTGCCGGGCCGTACACATTGGTATCATAAACTTTCTGGTAAACGGCTATATCGGTATCTAAAGCAGTCTGTGGAACCATATGCCCTTCGCTGTCGATATCAATGCCACTGATTCCTGCGTTGTTGATCAGCACATCCAATGTCTCAACTTTTCTACCGATTTCCATGCGTGCAGCATTGACCGAATGCGAACTGGTGACGTCAATTTGGATGGCTTCAACGTCAGTTAGTCCTTCTGCTTTTAGCTGTTCTGCGGCTTTCAAGCCGTTACTTAAATCACGGCTACCAAGAAAGACATGAAATCCTTTTTGCAATAACTGGCGTGCTGATTCGAAGCCAATACCTTTATTTGCTCCGGTAATTAATACTGTTTTCATATTTTGAGATTTTGTATATCACAAAAGTCGTTTGCAGACAAGTGCCATATTTTGACTTTTATCAAAAAATGAAATAGTAGATGTTGTAACTGGAAATATGAAAAAAAATTGGAGAAGGACAGGTTTACCGCTTTCTTAAGCGGCTAAGCGTCTCCGGCTTAATACCCAGATAGGAAGCAATCATGTTTTGGGAAAACCTTTGAAAATATTCAGGGTGATGCTCAAGCAGGTCCTGGTACCGTTCTTCGGCATTCATGCTGATGGCCGTATGTATTCGTTTTTGTGTTGTAGAAGCTACGGATCTTTGCTCAAGCCGGAGAAACTCGGCTATAGCAGATATTTTAGCTTCCAAAGCATGCAGTTCTGCTGGTGATACCTGCAGGATCTCCGAATGTTCGACCGCATCAATATAATATCGGGCAGGGGTTTGTGTCACCACGCTTTCCCAGTCCGACATCCAGTTTCCTTCAAGGGCGAATGCAACAACGGCTTCTTGTCCGCGTTCGTTCACGGCGTAAATCCGTAACGCTCCAAATATCACAAAACAAATGTATTTACAAACGTCTCCCTCCTGTACCAGGAACTGACGACGGCGGACCTTTTTGAGTTTGAAAGCATCCCTGATCAGCCTCTCGTCCGTTGGAGAGAGCGGAAATTTGGTGTAACTCCGGAAATAGTCAAATAACAAATTATAGCGCTCATCACGCTGCGCTTCTACTGTGCTTCGGAATGATATCTTTTTTATGGCGGGACATTCTGTGCGCTCCGTAACTGTCTGATCGTTTAAGTTAGACTGTGCTGCCATATATTATTTAATTTATATCACTAATTTATGCAAAAAACTTAATTACGGCTAACTGTCCTCTTTGCTGATTGTACAGGCGGAAAATGCTGGAACGAATTATAATATGTGTTGATCTACTTTGTTCTTTTTTACCAATTTGGACATGGTGGAATTAAACTTCGAAAGATCCATATCAGGCGCAGTAAAAAATTCTAAGTCTGCATTTTCAATCTCAATAAGCGCTTTCTGCAAAACAACTTCTCCATTAGCGGTCAGTTTGATTGTTTTGGCTCTGGTGTCTGTCTTATGTTCTTTTCGTATTAAAAACCCTTTATCTTCTAATGTTCGCAACACTTTTGAAACCATCATTCTGTCAGCATTACTTTGGTTGGCTATATCAACTTGGGTGACTGCATTACTATTTTTCGAAAGCCAGCCTAAAGCTGCCAACAAAACGAATTGCGTTTGTGTCAAGTTCAATGGGTCTAAGACCTTCTTTTGTTTTCGTTGCCAAAGCATGGTTAATTGTCCGAGCAAATAACCTGGGCTATCTTCCGGACTTTTAAAATGGAAATCAATTTCTTTAGGCATAATTAAGCTGAATGATTTACCGTTATTTAGACTCCAAAAAGGTAAGTTTATAGCCGTCAAGGTCTTTAACATGAAATGCCCTGCCAAAAGGTGTTTCAACAATTGGCCCTGCGGTGGTAACTCCATTCAAAATAAATTCTTCTTTCAATTCGTCGACATTTTTGTCAATGGCAAACCAAAGCGCTACGCCAGTTCCTAATGCCATTCCTTCAATTGGTTCAAGAGGTGTACGAATTGCAAAACTTGCTTCTCCGTGATTATACTTGAAAACACAGGCTTGTGGGTTAGTTTCGCCAATTTCAAATCCTATTTTTTTTTCATAGAAGTCTTTTGATGCTTCCAAATTTTTCACCTGTAGTGATGCAAATGTTAATTGTCTCATTTTAATAAATCTATTTTGTTGTTGCAAATATAATATATACGACAACATTATCTTGATTTTATCTTTTTTTTTTGCCCAGATCATTTATAGGATTAACTGCCTGCCTTGCGAAATAAAAGATGGCATCAAGAAACTGAATAAGCAAGGAATTACTTTTCGCAATCTCTATTACGCTAAATTCACTAATTCGCTTTAACCACCAGAGATTTTTAATATTTTGCATTTCACAAAAATCAACTACCCGAAATGCAACTAAAAAGCACCGCCTTACTAGCCCTTTGCTTACTTGGCGTCAATACATTAAAAGCCCAGGAGCTGTATATGCCGCGCAACATCAAAAATGCTTACGACGCCGGCACGAGGTCCTACGATGGCAAGCCTGCTAAAGGATATTGGCAAAATCATGGGAAATACGACATGAATATTAAGGTGAGTCCGGACACCAAGATTGTTGATGGCACAGAAACCATTATATATACCAATAACAGTAAAGACACCCTTAAGCGGGTAATGATCAGATTTGTAAATAATGTGCATAAAACGGAGGCACCCCGGGCAGATTACAATTCTAAAGATTTTCTAACAACTGGTCTTAATATCAGCGCATTTGAAGTTGATGGACAGAAATACAGCATCGACAGCAAAAACTGGGGTACCGCTACCGGGGTAAAATTAAAAAGTCCACTGTTGCCTGGCAAATCAGCGACTTTCAGCATCTCCTGGAATTATCCACTTTCAAAAGAAAGTGGCAGAGAAGGACAAATAGACTCAACTACTTTCTTTGTTGCCTATGCTTATCCACGGATATCAGTTTATGATGACTATAATGGTTGGGACTGGCTGCCACACTTGGGTAGAAATGAATTCTATAACGATTTTAATGACTATAAATTTGCCGTTAAAGTACCTAAGAACTATGTGGTATGGGGAACCGGTGATTTACTTAACACAGATGAGGTGCTTCAGGCGGGCCCGAAGGCCAAACTGATCCGCTCCTATACTTCTGATGAAGTAACCAATATAGCCAGTGCAGATGACATGAAACAGGGTCTGGTAACCAAACAAAAAGACTGGAACATCTGGAAGTTTGCCGTTAATAACATCACCGACGTTACTTTTGGATTGAGCAACCATTATGTCTGGGATGCCGGGAGTGTAATTGTAGACAAAAAAACTGGCCGCAGAACAAGTTTGCAATCGGCTTATGACTCTAAAGCAAAGGATTTTCCGCATGCGGTGAAATGGTCTAAAGATGCACTGGACTTCTTCTCCAATCAGATGCCGGCAGTGGCTTATCCGTATCCGAAAATGACCGCTTTTCAGGGCTTCGCCGATATGGAATTTCCAATGATGGTGAATGATACTTCTACACCTGACCTCCCCTTTTCACAATTTGTATTAAACCATGAGGTAGCACATACTTATTTTCCATTTTATATGGGAATTAATGAAACTGACTATCCTTTTATGGATGAAGGTTGGGCCACTACACTGGAATATTTTATTGGCAAACAACAATTTGGCAAAGCAGCAGCCGATAGCCTTTACAAGAATTTTCGGGTAAACCGATGGATCAATGATCCGGCGGCGGAAGAAGATCAGCCAATAATCACACTGGGTACGCAGGTATCAGGTTCAGGTTATGGAAACAATGCCTATGTAAAACCTTCCCTGGCTTATATGGGCCTGAAGGATTTGCTGGGTGATGAATTGTTTATGAAAGTATTGCATGAATATATGGCCCGCTGGAACGGCAAACACCCGATTCCATGGGATTTCTTCCACAGCTTTAATGATGCTTCTAAGCAGGATTTAAACTGGTACTGGAACAACTGGTTTTTTAGCAATAACTACACTGATCTGGCCATAGAAAAGGTTTCCATTAAAGGCAACAATCACCAGGTCTTAATTAAGAATGTGGGTGGCTTTGCCATTCCATTTGATGTGAAGGTTACTGACATTGATGGCAAAACAACGATCATCCACAAAACACCGGCGATCTGGAAAGAAAATCAAAAATCTGCTACCGTATTGGTTGAAGCTTCAAAAGCCATTAAGTCGATTTCTATTGACGGTGGTTTGTTCATGGATGCCAAACCAGCCGATAATCATTGGAATAAATAATTAAACGATCGGAAGTGCTGCGAGTTTATCGGCCAGTACTTCCGATATTTTACGATAAGAATCAAAGGTCCAACCACCAACATGTGGCGTCAGCAGTACTTTGCCAGATTGGGCCAATTCCTGATACCAGACTTGCTCTGCAAGTTTAGGAAACTTCTCTACTTCCAGCACATCTAAACCGGCACCCATAATTTTTCCGGTTCTGATCCCTTCCAGCACGGCCTCGGTATTGGTTACTTCACCCCTTGCGGTACTGATGAAAAAGATGGGCTTCTTAAAATGAAGTAAATATTCATGATCTACCAACTGGCGCGTTTCAGCCGTTAAAGGAATGTGGAGGCTAAGTACGTCACTGTGTTTAACAATTTCCTCCATGCTTGCCTCCGTAGCATACTGATCTGAAAAGCCGGTTTTATATTTGTCGTACGCAATAACTTTTACTTCAAAACCTGCGAGTTTTCGGGCCAGGCTGCTGCCCATAAAGCCATAGCCAATAATGCCTACGGTTTTGCCTTTAAGCTCCCAGCCACGGTTACCCTCCCGGTCCCAAATGCCTGTCCTGATTTGCTGATCGGCATTGCGGAAGTTGTTTGCCAGGCTCAGCAGCATACCAATGGCGTGTTCCCCTACAGCATCCCGGTTACCTTCGGGGGCATTCAACAGGATGATGTTACGTTCGACAGCAATTGCTTCATCAATATTATCAAGACCTGCACCAGCTCTTGCAACAAATTTAAGTGCAGGTGCCGCATTGAAAAGTTCAGCATCGATACGGAATTTGGTGCGTACCGCTATGCCAACGTAATTGCCAATAATGTATAAAGTTTCCTGACGCGTAATTAAGGGAAGATCATCTACTTCAAAGCCCATAGCGATGGCGCGTTCTTTGAAAATCGGATGCAAATCATCGACAATCAGAATTTTCCCTTTCATTTTATGCTTCGTTTAGCTTGGTTAAGTGTTGGGTAAGGACGATAAAATCGTCTACGCTAAGCTCCTCTGCTCTTTTGTCAAAGAACGGATGATCGTCCATTTTATCTTTGGATATGGTGCCCGAAAGTGAGTTTCTAAGCGTTTTACGGCGTTGATTGAAACCACCTTTTACGGTGCGCCAGAAAAGCTTCTCATCGCATGGCAATGTTGTCCGGCTGTTTCTACTCAGCCTGATTACCCCTGAATTTACTTTGGGTGGTGGGTTAAATGTACCAGGCTTTACCGTAAAAAGATAGGTGATGTCGTAATAGGCCTGGATAAGCACACTTAAAATCCCATAATCCTTTGTGCCTGATTTTGATGCACAACGCTCTGCAACTTCCTTTTGGAACATGCCCACCATCTCCACCACGTTATCGCGGTGCTCCAGCACTTTAAAAAGAATCTGTGAAGAGATGTTGTATGGAAAGTTGCCAATGATGGAAAACTTACCGGGAAATATGGTCCGGAGATCCAGCGCAAGGAAATCGCCCAAAATGAGGCGTTCGCCAAGCTGAGGATATTTCTCCTGCAGGAAAACATAGGATTCACGGTCGATATCAATCAAATAAGTTTCCAGATCCTCTCGCTCCAATAAGATATCAGAAAGGATACCCATTCCTGGACCAACTTCCAGTACCTGTGTATATTGATCGGTATGGATTAAGCCATCAACGATTTTTGCAGCAATTTTTTTATCGGTCAAAAAATGTTGCCCTAAATGTTTCTTCGCCTTTACCAAACTCATATTTTCCTGAATAAGTTGCAAAATAACTAAAGATTTACCAGTATCATCGCAAGATTGGGCCAAAATCAGTAATTTGCGCTAAATTCTAATGTATTACAATGAGTGATAAAATTAAAATAGGTATCAGCATAGGTGACGTAAACGGGATAGGTTTAGAAGTGATTTTGAAAACACTTATTGAACCTGGAATATTGAACTATTGCACTCCAATTGTATACGGTCACACGAAAGTGACTTCCTTTCATCGTAAAATGTTACGATTGGCCGAGCTTTCCTTCAATGTTATTGAAGATGCGGCTTCAGCAAACCCTAAACGGGTGAACCTGATTAACTGCTGGGAAGAAGATGTAAAAATTGAACTGGGTCAATCAACTGAAACCGGTGGAAAATATGCGTTATTATCACTGGAAAAAGCAACCGCTGATTTAACCAGCGGCGCAATTGATGCCCTGGTTACCGCACCAATTAACAAACACAACATCCAGTCGGAAACTTTCAACTTTCCGGGCCATACCGAATACCTGCAGCAAAAGAGCGGCAGCTCTGAAGTATTGATGTTTATGGTGAGTGAAGGCCTTCGGGTTGGTGTAGTGACCGGACACATTCCGGTTAATACCATTGCAAGCCAGTTGACAACGGAAAAGATTATCCGCAAGCTGAGCTTGATGAATGAAAGCCTGAAGAAAGATTTCTGGATCGAAAAACCAAAGATTGCAGTGTTGGGCTTGAACCCACATGCCGGCGATAACGGTTTACTGGGTAAAGAAGAACAGGAAATTATTGCACCTGCAATACAGGCTGCTTTTGATAAAGGTATTATCTGTTTTGGGCCATACCCTGCCGACGGCTTTTTTGGCAATGGCACTTATAAGCAATTTGATGCCGTACTGGGGATGTACCATGATCAGGGACTGATTCCATTTAAGACCCTGGCTTTTGGCGCAGGTGTAAATTTTACTGCAGGGCTGAAATTTGTGCGCACTTCACCGGACCATGGTACAGGTTATGCCATCGCAGGAAAGAATGTTGCGGATCCATCTTCTTTTACAGAGGCATTATTTGCCGCTGTACATATTGTAAAATGCCGCAGAGAGCAGCAGAATCTGTTTGATAACCGCTTACGTACTGGCGGAAGATTAATTGAGACCGCTGCAGACATCAAAGACGATGGAAACTAGGATTTTAAATTTCTGCTAATAGTTTTATAAATGATAAAATTATTCATACATTTGCGGGCTAAAATTTAAGTAAAATTGAAACCGCTAAAACAATTTTCAATCCCCTTTACAGGCTTAAAAATTGGCAAACATCAGTTTGAATTTGAAATTGATAACAGCTTTTTTGACGCATTTGAGTACTCTTTGGTTAAGAAAGGGAACTTAAAAGTAGCTGTTGAGCTGGATAAACAGGAGACCATGCTAATTCTCCAGTTTCATATTTTTGGAACGATAGAATTAGATTGTGACAAATGTTTAGCAGCGTTTGATGCACCAATTGACGTTACGGAGCGTCAGATTGTAAAGTTTGCAGAAGACAATTTAGAAAGTGATGATCTGGAGATCATCATGCTAAATAAAAAGGAAAGTGAAATTGATGTTTCATCTATGATATATGAATTCATCACCGTTTCAGTTCCTTATATAAAGATTTGTGAAGAGAACGGTACCGGTGTAAAGTGCGACCAGGAAATGATTGCCAGGTTAGAACGATATAAGGTAGGTGCTCAAACAGAGGAAGAAGAAGAAAAACCCCTTGGCGACCCACGTTGGGATGCT
>Ga0308160_10002139_pt1 | contig 24764 bp, 37 predicted proteins | sample PhyFR1_FD_201036 | JGI IMG/M metagenome (GOLD analysis project Ga0308160, IMG submission 201036) | Phyllosphere microbial communities from UC Gill Tract Community Farm, Albany, California, United States - DLSLF.R1 | ecosystem: Host-associated > Plants > Phyllosphere > Unclassified | place: USA... | reverse complement strand
GAAGAACCCGTGACGTACCTCGGCCAAACAGCCCGCCGTGCCAGCCACGCGAGCAGGTCCTCAAGACAGCGCAGCAGCCGCGTCCTCCTCTTTCCCTAGACGCCGTCGTCGTCGTCGTCGTCTCTCTGAGCCCCTTGCTGCTGGTCTGGCAGCAGTAGCCGACTGTACAGCTTCGCTCGCGAGTCGTCCTGCCTGCCAGAACCCTCGTCTGGTGTGGGTCTGGGCTCGACGGCGGCGCCGTGCAAAGTCGTCGACTGCCCCTTCCACCACGCGCTCTCGGAGCCCGCTCTCGGGCTGTCGGCGACGGCGAGTTCGGGAAAGGCGCAAGAGACGCAGCTCGGCGGCACCCTTGCTCGGTGGGCGGCGCCGCTCCATGACTTTGCCTGACGCACCGACAGAGCTCTCCCTGAGGCCCGAGGAGCCAAGTCCCGTTTAAACATCCAGGCGTGGAGACCGGCAGGTTTTTTCTCGCTCGCTCTCACGCCCACGGACGCCGTCGGGCGTTGCGCCCCCATCTCTCCCGCGCGCGAGGCGGAAAGAGAGACGCACCAAACCCACCGCCAAAAAGGGAGAGAGGGAAGCTGACCTTCTTTTGCTCTCCCCAACCTGCTCCCGTCCGACGGCGAGCGTCGGCCGAGAGAGCCAATCCGACCGGCACGTTGCAGCTCGAACGGCGACGACCGAGTCGTGCGGCACGAAGCGCGACGGTCAAGCCACGACCCAGGGCGCCGGACGCTGCGACCTTCGCCTCTGTCCCGCTTAACCATCGTCCTCCGCACTGCAAGAGGAGCTTCTGCTGACCGCACTGAGGCTGCTCGCTGACCACGCGCAGGACTGACTTGCTCGGGCCGCGACCGATCTAGCTCCAGGCGGCAGCGAGCACCACTGCTGGCGCGCGCCCTGCGGTCGACAGGCACCTGGCCTCATCGCGTCTTGGCACGAGGCACCGTCCGCGGGCACCCTCGCAGACAGCTTGCAAGCCACCTGCCCGCATCTGGTCGCGTCGCGTACGCGCAGGCTGGAGAGAGGACGAGAGGCGGGTCGCCGCCGCCTGCCGCCCTTCCTCTTGCGACCATCCGCCCCGTACACAGACCCTCCGCTTCACTCTCATCCCCGGCGCTATCTTCCAAACGCCACCCGTCAGCGCAACCTACCGCCCTCTCCCCTCCCTTTTTGATCCATCACTCTAGCATCCAGTCAACACCGTCGGACGATGCTTCCTCCCGCAACGCTCCAGCAACAACACCGCAAGCCGGTCCCTCGCCGGCGTCAGAGCTCGGTCCCAATCGACCTCTTCAGCCCACCGCCGACGATCAGCGTCCAGGCCCCGACGCCGCCTGTCGCCCAAGCTCGAAGCAGCATCGGTCGCCCTCAAGTCGTCCACCGGCCGCGCTCCGTCGACGGCTGGCTGGCGGACGTCGCCGTCCTCGCGACGCCGCCGTCAAACGGACCCTCGCCAACCTCGTCGCCGACCCGGTCGTTCCGCTCGGCCGTCGGCTCAGTCGACGACAAGGACGGCGCCGACTGGGCCTTCCCGCTCTCGGGCTCGGCCGCGACCGAGGCCCGCATCCAGCACCGGCGCGAGCTCTTTGAGCAGCAGCTCCGAGTGGCCGAGCTCCAGCGACAGGCCGCCCAACTCGCGCTCGCACGCGATGTGGGCGTCGACGACCTGCGAACGACAACCGCCAAGAAGGGCTTCTGGAAGGACGTCAAACATCGCGTCGCCAGCAGTCTCTCGCTCTCGAACATGACGCTCGACGACGCTCCAGTTGCCGGCTCGAAACAGCAACCGACCAACAGAGCGTCCAAGGAGACCGTACGTGGTATCTCTGCGGCTCTTGTCAACCCAGCGCGTCGACTTGTTGCGCTTCGACTGACAGTCGTTCGCCCCAAGCAGACCTCCTTCTTTGGCCGGGAGGCGGTTTATCAAACTGGGTCGGCGCGACCCTCATTCGTATCGATCCGAACCAACGATCCGCGACTCGACGTCGGCGGCCGCACTTCCATCCTTCAGCCCGCGTCCACAATCACGTCCACAGGCCTACGTCCCCAGAAGAAGCCGCGCCCCAAGGGTTGCTCACCCGTTCAGAACTGGAGCGACGAAATCCACAAGGTGCGTCCTTCTCATCGGCAATGAAGCTGGCTTGAAACGCTGACACGCTGACACGCATGGTTCGCGTTGCGCTCAGAGGCCGGTCGGGCCGCCGCCGCCGCGTCCTCGTCAGTTGCCCCTACGCAGCACCGAGTCCGTCGCTGTCGCAGCCCGGGAACTTCCTCCCAAGCGGAGCAGCTCGGGCTTCTCTCTCTCGAGCCTCCTCCGCGGCGGCTCGAAGCACGTCAAGAGCGGCCAGTCGGTCGCAAGCAAGCTTTCGGACAAGAACGTCGTGCCGCGGCCCGAGACACCGGTCGTATCGACGACGCCAGACCCTCACAAGCGATCGTCGGTCAATCTTGGCAGTCGCCCGCGGGGTCTCTACGACGAGTACCGCAAGCCGTCTACGATGACTCGGTCGGCCAGTGGCCCGCTGCTCTCGGTACGTCGCAGCAACCTTGAAAGGTCATCCGGCCCATGCTGACGATTGCGCTCCGTGCATGACAGTCGAACTGCCACCACTGCGGCGGTCTTGTCTCCGAGGATGGCCGACCGATCTCGCCCCCGATCGGCGCGCCGACTTACATGGAGTCGCTCTTTGCCGCCATCGAACGCCGGCTGAGCGAGACGGTTCAATCTGATTCGAGCGGCGAGACCGTCACCGAGAGTGAGCCACGACGGTCGGGCGGTCAATCGCTGAGACCGTGCGCTGACCCCACGGTCGCCTCTCCTTGCAGACAAGCGACACTCACTGCCCCTCGAGGGCTCTGGCGCACCCGTCATCCTCAACTTCTTCCCGACGAGCTCAACTCGAAACCGCCTGCCCGACCGTCCATCGGCCAGCACCTGGGACCACTACGACCCCGAGTCCGTCAGCATGGACCGGTCGACGTATTATGTCCTCGAGAAGCGCGCGCTTGCAAAGTTTGAGAAGGCGCAGCGTTTGGGCCAAGCCTCCGTTCAGGTCAAGTGAACTGTGAGCTCTGGTGCATCCTCTCTCGTCTTCGTCGACCTACTTAGCTCGACGCCGGCTCGTCGCTGACAACCACATGCGGTAGAACGCAGGGCGCTTGCGCTCGCGCCTTTTCTTGCCTGTGATACCCTTGCCTCGTTCTAATTCCCTTCTCGTCCTGTTATCCGCCCGGCCCAATCCGATGGCTCGTTCTGTTTCTTCGTGGCGCAGCGAGTCTTCTATTGTAAACGTAAAGCGGCGAATTTGCGAAAGGGGACGTGCGAGGAGGAGCGTAATGGAAACAGCAGCAGACTAAGCAAAAGGGGGAGACCGTGAGGGGAGATATACAGCGGGAAGAGCGCAAGGGACGACCAGCGTCCGAGCGACTTCGTAAACGACGTCAAGGCCTACATCAGCCGGAGGGCCTCAATCTTGTCGTCGAGCTTCCGGCGGCGCTCCTCGTCCTTGCGCTTCTCGGCCTCCATCTCGGCCTCGATCTGCGCGGGCGACTTGCCGCCGTGGCCGGCCTTCTTGGCCTTCTTGCTCCGGGGGACCGAGATAGCGCCGGCGTCGGCCAGCAGCGGCTTCCACGTCTTGCTCTTGATGAGCGCGTCAATCTCGGCCCAGCCGCCGATGGCCTTGCCGCTGACGAGGACGAGCGGGAGCTCGGTCCGCTCGACGAGCCGGTCGAGCAAGCCGACGAGGACGTCGGTATCGCCCCGGGCCGAGGTATCGACAAAGAAGGGCTTCGGCTCGAGGTGGAGCTTCTCGAGCTCCGACTTGATGAAGCGCGAGTGGGCGTTGCGCTGCTTTGAAAGGACGACGACGGGGTGGTTGGCCCAGAGGTCCTGCTGGAGCTGCAAAGAGGCCAAGCGAGGTCAGGATCATCTATGCGAGAGGGGGGCTCTCTGAAGAAAGACACGAACCTCGAGCAAGTGCGCTCCGGCAGAGCGCGCGTAGGGGTCAAAGTCGAGCAGCAGCGACGGGTCGAGCGGAACCGAGGCGTCGACGGCGGGGATGTGGTTGGCCTCGGCGGAGACAATATACTGTGGGAGACAAACTAGTCAGCGCCTACCGGGCAATGTGCAGTGCAAGCGGAGCAACGAGCAAACGCACGTTGATGAGCGCGGCGAGCTCCTCGTCGCGACTTGCCCAGACCCACTGCTGGGCCTTGACGGCGGCCGCACCCGACGTCGGCGGGAAGGCGCTCTGGACGGCCCGGGCCTCGGCCGCCAGCGCGCGCCGGTTGACGATCGCGGTCGAGGTCGAGCCGCCGCGCCGGAGGCCAGGGCTCGAGCGCATGTACGTCTGGTGGACGGGGACGGCCGCTGATGGGGAGCGGGTGAGGAGGAAGAGGCTGCAGAGGGGTAGCAGGCGAGTCAGGTACCGCTTAGGGTGATGGGAGCTTCCAGTCTAGACTCACAACAGCGAAACGACGCAGCCGAGGAGGTAGAGCGCAGGGCGCGAGCGATGCGAGATCCGGATCTTCGGCCACGTCTTAGGCTGCTGCTGGATGAGCGATGGCCGGAGCTGATGGAGTGAACGGAGGCGGTCAGCGACCTTGCAAAGGCTCTTCTCAAACTTCGGCAACTCACCACTTTGCTGGCCCGGCGCTCTCGTTCACGCACCTCGAAGGCATCCTCGCTCAGGTCGAGCTTCGGCCGGCCGAAGGCGCTGCTGCTACCGCTGCTGCTGCCAACGAGACCGAGACCAAGGCCGACCGCGGCCGCGGCGCTGTCGGGCGCGCTCCGGGCGGCGTGGCTGTCAAAATGGTGGCTCCAGAGGAGGGCGCGCGAGTTCTCGAGCGGGTGGCCCTTTGGCGTCGAGGGCGGGTCGAACGACGGGGGCGTGTAGGACCCGGCCGACTCGCTGTCCGACTCGTCGTCGGTCATCTGCGAGAGCGCGGGCGAAGCCAGACCCCAGTGGCCAGAGAGGGCGTTGGACCGGTGGCCGTACGGCCGGAAGCCACCGTTATGAAGGCCGGCCGGCGAGGACGGCGGCGTGTTGAGGTCGGCGGACATGATGACGGGCGTCGCTGGGCCGACGGCCGACTTGCCGAGAGGCTGCGGCGGCAGCGCCGAGGAGGACGAGGACGAGGCCGAGGCGTTCATGGGGGGCGAAAGGAGAGCAAAGGGAGGTAAGAGCCGGCGAGGCAAAGGCGTCGAGGAGGCTCGTCCCTGTAGGTCAGGCGAGCGGGCTGGCTGGGCAAAGGCGGGTGAAGGTGAGGGGGGAGAAGGGAAAGCAGCGTTCATGTCCTTTTGAGAGGAAGAGCGGCAGCAGCATCAGCAGGCGCGCCGGTCAGCGTGCTGTCTGGCGCGGGCCAAGGAGGGGAGAGAGCCGGCGGTCCAGAGGAGGGGCGTCGTGGTGCTGTCGCGGGTCGGGAAGCGGGAGCCAGCGGGGAAGTCGATCGCCCTCTCTCTCTCTTTCTCCCCGTCTCAGCCGCCCGCCGCCCGCGCCCGCCCGCCCAGCGTCCGCGCAGCAGTCTGCGGCAGCGGGACTCCCTGTCGCACAGCGCTCGGCCGGCCGCCGCCGGCGCCTCATGAGCCAGACGACCGGGACTCCTGTAGACGTTCAGCCTCCCGGACGCCACCTCTCGGAGAGATATTCTCCCTTGCCGGGCGCCTGAGGTGCGACGCCTCTCGACCCGCGTCCTCGTGCCGGCTGCTGGCGATCTCTGCGCCCCGGCATGACGTGAGATGACTGCTGCACCTAGGGCTGGGACGACGGGCCGGCATCTCGAGCAGGGAGTCTACATCATGATCGTCGTCAAAGGAACAGGGGATGCACGTCTAGGGAAGTCAAAGAGAGAGCAGGCTGGACTATCGGCCTTGATTGCCCTCAGGAGGGAGCTGGAGGGTCGAGACGAAGGGGCGGATGTCAGCGCGCCAGTCATCAAGGAGCGACTCTCGGTTCAGCGTGCAAGGAAACGTACGACGTTGGTCCACCAGCTCGAGCCGAGCTCCATGTCGAGGAACGAGAGCTCGCCGAGGCCGCCGGTTCCGCCAGCCGGGCCAAAGCCGCCCGCGCCGAGGTTGCCGCCGAGGCCGCCGACGGGGCTGTCGCCTAGTAGGTCGCCGAAGCCTGCGAGCCAGTCGAGGTTGACTGCCCCTCCACCGCCATTGCCGCCGCCGGTCGCGGTGCCGTTGCCACCGCCGGCATGGCCACCCTCGGGCAAGAAGGCGGCAGGCGTGTTGACGTGGCTCGCCGAAGGGCCGCCGCCGTGGGGCGTCGAGTGGGCAAAGCCGCCCGCGGTCGTCGGCCATGGCGAAGGGGGTGCCGGTCCAGAGGGCGTCTGACCGACCGGCTGTTGAGGGTTCGAAGGGCCAGCGACACCGGCTCGCTCGGGCGAATTAGTCCGTGAGGCAGCGACGTGCCAACGCTCGGGAAAGACGGGCGTCGCTGTGCCAGTCTGGGCAGTCGTGCAGTCATGACGGGCGTCAGCACCTGGCCCTCAAGCAGACCCCGTATGAGAGACTCACGTGCGAGACCCATTCGGCCGTATGAAAAGCCGTCTTGAGCTGCTTCATGACGGTCCGCAGGAGGAGCGCATGTCTGTCGAGCGAAACAGCGTCAGTCGCCGTCGCGGGTTAGAAAGAGAGGCGCCCAGTTCTACGATGGACGCACCGGATGCCGAGATGCTGGCGGTCGGGCGACGAGTTGGCGAGGCAGAAGATGACCCGCTGGATGAGCTCGACAACGTCTTGCGTGTCACCCTCGGCGACGGCGCCACTGTAGACCGCCTTGAGCAGGAACGAGCTCGCGAACGAGATCCAGCCAAAGATGCGCGCCGGCACATAGGGCAGCGCGCCGCCCGGATGCAGGCGGTCGGTCGCGAGTTCGAGGAGCTGCCTGGCGGCGTCCTGGAGGCCAAGTGGGATGTAAAAGCATGTTAGCCCGGTGTTGGCAAGTGGAGACGACCTGGGACCTGAGGACGCACAATCGACTCAAAAATAAACTTGGCGTCCGGGCTCTGCGAAGTGCCGCGCGGGAAGAGGCCGCCGAATTTGGAGTGGGCGCTCAGGCCCTGCTCGTCGGCCCGATGGACGTGAGCTGTGGGCACGAGGTCAGTTCGGCCTTCTCACAGCGCGTGCCAGATGCATGACGTACCTTGGAAGGCGAAGGCAAAGACGTAAAGCCGGAGATAGGCGTGCGTCGACCAAATGATCTCGGCGCAGGGGAACGTGTCGAAGCGCTTCGGTCGCCAAGCGGCGTCGAACCCCTGTATGGAGCGCTCAAAGTCCGACAGGTACTTGATGTACTCGCCCGCGCGCATGAGGGTCAGGGTGCGATCTTTTGATGGATACAGTACGTCGTGCGCCCTGCAGTTTAGTATGGAGCGGCAATCAGCGACGATGGGACCGAGCTCAGAGCGCAAGGGGTAGCGCACGTCGTCATCTGCTGCGTCAGCTCGACCAGAGCTTGCACGACCGAGGCCAGGTCGTCCTGCGCGCCCTGGATCGGACGGAGAGATGGAAAGTTGGTGTGCGCGTCGTTTGGCGTGAAGCAGAGGCCCGGGCCGCGCGACCAGAAGGCCTTGCCGATTCGTAACGAGATCTGCAGAGCGTCGGTTGCGCCGTCAGTCCAGACGAGCGCCTTGCACCCGACCTTGTATCACGAGAGGCTCACATGACGGTCAAAGAGATAGCAGTAGGTCCAGGCGAGGCGCTCGCGATCAATCTCGGGCGTTGTCGGGGCTGACGGGTCGATGTAGAGCGTTTGCTGCGAGGGTGAGAGGCACAGCCGCGTCAGCGGACGGCAGGCAGAGAAGCAGTGCTCGCACGGGTTCACGTACCTGGTCGAGTCCAAGCAAGTAGCCGGTGCGGACGGCGTGACCGACGAAGAACCAGCTCTGGGTCGAGTCGTCCCACGTTTTTGTGTCAGTTGCGAGGACGATTGCATCCTTCTCCTCCTGCCGCGGCAAATTTTCCGAGAGTAGCAGCATGCTCTCGACAAAGCCGACGGTCGTCTCTCGACCCTTGACGACGCAGTTGTGGATGTAGCCCTGTTTGACCCGCATGCAGCATTGGCGTGTCAGCAAGGGTCGCAAGGGTCGCGACTGTGAGGGAGGAGGGTCCGACGCACAGACATGATCTCCCAGGCCTTCTCGTGTACGAGTGGGTTCTCGGCGTCGTGCCGGCTTGCGATAATGACCATCGCGGTCAGCAGGTGCTTCTCGTCCCGCGCAAACGTCTGTAGCTCGAGCTCTGTCGTGGGCATGCGCGAGACCGGGACCATAGGCTGCAGGCCAAGGCGTTGGCAGAGTTGGCGTCAGTGAAGGCGAGACGAACGACACGCGAGGATGGAAGGGCCGCACGAAGATCTGGTGATGCCGGCTGAAGAACTGCGAGACATACTTGACCAGCAGTCGCTTGGTCAAGGCGCCCTTGCGGATCAGGTCGCATTCAGCCAACGGCGGCAGCGTCGGGACGCGTTCCTCCTCCTCGACCTCGGCCTCCTGCTCGCGCTCGTCGAGCTCCCGAACCTGGGCCTCGAAGGTGCCGGTTCCGTCGCCGGCGTGGGCTGAACCCGGCTTGCGGTGCGACGAGCCCTCGCTGCGCAAGCTGCGCTCCGACTGGCGGCCGTCGGGCGTGTCGGCCGGTTCACTCGCGGTCCCTGGTGACCGGCCCGAGCCCTTGCCCTGCTTCTCGCCTGTGGCCGTCAGTGCCAGAAGGCTGAGGGCGTCGGCTTCGTTGGCCATGCCGGCGGTGATAAAGTTCTCGGGCCGGGAGGCGGTGTGAGCCGTCGCCATCCTCCGGGGCGGAGGCGGTCTCAGTGGCGGAGGATGTGATGGCGGCGCAGGGAAGAGAACGCCGGATGAAGCCGGAGGGGGGAAGGCCGAGGAAGTCGACGGCTGTTTGGCGAAGGAATGCGAGCTCGTCGATTCTTGCGAGTGATTCGACTGATCGGCCCTCTGCGCATGAAAGGAGGGCGACGTCCGCTCTGCTGGAGGCGGCATCGAGCCAGACCCCTGGGTCAAGGCGGCTGGCTGATGGGGCGGTGGCAATGTTGGCCGATCGCTACCGTTGACAAAGGATGGCAAAGCGGCTGATGACGAGGCCGCTGGCGGCATGGCGGACGAGAAGGAGGGCGCTGCGAGGTTGACGCCGAAAGAGAGTGAAGGGGAAGTCTGCATGTGTGGGAGGATCCCAGTGTTCGGCAGCGGTGACCGGTTGACCCCTGACAGCACGCTGCTCCACATGTCGAGCTGACTGGTCGTCCAGGTGGCAACGTTACTGGACGTGCTGGGAGGCGGTTGCAGCTCAGCAGGCCGGCCGTGCGACGAGGATGGGCCAAGAAAGCCCTCGCTGCTGTCAATCTTTGGCCGTTTTGGCACGGACCCCTCAGCCGCCGATTCGGATGTGTATGACGACCTACGCGGCGCAGACAGGCTGCCGAGCGCATCGCGGTCGTCGTCGTTCGTCTCCTGCTTGGCCTTGGCTTTGGCAGCGAGGTTGCCGCCCCGACGTGACGGCAAAAAGGTGCACTCGCGCTTCTCGCTGCGATCGCAGAGACGTGTTCGTCAGCACTTCGAAGGGGAAGCGGGCGGTCGTCGGCTAGATACTGACCGCTTGCACCGAGCGCAGGGCGGGTCCCGAGGGTCATCCAGGTCGCCCAGATCGCAGCGCGCCTTCGTGACAGCAGCGACGTGGGTTCGGTCAGCAGAGGAGTAGATTCCGTGCAGAGTGACCGGGCAGATCGGGGCGCGCGCACCTTGCGAGATCGACAGGCCGTGCACGCGCGGTACGCCCGCCGGGCCTTCTCCTCCTGGTGCTGCTTCTTCTGGCGGGGGCGGGCCATGAGCGGATGCAGCGCGAGGTGTCAGCTTGCGTTGACGCTCAGCCAGCGGCGAGGTCCTGGCGACCTACCTGGGCGGCACTCATGGGCGCGCCGTCGGCTGCGGTCAACCCTCCGCCGGCTCGACTCGGCCCCGCTGCCGAGCTGCCGGCGTCGCTCGTCCCCGCGCGGCCGTGGCCGTCATCATACTGGCCGTCTGGGCTGCTGAGCCTGGGCGCCTGCAGGCTATCCATGTCGCGGGTGACGGGTCTCCGACGGGCGCGGGGATAAGGGTTGCGTCGGACGAGGGCGGGGCAGCGAGATGGGGGCACGCAGGCGGAGGCTCTGGCCGCACGAGGGGGACGAGCTGCTGGGCCTGCTGCAGCCGGACCGAGGGCGGGTAGCGACGGAGCTTCAGCCAGTCGAGCTCGCCAGCCGGGCTAGAGCGGGCCGCACGACGCACAGGCTCAGTCGTCGGACGGATGCTCTTTGGACTGACCGCCAAGCTGCGAGGCTGGGTCGAGGCTCGAGGGAGAAGTTGGTGAGAGAGCGAGGCGACGGTCGAAGGCAGACGAGAGGCATCCGGCCGGGAGACCGGCAGATCGGCCGGAGGGGCCGGGCGCTGCTGCTGCAGCCCGCCCCCGGCGCAACCTCTGACGACCCCCCCGCAGACGCCGCCTTGGCAAGGGCCATAGTCTTGACGAGTCAGCCGGAGGACACTTCGAACGGCCCGAGCCGAGCAGCAGCTCCCATGGTGGTCGTTCGGGTCGCAGGCCGGTGCTACACAGCGCCGGCTCGTGGGGCAGCTCTCGCTCTGAGGGCGCGCGCAGCCTGCGCGTCAGCGGGCCTCATCGCGCCCCAGCTAGCAGTAACCATTCTTGCCACGAGCAAGGCACTCTGGTGCGTCTAAGAAGGGTATGCATACAGTCCAAGAAAGCAGGTACAAGCGAGAGGGCCCAGCAGGCCGGCCGTTTACCGGGCCATCCATCCGCCGTCGACCTAGAGAGGGGCAGAGCGGCGCGCGTCAGTCAATCTGGGGCTCTCCTCTCGATCAGCCGCCGAATGGCCAGCAGTGGGGTGGACGCACGGTGACACACTCGCCGCAGACGTAGTCGCTGCCCTTGCCGGCGAGGAATAGGATGGCCGAAGTAAAGTCCTCGGGCGTGCCCCAGCGGCCGCTCGGGATGCGCTCGAGAATCTGGCGCGACCGCGTCGGGTCGGCGATCAGCGCCGTGTTCATCTCGGTCGAGATGTAGCCGGGAGCGACTGTCAATAAGATGGGATCGTCAACGGAAATGATTTGTGGCAGTTTAGACGGGGCGAGGAAAAGGCGACGCACTGGCATTGACGTTGATGCCGCGGCCGGCAAAGTCGTTCGACATGCCCTTGGTCAGGCCGAGGATGCCGTGCTTGGCCGCGGCGTAAGCCGGAACGGTCATGCCACCCTGGAACGAGACGAGCGAGGCGATGTTGATGATCTTGCCGCGGTCGTCGCCCTCCTTGCGCGTGTCGAGCATGTGCTTGGCGGCGTCCCTGGAGCCGGTAGAGAGCTCAGAGTTAGTCGGCAGCCAGGCCTCTTCAAGACCTGGAAGTTTGAGAGACGCACCGAGCGAGGGTGAAGCAGGTCGAGAGGTTGACCTGGAGGACCTCCTCCCAGTCCTCGTCAGGGAAGACCTCGCTCTTGTGCCTGCGCTGGATGCCGCCGCAGTTGATGAGGATGTCGACCTTGAGGCCGAGCTCGCCCGTGATGGTCGGAACGACCTTCTTGACCTGAGCCTTGTCGGCGAGGTCGCAGACGTAAATGCGGGCCTGGCGGCCGAGCGCGATGATGGCATCCCGGGTCGTCGTGTTCTCCTCTGTGCGCAGCGCGGGCGGCAGCCGGTCAGCCCTATCGCCGTCGCCTCGGGCGAGCTCACGAACGACGACGACAACGACGTACCTGAGCGCTGGATGAGGATGACGTCCGCACCAGCCTTGGCGAGAGCGAGGGCGAGGTTGGCACCGATACCACGGGTGCCACCGCTGTCGAGAAGGGTGAGCAAGGGGGTTGGTCGTGCTCGGTTCAGCTAAAGAAGCTCGAGGATCGAGGGAGGGAGAGCTCTGGGCAGCCACGCGAACGCACGTCATGAGGACCGTCTTGCCATGGAGGCCAAAGAGCGACTCGAGGAAGGAGGACATGTTGGAAGATAGTTGGACTCGATTGGAGAGGATGCTGGTGGTTGGGAGGCGAGAGGGGAGGGCGAGGGCAGGCCAGGGCCAGCTTCAAAGGGCCAGTCGTCGACCGGAACCGGGACAGCCGGCCCCTCGGCCCGACCCTCCAGACCTTGAAGCTGGCATCTCCAAGCCTCGACCTGTCGATGCCAGGCTCTCAACGCTCTTCCGTCCGTCCGCCTTTGCCGGCTTCAACCGGGCGTGCGAGAGCAAAGCCCCGCCTTTGTCCGTCGGCGCCGCTCTGCTGGCCGGCCCAGCAAGACGAGCCGGATCCCTCATAAGACGGAACGGCAAGGGGCGGGCCCGGCTACGACGACCCTTCCCTTCACGCTTCCTTCCCTTCTCCACCCTTAGGTAGGTCATCATCCGAGCTGCTCGAAGAAGGCCAGCGTGCCGTATTGGAGCTCGCAGCAGGACAGCTGACGCTGTCGCCGGCGGCGTCCGCAGCCCTCCTCGACCGACCGACCCGTCGTCCATCACAGCGCCTTCCCTCCCTACACCATGCTCACCGGTACCAGTACGTTCGCGCTAATCCTCAGCTCCTGATGGTCTACCGTTTTACTGACATTCAATCCCTGCCCGCAGCCTTCGAGTCATCACACCCCAACGGCCTCACGGTCGAGGGGGCCGATGTCATCGTCAAGATCGAGACGTTCCGGGTCGTGCGTCGCTCGCCGCCTTCCTCCCCGGCCCGGCGCCGGCCCGTCTTAGCCAGCTGACGAACTTATTCCCGTCAACTCTCGTCAGCTCCCCCGCTGGCTGTTCGTCCGTGTCGAGTCGTCTTCCGGCCTCGTCGGCTGGGGAGAGGGTACACTCGAGGGCCACTCTGAGGCCGTCGAGGGCGCCTTTGAGGACCTCCGCGCCCGCTTCGTCGGTGCGTACCTGGCGTCTGCAGCGCAGTTCATTCCTTTTTGCTGACACGATTGGATCGCGTCACAGGCTGGAACGTCGACAACATCGAGGACATCTACGCGACGGCTTACCGGCATCGCTTCTACCGGGGCGGCCCCGTCCTCATGTCGGCCATCTCGGGCCTCGACATTGCGCTTTGGGACCTCAAGGGCAAGAAGTACGGCGTGCCCGTCTGGCAGCTGCTCGGCGGCCGCGTCCGCGACAAGATCCAGGTCTACGGCTGGATCGGCGGCGACCGGCCGACCGACATTCTCGAGCAGGCGAAGAAGCGCAAGGCTCAGGGCTTCACGACCGTCAAGATGAACGGCAGCGAGGCGCTCAAGTGGCTAGCTTCGCCGGCCGACCTCGACGCGACGGTTGAGCGCCTCAAGGAGGTTAAATCGATCGGTATGGACGCCGGCCTCGACTTCCACGGCCGCGTGCACAAGCCGATGGCCAAGCAGCTCGCCCGCAAGCTCGAGCCGCACTCGCCCCTGTTCATCGAGGAGCCCCTCCTGCCGGGTCAGATTCCGGAGCTCAAGATGCTGTACGCTCAGACAACCATCCCGATTGCGGTGCGTACGGATCGCTCGACGTCTGTCCCGACGAGTACAAGACTGATGCGACCGCTTCAACTTGCTTCGCAGCTCGGAGAGCGCCTGCTCACTCGCCAGGACGTCCGGCCTTACCTCGAGGCCGGCTGCATCGATATCATCCAGCCTGACATCGCCCACTGTGCGTTTGGCCCTTCAGCTTGTTTGCAGCGCTGTGGCGATGTTGACGTCGTCTCCCCGTCCTACTTGCAGCCGGCGGCATCACCGAGACGCGCAAGATCGCCCAGATGGCCGAGACGTACGACGTCGGCTTCGCCCCCCACTGTCCGCTTGGCCCGCTCGCCTTTGCGGCCTCACTCCAGCTCGCGGCCTGCACGCTCAACTTTGTCATCTGCGAGATGTCGATGGAGATGCACTACAACGTCGGCGCCTTTGACCTCAAGACGTTCATCAAGAACCCTGAGGTCTTTGACGTCGCCGACGGCATGGTCAAGGTGCTCGAGGGCCCCGGTCTCGGTGCGTGCTGCTGCTGCTGCTGCTGCCACCCGACCCTCGTGGCACTCGCAGGGGCGTCGTTTTCGCCGGCCGGAAGTGGCTGACCCGCGCTTCCCTTCCTGTTCCCCTTTGCGCCTCCAAGGCATCGAGATTGACGAGGCCCTCGTCCGCAAGAATGCCGAGGAGAGCAAGGGCTTCTCGTGGAAGAACCCGGTGTGGCGGAGCGAGGATGGAAGTGTCGCCGAGTGGTAGGTTGCCGACGAGCGAGGGAGGAAGGCGAAGGGGGGAGACGACCACCGTTCCTCTGCGCCTGCGACTCCACTCCGATCTCGTCCTCAGGGCGCCGGACGCTCGGCCAGTCGACCTCACCCTTCTCTCCCTTCTCTTTCCCTCTCTTTCTCTCCTGTACGACCCCCGCCTCCCGCCCTGCGCCTTCCTCGCATGCCCTTTCCGCTTTGTATCATGACCTGCGACCAAGAGTCGTCCCGCCCGACCGGCGCACCCGTAAAGGAGAGGGGGCCGCTCTGACGAGCCCGGCTCGCGCGTACGCCGCTGGGCAAGGACGAAGATAAGCGCGCCGAGGCCACCGTTGTCTCCTGTCCGAGGGACCGGGAGGTACGGGGTTGCCCTGGGCCGGCGGGCTGATGAGGGCGACATGTGCACCTCGCGTCCTCGGCCGACATACGTACGCCAGTCGCGCCGTTCTGGCACGCTCGTCCAGCGCCGCCGCGCGCGAAGGGGCCGTCGCGTCCTGGTCTGACCTTCGCTCCCCCACGTCCCCGCCTGTGCTCCCTCCTCTTCTACTCTCTGGCCTTTCCCATCACTACAGGCTCAGCTTCCTGCTCAACAGACCGCCGTCCTTCATCCCAGTCAGACGGGCCAACAGGCTACTCCCGGGCCCCGAGACGAGATGCAGAGCACCATCTTCAAGGTGCGTCGCGCGCGCGCGTTCGGCTCGTCGCGAGCTCACACACCGCCTCATGACCGCCGCATCCTTGGGCCTATCCCGCTGCTGACGAGCGCTCTCTGAGCGTTGCAGATCTTTACAACCAAGCACTCGCTCACGCTCCCGTCACAAGTCTTTGCCTTTGTCGAGCGCATCCTAGTTGAGGTGTGTGAGCCACAGCTGCGGCGAGCTGCGGGTCAAGCTCGTGCTCACCCGACGTCCTCACTGACCTCGCCCCTTGCGCCTCGTTCGCACCCTCGATCCAGCATGAGGTCGAGCAAGACTACTGGGCAGACTCGTGCGACCATCTCGCACGAGAGTACATGCGCGGAGAGGGTGCGTCACAGGGCGCCTGCAGGAGCTAGCTCGATCACAGCTGACTCCGAAGCGCTCGTTGCCTGGGCGCGCCAGACCCGTCGCCGCTCGTGTCGATGCAGGGTATCGAAGCAGCTTATCATGCACTCCAGCTGAAGGTGCAGTCTTCCATCTTTATGCTTCTGCTGAGCCTGCGCGCTGACGTACTGCTGCCCTCCTTCAGACCGAGGTCGGAGAGGACGAGGATCCGTGTGTCTGCGCAGCCGGCAGACGACCCTTGGCGGCGACAATGCAGCTGACACCCGGTGCTTTGTCCCGCATTCTGTTTCCCAGGTTGGCCGAGGGCTCGGACGAGGTCAACGTCGAGAACCACTTCCGGGTCGTCGACAGCTTCGACATGCCGGCGCTGCGCTTCGACAGCGTCCGGGGCGTCTGGCAAATGTCCGTCCCGCCTGCTCATGCCGGTCGTCGTGCAGCGTGCGTCGCTAAGCTCTCTGCTCCCCACCCTACAGCCTGCCCCATAAGCCTGCGATCGCTGCCGCTCCTGCTGCAAGAGCTGCGTTCCTCCGGGAGCGCTGTGCGCTCGTCCGCCAGGTGCGTTCCTCTCCCCCGCCGCCAGCGAGGGGCATGAGCTGACCAAACCGGCCCTTGCGCCCGTCGCCGCAGATCATCCTCCGCTCAGAGCACTTCACCCCGCCAGTACTTGGAGGCCACGATCGCGAAGAGTACATGAAGGTTGGTTGTCCTCATCTAGCATCTCGCACTGGTCGTCTGCTCGTTGCTGACCCCGGCCGCCTTCCACCCCGTCGTAGCTCAACTCGATCAAGAACCTGCTCGGCCGGCCCAATCAGCGCTTTCTCCTCTTCGGCATGCTCGGGCGGACAGCAGAGGGTCTGCTCTGCCTCGAAGACGGAGATGGCCGAGTCGTGCTAGACATGGATGAGGCGGTGCGTCGGTCGCCTCTCCTGCTCATCGAGGCCCTCGCTGACCTTGGTTCTTCACCCATCTGACAGACGCCTGGCGAGGGCCTCTTCACTGAGGGCTCTCTCGTGCTGATCGCCGGCGAGTATACGGACGAGGAGGTCCTGCGCGTCATCGAGATGGGCCACCCGCCTAGTGAGAAGCGCTCGGTCGCGAGGTGAGCCGCCGAGCCTTTTGCCCTTCACATGCGCAAGTGGCACTGACCGTTCTCGCGCTCGCCGTCCTGCAGGTCACTTTACGGACACGTCGATTTTCTAGGCGTCGGAGCCACCTCGCTGAAAGACGAGGTCAGTCTCCGGCCAGACAGCGCTTCGTCCTGCGTCTCTTACTGACCTCTCCCATCCGGCCGGTCAAACGTCTAGGAGCGCTACGCGCCGCTCGTCGCCTCGCACTCGCACATCTCGCTCGTCATCGTCTCGGACTTGTGGCTCGACCACCCGAAGACGCTGCCGAATCTGCGGCGCATGTTCGAGGTCTACGCCGAGTCGACTTTCCGCCCGCTCGCCTTTGTCTTCTGCGGCAACTTTTCGCAGAAATCGTGCACCGTCGGCGGCGCGGCGGGCCTAGCCAAGTATACTGGTGCGCGAGCCCCGCTGCAGGTCGGATGCTGCCTCTCCTCCTCCGACGGCTGCTGACCTCGCCGCCCGCCCCCCTCTGGCAGAAAACTTTACGAGCCTCGCCAACCTCATCGCCTCGTTCCCGCAGCTGTCGCGGACCTCGCACTTTCTGTTCGTGCCCGGCCCGCTTGACCCGTGGGGGTCGACGACGATGCCGCGGCCACACATTCCCGACTCGTTCGTCGCCAAGGTCAAGGCACGGCTGCCCAAGGCACACTTTGTCTCGAACCCATGCCGGATCAAGTACTTCGACCAGGAGATCGTCATCTACCGCGAAGACTTGATGGGCCGCATGCTCCGCAACCTCATCGGCCTCAAGGGCGGGCCCGGCGCCGAGGTCGACATGAAGAAATACGTCTGTTCCCGGCCTCGCTCGCATCCCAAGCTGCTGCCGCCCGCACTGACGACCACATTTCGCACTTCGGTCTTCGGACCCTCGCAGCTCGTCCAGACGATCCTCGACCAGTGCCATCTGTCACCGCTGCCGCTCTCGATCCGACCGACGCTGTGGGACTTTGACCACGCCCTGCGGCTCTACCCGATGCCGACCGCCGTGCGTCGCTTGCCTTCCCGCAAGTCGTACGGCAGTATGCTGACCGGACGCCATGACCCGACCTCTTCAGCTCATCCTCGCCGACAAGTACGAGCGATACGAGCTCACGTACGAGGGCTGCCACGTCTTCAACCCGGGCAGCTTCATCGGCAACTCGTTCGAGTGGTCGACCTACTTTCCGTCGACGCAGCGGTCCGAGCGCAGGTAGGTCCTCGCAGAAGGCCCGCGCTCTGCCACCCCGCTCATACGCTGACCCGTCCCCCGCTTGCTGCCAAAGTGTGCTTGAGGACGATACATGACCGACCTTGTTTCCGTTGCAGCGCGCCTCGGCTTCTTCCGGCCGTCGCGCGTCGCGAGCTTGCGTGCGTCAGCGAGAGTGAGGCTTTCGTTTTTCTTTTCCGCCGCCGCCTCGTCTGGTGCGCGGCGCCTGCGAGCGCGCTGGAGCGGCAGCGACGGCAGGCTCCGTGGGCGCGCGCGCGCGCAGCGGCGAGCCAAGGCCGCCTGCCTGGAGGGCCAAGCTGAGCAGGAAAGGATGCGCAGGGCAGGAAGCCAGCGAGCGGGGAGGTGAAAGTGCACGACTATCGCCTTTGTGAGCTGCCTCTCATCAGCCGAGTCATGTCGACTGTTGAGGAGGAGGCGACTGCCAGCGTCGCTGGCGGCCGTCGGCTGCCTGGCTCGGCCGGGCGCGCCCGCGGGCGCAGGGCGAGCGAGCGGCAGAGAGAGCCCGTTCCGCGCAAACCGACGACGACGACGCCCCCTTCCAACCACCGCCTCCTCTCAAGACCTCGACAACGTGAGTCCTTCTTCTCACTCCTCCATCCTCTCTTGCAGACGTGCGGGTCGCGTTGGGCTCGGAACCGTCCCGGATGCGGCTCATCCGGGGATGTTGGGTCGGCCGGGGAGCTGGGGGAGGGCAGAGCGGACGGGCCCTTGCCCTCGTCCCCCCCGCACTGGTGGGGCTCAGCAAGGCCCGGCACCCGCGGCGCACCCACCCACACACGGGTCGTCCGCCGTCGCCCCTCGTCGAGGGAAGCGGAGCCGGCCTGGCCTGGCCGCCTGGATGGGTGCCGCCTGCGAGCAAGAGCGACAACGTCGTTGCGAACTCGGTGGGACAGGGCCGCACGAGAGAAAGGAGAGAGGGCCGGCCGCCCTGCGCCCTGTCATGATCCGCCACCCGCTCTATCGCCGCCGCCTCTGCCGCCACCGCCCGCCCGCCCGCCCGCGCCTGCTCTCTCTCGAGCCGGCGGCGACGAGGCGGCGGCGCGGCCCCTCAAACCAGCACGAGCAGCCGGGCCCTGACCATCCAGCTCGCCTGCTCTCCCCTTGCCCACCCTTCCGCTCCCGCCCTCAATAGGCCCAGCTCCCATCCGCGCCGACGTCAGCATCAGCCAGCGCTCGGCCCAGCTCGACCGATTTTTACCCCTCCCCTCCCGCGGCGCCCAAGGAGCTCTACGTTAGGCTCCCTCCTTCGCCCGTCCCCGGCCTCGTCACCGTGACTTCGCCTCCCTCCGACCTCGCCGACATGTCGCAGACGTCGTTCTACAACGACGTCGCCTTTGCGACGCCGGTCCCGGACCCCGTCACCGGCAAGCTCGACCCCAACGACCCGGCGGTCAAGGCCCGTGCGTCCCGGCTTTGCCCTTGGCACGCCCGCACGCCTTTTCGCGCGCGGGCGAGCTTGAGAACAGGCCGCTGACGCGTGTTGCGACCCTGACTCTCTGCTGCAGTGACCGACGCCGCGCTCAACCTCGACAAGAGCAAGATCCCCCGGCCGTACAAGTGCCCGCTCTGCGACCGGGCGTTCTACCGGCTCGAGCACCAGGTCCGTCTCGAGCAGCCAGCCCTGCCGCTAGCGAAGCAGCCTAAGCGGCGGCGCGCGCGCGAGCTTGGCACTGCCGCGCGTGACGCCTCCATCAGCTGCTGACCTTCCTCATCGCTAATCCCCGTCCCAAAGACCCGGCACATTCGCACGCACACGGGCGAGAAGCCGCACGCGTGCTCGCATCCGGGCTGCGACAAGCGCTTCTCGCGGAGCGACGAGCTCACCCGGCACGCTCGCATCCACCAGAGCTCGTCAAAGAAGGGCAAGAAACGCGACTCGGAGGAGGTAGGTCGCCCCAGTCTTGCTTTCCAGCCTGCTGAAGCCTTCGCTATTGCTGACATCTCAGTCCCTTTTCCGCCAGGAGGATGAGCGCACGCCCGGCCCGTCGCGCCTGAACCACGACCAGAAGCCGTACGGCGGCTTTGGAGGCCCTGGCGGCGGCGCGGCCGGCGACGGCAGCTCCGAGTCGATGAACGAGATGTCGGCCCTTGCGGCGGCCGCGTCCGATCAGCTCTTTGAGCTCGAGCGGAGCGAGTCGGTTCGGCGGGCCGAGTACGAGATGCGCCACCGCCAGATCATCGGCCAGAGCGGTCGCAACTCGGGCGCGGCCGGTAGCGCGCTCATGGGCGGAAATGCCGGTGGCTTTGGCTACGATGAGCGCGGCGACCGCTGGGCTGGCAACTCTGCCGCTGCTGGCAACGGCAACGCCGGCCTCGGAGGCGGCAACGGCGGGTCAGACTTCCACGCGCCCGGCCAGGCCGTCCACCACGCCGTCGGCGCCGGCAACCTGACCGACCTCACTTACCTGACGCCGCCCAACTGCCACCACTCTGAGTGCCATAAGAGCTACCGCAAGCGGCTCCGGGCCGCCCAGCGCGCGCTCAGCCTCCAGGCGACCGGCGGCGCGGGTGGCTTTGGCACTGGCCTCGGTGGCAACCTCTCGGCCGGCTCGTCGGCCTCGAACCTCGCCGGCCAGAACTTTTTTGGCGCCAACGGCAATCTGAGCGCCGCGCTCGGCATCAACGGCCAACTCACGCCGCAGCAGGCACAGCAGCTCCAGCAGATGCAGATCGCCCAGCAGCAGCAGCAGCAGCGTGGCCAGCAGGGTTTCCGTTCGCACCGCGGCTCGCTCGCGTATGGCCTCGGCGGCAACCCTGACAATTCGGTCGGCCCGTCGCCCGCGTCGTCCGTCTCATCCGACGAGCTCGAGGACCAGGCGATGCTGCCGATCGGCCAAGCCAACATCAACCCGGCCGCCAACAGCCTCGGCGGCGCCAACTCGAACGACTACAGCTTTGCGGGCGCCACCTCGCCCGACATTGGCTCGATGCGCAACATGAGCATCTTCCCCCCGCTCGGCGGCACCAATAATGGCGCGCTCAACATGTCCGCCTACGCGGCCTCGCTCGGCAACCTCTCGGTTGCCTCGACTGCGCCGACGAGCGGCGTCAACAGCCCGGCGACGAGCCGCATCCACTCGCGCAGCGGCAGCCCCGTCCACTTTGACATGGACCCCCGGCTCGAGGGCCACGGCGTCGGCAACAAGCTTCACCACCAGCACCAGAAGCACCGGTGCGTCGTCGCGCTGTCGAGCGTTCCTACTGCTCCCCTTCCGGACTGACGCAGCCGGTTTCCTCGACCGCAGAGCGCACCCGTACCCGAGCTCGCACCCGCACTCGCACTTCACGCCCAACACGCAGTCGCCGCTACACTCTGCCACGAACCTCAGCCAGCAGCTCGACCGCCAGAGCCAGAATGCCTCGCGCCTCTCGGGCCGGATGTCGCCGCCGCAGGGCCTGCCGCGCAACCTCTCGGGCGGCGCGCTCCAGGCCAGCTTCCAGCAGCAGATGGCCGAGCAGCAGTCTGCGCAGGCGGCCCAGATCCGCCAAGCCCAGGCTCAGGCGCAGGCCATGCAGCAGGCCCAGCAGAACCACCTCGTCGCTCAGCAGCAGCAGCTCCTTGCTCAGCAGCAGCAGCAGCAGCAGCAGCAGCAGCAACAGCAACAGCAACAGCAACAGCAGCAGCAGCAGCAGCAACAAGCCCAGCAGGCCGCTCAACAGCAGCATGCAGCTCAGCAGCAACAGCAGCAGCACCAGCAGGCGGTCGCGCAGAGCTCGCTAAGCGGCGGCCGGCAGACGGTCGAGGACATCCTCAAGTCGTCATCGATCCCGCCGCCGCCGGACAGCCGGCACCTGCCGCCGCCAAACGTGCCGTTCTCGGGCTTCTCGTCGGCGCCAGCCTCGGCACAGAACTCGCCGAGCAACTCGCGCCCGGGCTCGCCCGTCGGCGGCTCGGCTCATTCGAACGCCCAGCAGAGTCACCTCGCTCACAGCGTCCGGCAGGCCTTCGGCCAGTCTGGCTACGGCGGCGGCGGAGGCGGCGGAGGAGGGCTCAACCTGCCTTCGCTTTCGCGCTCGGGTAGCCCGATCAACGACGACATGGCGCCCTGAGGACGAGGCCCCCAGACCTCCCGACAACACGCCCCCACCACGCTCCCTGCTTCCTCACGCTGCTCGCACACAAAACCCTCTCTCCCATCCCTTTAGACAAACCCCCATAGATCTCGCACAAACCCATGTATCGTCGGCTCGTGTCACCCATAATATTCATGCCCCTCCGCTATCACTTCGCTACGTAAGTAGACGAAAAGGACGACGCTCCAGCAGTGACGACGGCACGCCGACGCGAGGGTCAACGCGGGCGCCCCGCGCAAGGTCGAAAGGCCGGCCGCGAACCGAGCCTCTTGTCCAGCGTCAGAACACGGCCGCCTTCGCCTCCTCCCAAACTTCCTTCAACGCTCGGCCGAGATCTCGCCCTTCCTCCCTTCGTTCTCGCTACTAGCACGGCCTCACGACTCGAGGGCTCGCCTAGCGCGCCTCCCCGCCCCCCGCCGTCAGCTCGGCCACCGCTGCGATGGCTCGCAACGATGCCGACGCCTTCTCCGACTCGGATGACTTCTCCGACGACCTCGATCTTGACGACGATGACATGCTCGACCTCGACCTCGACGCGACCTCGTACCCGGCACGGAAACGTGCGCTCGAGAAAGGCAAGGACAAGGGCAAGGGCAAAGAGAAAGACGCCGGTGGGCCGGCCAAGCGGGGCAAGGCCGGCAAGGGAGGCGCCGAGGTGAGCTCGTCCGCCGCCGCCACCTCTGAAGGCAGCCGGGGCTTCCGCTCCGCTGGACTGTCTGCTAATCCCCTTCGCTCCTCGCTTGATTCAGGACAAGGGTCTCGCCAGGTGGGAGGGCAGCTTCGAGCGGAGTTGGGACGCCGTCCAGGAGGACGAGGAGGGTAGCCTCGAGAGCGCGGTCGAGACGCTCGTCGCACGAGGCCGACGGCGGAGGTGAGCTCTCTTCGATCTGGCATTGTCGACCCCGCGGGATCTCACTGACAGGAGCGCTGTGCGGCCTGTCGGTGGTCAGGCAGCAGAACTCGGCCCCCGTCCGGCGGACGATCATCCGGCACCTGACCATCCTACTCGACCTGTCGGACACGATGACGGAGAAGGACCTCCGGCCGTCCAGGTCCGTCATCGACCCCCCTCCGACCTTCGGCAAGGCCTCCACTTACTCCCTTATCCCCCTCCCCCCTTCTTCTCAGATTCGACCTCACGCTCGAGTACGTGCGCGAGTTCGTCGCCGAGTGGTTTGACCAGAACCCGCTAGGCCAGGTGCGTCTCTTGAGCTTCCGAGCTCACGGTAGAGCTTAAGGCTTACCGCCAGTCATCTCCCAACCGTCCGCAGATCGGCATCACTGGCCTCCGCTCAGGCGTCGCTGAGCAGCTCACCGAGATGGGAGGTGCGTCGGAACCTTTGCGCAAATGTCGCCAGCAACTTGCTGACAGACGATTCGTCTCAACTGGGCAGGCAACCCGCAGGAGATCCTCCGCGTCCTGCAGGACAAGCGACGACTAGAGCCAGCCGGCGAGCCTAGTCTGCAGAACGGCCTCGAGATGGCCCGGAGCGGCATGAGGTCGGTCTTGCATCGCCTGCCCATCATCCAGCATGCTGGCTGCTGACGCGCTCGTTCGACGGCCAGCCATCTGCCCTCCCACTCGTCGCGCGAGGTGCTGCTCCTTCTTTCATCACTGACCTCGTGCGACCCGGGCTCGATCTCGGACACGCTTGAGGCGCTCGTCACGTCCAAGGTCCGCGTCTCGGTCGTCTGCCTCGCGGCCGAGACGAAGCTCGCGCGCGACCTAACGATCAAGACGGGCGGCACCTTCGGCGTCGCCCTCAACGAGGGCCACCTGCGCGATCTGATGTGGGAGAGCATCCCGCCGCCAGCGCTGACGGGTACGCAGGCTAATAAGCAGCCTGCGCCCGGCGGCGCTCGGTCGAGCCAGCCGGCATCAGACCTCATGATGATGGGCTTCCCAACGCGGCTGCCCGACTCGGGCTTCGCGACGCTCTGTGCATGCCACGCCAACCTCAAGCCCGAAGGCTTCCTCTGCCCGCGGTGCGGCGCCAAGCTGTGCGACGTGCCGACCGACTGCGACGTCTGCGGCCTGCTCGTTGTCTCAAGCCCACATCTCGCCCGCAGCTATCATCATCTCTTCCCCGTCGCCGCGTGGGCAATTGTGTGCGTATCGCTGGCCACAATCCGAGACTTCCACGTATTTGCTGACCAACGTTCCGGCTTGCCAATCCCAGGCCCGTTCCGGTCGACGCACCGCCGCTCGCACCTTCCTGCGAGGGCTGCTCGTCGCCGTTCCCGCCCATCACGCTTGCCGCCCCGCTTCGGGGGGCGCTTCAGGCGGCAGAGGACATCGGCCTCAGCCCGACCGGCCGGTACCGTTGCCCAAAGTGCCACGCCGACTTTTGTGCAGACTGCGACGCGTTGTACGTACCCTCTGAAAGAAGGACTGCTTCGATCGATTGCTGACTGACCGCGGCCGTGCTCGCGCGCAGTGTTCACGAGGTCCTCCACGTTTGCCCGGGATGCGGATGACATGTTGGTTCTCAAGCAACGACCCCACGCGGTTGCATCAGGCACTGGGCGGCCGAGCATTCGCTCGAAAGCTCACGAAAACCCTCTCTATCCTCGAAGCAGGGGTGTATCGCGGGCGAGGTTGCAGGGCGTCGAGACGGCGGCTTTTGTCGTTCGGCCGGTGTACTGGCGCAGAGTGCTGGCCCGCTTAACGCTTGCGTCACTACTCTTCAGCAAACTAGCGTGGGCGGACGAGAGCTGCGTGCGAAGGAGGCATCGGTCGTGCGGCCTGCATCGCCAAGTCGAGGGCTGAGAGGGCAGCATACAAAGGAGAGAGTCAAAGGGGCTGGCGGGGGGGGAGGGGGGGTCTCGTCGTTCTTCGCCGCCCGAGCCGTCAGCCTCACTCATCGACCCCACCTGCCTCCCTCAACGTCAGTTCTGACCAGACCGTGCCAGGGCCCGACATGGCACCCAAGCGCCCGCACCCGCTCGCGACCTCGACACTGCCCTCGCCCTCGCGCCGGCGAGCCCGACCTCGGCCGAGCTACGGCAACGAGTCGGACGAGGCGAGCGACATCGACCTCGCGTCCGAGGACGACGACGCGTCGGACGACGACGACACCGCCGTGG
>Ga0308160_10002138_pt1 | contig 24767 bp, 21 predicted proteins | sample PhyFR1_FD_201036 | JGI IMG/M metagenome (GOLD analysis project Ga0308160, IMG submission 201036) | Phyllosphere microbial communities from UC Gill Tract Community Farm, Albany, California, United States - DLSLF.R1 | ecosystem: Host-associated > Plants > Phyllosphere > Unclassified | place: USA... | reverse complement strand
GACGCTGAAGTCGGCAACAACTCGATGATGACTAGTCAAGATGCTGAGGACGATGAAGATGAGGACGACCTGGAAGATCATGGTGCTTGGATACCCGGACAGGGGGTCTTTGTCGATCACGCGGCGATCATGGATATCATGATCCAGCATCTGTCTTATCCAGGTCAGTTCTACGAGTCGCGAATAATCTCTACAAAGCTGACCGAGGACAAGCGCCACAGATGAACAGATCCAGTCGATCTCACTGAAGTGGATAGAGAGCTTCTTGACCTTTGTCCAGGACGTTATGGTTCCTTTTACTCCGAGATTAATTGCCGCTATTTTACCGAACCTGGCACATCATGTGTAAGAGACCTCGTCTTCGGACATCATCCGCGCTTACGATGATGGACTGACTGTCCCTCTATCCTTCAGACCATATATACAAAGCGTGGCCAACGAGACCAATCAGCTGCTGTATCGCGTAATTCAGGCTCTGCCTACGCCACAGATTTCTGCTGCGGGTAGTAGTCAGCTAGGATCTACCGCGACCGCCACGACTGGGACAGCGCCCACAGCCTCGTTACCGATATCGCAAACAGGATCAGCGACCAATCTCGCTCCATCTGCTTCAGCGCCGAATTCACTGAGCGTTTCGCCGGCCAATGTTCGCCGGGATACAGCACCAGCCGAACTGGTCCCGGAGGGGCACTTGCGGCGGAAGAGCTTGGATCTCGGGTCACCACCAATCAAGACTAGCGACAGTCAGCCCAATATCCCTAATTTAGGCAGCACCTTGAAACCGAAGAGCATCGCTGTGAATCCGGTTCCAGGTGAAGCCCAAACGCCGGTCACCTTTGAGTTTCCCAACAAGCCTGGCGGCGAACCGCCCTCATCGATAGCTATCCCTGTCAGCAATCCCGGCATGTCGGTACAATCGCAGCTTCAGCAACAGAAAGCCGACGCCATCCCTACGGCATCTACCGACGAAGACCCGTTCGACGCACGTGAGACAGTCAATCAGCTGACTCTACAATTCCTGAGCGAACACGAAGAGACGCGGATAGCCGCTCTTGAGTGGCTGTCAATGCTGCATCAAAAGTCCCCAAAGAAGGTGAGTGCTTTTCTCCGTCGGCTGGTCCAGTAACTTACTCTTGCACGAATTCGGCCTTCAGATATTGGCTCGAGATGACGGAACCTTCCCGGCGCTTTTGAAGACCCTTTCCGATCCTTCCGAGGAAGTCGTCAAGCATGATCTCCAATTGCTTGCTCAAATCTCTGCCAACTCGGATGACGGCTACTTTGCGAGCTTTTTAGTGAATCTCCTGGAATTGTTCAGTACGGATCGTCGCTTACTGGAAACACGGGGGAGCCTGATCATCCGGCAGCTTTGCCTTAATCTGAACACGGAGCGCATCTTCCGAAACCTTGCCGAAATTCTGGAGAAGAACGATGCAAGTATCTTGTGTTGAGCCAATAAGCCGATCCAGCTGGACAGAAATGCTGACTTGATCTTGATCTCCCGCAGGATCTCGAGTTTGCCAGTCTCATGGTAGTCAAGCTCAACATGATCCTGATCACATCGCCCGAGTTGGCAGAATTCCGAAAACGACTGAAGAACATCGAATCAAAGGTGGGACCAAATCTTCACGATGTGTATCACGCACCGCTGACAGTTGCCATCGTTCCTGGCGAACAGGACGGTCAAATGCTCTTCACGTCTATTTACAAATCCTGGTGTCACAATGCGGTCGCTGTGTTTGCACTCTGCCTGCTAGCTCAGGCATACGAACACGCGTCCACTCTGTTACAGACTTTGTAAGCCTGAGGCCTGTCAGGATTCCACGGTTGATACTGATGTACCGCTTCCGTCATCAGCGCTGAGCTGGAAATGACGGTATCACTGCTGGTTCAGATAGACAAGTTGGTCATGCTGATCGAGAGCCCCGTCTTCACCTGTAAGTCGTGTTCCAGCAAATTGCGGACCTGCCATCTGCCTGTCTTTGCTGACCGAGACTGCTTGCGCAATTAGCGCTTCGTTTGCAACTGCTCGAACCCGAGAAATACCCCTATCTGTTCAAGTGCCTCTATGGACTGTTGATGCTGTTACCACAAAGCAGCGCCTTTGTATCCCTGCGCAATCGACTGAGCGCAGTCAGTTCGATGGGTTTCTTGCATATTCCTAAACCGTGAGTTGCTGGCTGGAGACTGGTGTCAGGACTTGTCGATGTCTGATTGTCAATTCGTCTATAGCGCCTACACCGCAAGTGTTGCTGCGACGCGTTCCAAGATCTCGACTCGTGACGAGATCAAGTGGGATGAACTTCTGAGGCGTGAGCGATGACTCAGACGATAGAGCCCATGCGGGACGTTGACGATCGTCCCTCTTGCAGACTTCCGCACCACGCAGAATCGCCATGAGAAGGCAAGACGATTGGAACAAGCGAATGAGGGAACCTCACATGGGCACTCTGCATCCTCCATACATTTCGGCAGTCAATCGATTACGAACAGTCCGTCCGGAAACGCAGCCGTCAATAGTCAGGCTCGACGACGGCACGTACCGGGCTCGAGAAAGGACAGCGGACACGGATCCATTAACAGCGTCACGAAAGCAAACTCGACGCTGTCGCCGCTGAATCCAAGACGAGGAGGGCCTGGATCGACTACGAATTCTACCATGAGTACGACCGGGCAAATGACTGCTTTGTCGCTCGGCGCGCCTTTTGCTAGCAGCATTCAGTCGGGGATGACCAGCAGCGGACCGATGATCGTGAATGGCCCAAAGAGCCCAACAGGCACGTCGCGGCGTATGCTGCCGGGTTTGAGACGGAATTGAGCGAGGGAAGCAGTTGATAGGGTCCTTGCCCAGCGCAATGACATGCTGAAATGCTCAAGATGTACAAGTAAATCATGCAGGATACACATACCCGTCCAGCGTTGTGTCGCCTTTCCACATCGACTTCTAGGTCGTCCTTCTAGGGTACCACCAGACTCCGTCTCTTTCCTTGACGATTCGTACGAACTTGGCGACCATCTTATCCCGGACCTTGTTATCTCCTACCCTGACGAGTGTTCGCAAAAACGGTTCCATGTCGTCTGGCCGCCATTTAGGCCGAGTCAGGAATAATTCGCTGAATCTTGTTGCGGGATCGGAAGGAAGCGAGGTATGTGGGAATGGGATCAGGAGAGAGGTAGATGGATCGGGGGTTGTAGATAGGGATGTCAGCCGGGAGTTTTCGACAAGGTAGTATCCCTGCGGTGGTATGGGAGCAATGCATGAGCCAGACTGTCCCAAGCACCTGAGAGCCAACTTCAAACATATGTGTATACCTTGAGAGAATCGAGATTGACCGTCGACTTGAAATCATCCCCGACTTCCATCTTCCACCGTCCGACAAAGTCTGCTATCGTGTTCGGTTCGTCCTTCTGCTCATAGTCGGGCAAAATCAGCTGCAGTCTCTCATCATCGCAGACATCATAAACCTTGAAGTTATCACGTACGTTTTCCTCCAGTAACATCCCCTTGCCCATTTCTACTACCATCCGTCTGATATCGACCACCCAGTATTTCGCATCTGTCCGTCCAAATAACAATTTGATCCCATGGAATATATTCTCATCCACTCCGTGCTCCTCTTGCAATGCTTTTTCTATGGGCACGGGGTCGACAATGGGGTGGAATTGAGGATCGGCTGATTCTGACGGATTGAGGAGGACAGAAGAGGGTGGAGAGAGGGGGGTATGGATTGTGATAAGGGAAAGGAGGATACTGAGGAGAGGTAACAATCGGGTAAGGGGCAAATAGACAAGTCGGCCTGATCCAGGATGGTCATGCAGATATGTTACAACCGAATCCAAGTCAGCGGCTGGTGTAAGACGACGGACAGGGCAGGGCGTTCTGGGGAAAGGACTCACCATCAATCTCGATGACGTTATTGTCGACCAGACCTTCGTCTAGTTCTTTGTCTGAGGCTTGAACGACCGATCGTAATTGAGCTTTGGTATATCTTTTCTTGTTCGAGCCCTGTCGCAGACGAGAGAGACGATCCTGTCAGGCAAACAGATGTCTTCACAAGCGTGGAGAACTTACACCTTCAGTCGACTCCATCGTGCGTTTCCTCCCGCCCTGTCCCATCTCGTCTTGCCCGAGCATCTCCTCCCTCAGGCCCAAGCTACTCGAACTGGCCTCTGGGTTCATTCCGCTCCATGCTCCTTCTTTCAATATCTTTTCGATCCGGTTTAGTCGAGGTACGATGGGGATTAGTTCTAGGATCTCGTGGATCGTGTCTTTGAGATGGAGTCCTGCATTTGCCGAGGAGGAAGCGGAAGATGAGGATGCGATGGGTTGTGTTTGAGGTTGCTCGAGAATCAAGAGGGAGTTTGATAGTGAGATGGTACGGAGCTGGAAGGTCGATGTAGGTGTACAGATGACGGCGTCGTCCGTTGGTTTCCCCTTGATGGTCAGGCTGTAATCAAAGGCAATCTACATCAGTCGTGTGATATGACGACCGTTCAGAATGGATGCGCTCACCTCACATCGTGACCGGCAGCATCAGCACGATCGATCTCGACCATCAGCTCCGGAGAGATTTCGAGGAGTTTGTACGACTCGGTCGAGCCCGTCGTTGGATCTGCATCAGGGGAGTATCGGACGACGATGGAGGTCTGGTGAGGAGGCTGAACGGGGGTCGTCATCTGGTCGAGTTCAATCGTTCTACCCTCGATGTGAGATCTCTGCGCAAGAAGACACCCGGGTTGTGCTACGTGATACGATCCATCTGATCACAAGTCATTGGTTTCAAAACCTCGAACCCGCCAAACGCGAACTCCGGCGATTGTCGAAATATATCGCGACGTCACACTTCCCCCGATGATCAAGGCATTGAGATAGTCTTGAGGAAACACTCATAGCTTCACCGCCCCACTATATGAGTGAAAGGCCATCAATGAATCATATTTTGTCGGCTACGAGCGTTTCAAGCGATCCGACGCAAACAACCGAAGGAAAAGTACGAATCTCGACGTTCTAAGAGACAGGCTTTTGATCATCAAACAAGACGTACGCAAAGGACAGCTATCAGCTTGATTCATATGCGGAATCTCGGGTACTACTCTCGGATCACCAAGAGGAAGTTGAAGATTATGCCTGCAGAGAAGCTGAGCGGGCGGTAAGGAGACATTCGCATGCGCTCTTGGTTGACCAGTGGCGCGCTTTCAGTGTTCGATGATGGGAAGATCCAATACTTTGACTTGACAGCAACCGGATTCTAACCCCAAGTATCGGGATCCACCTGGATCAGCGACAATCGCAGGAGTCTCATGGGCAAGAGCCAGGCAGTCTGCGCTCTTCCTCCTCGTCGGTGAAGTCCGGGTCTACCGATCTCCCTATTCTTGCTCACTTGCATCCAACCGAGACGTTTCTCCTTTCAACCTAGACCACCATCATATCGCTCTTTTCTGATCGAAATCCCATCGATTCTCCCACTCATACCTCCGTTCATACTGTTACAACCCTCTCTCCCCCTCCCCATGCCTTCGTCCGCGCGACTCGGTCTCTCGCCTGTCCTTTCCTTCTACTCGTCGTCCGCTGCTTCCAAGGCCGCCTTCTTCTGAGCGACCAATTCTCTTGAACGCCTCAAGAAGCTATGTTGGCGGATTACGTATGAGGTTGGATGATGTTTTGGGAGACCGGGGGAACAGGGATGTCGATGGATCCAAGGGGAAGCACATTAGTGATCGGCCGATGCAGGTGAACATGAGCGATTAGATGAGAGGTAGTAAGGCGTGGTAGAGTTTCCAATGAGGGATGATCAAGGACAGAATCCCAGGACCAGGCACGGCGACGGCGAGACAATAGCGATATCCGGTGTGAGTGGTTGAGATAGGGTCCCGGAATCGTCCACGTCGAGTATGCAGTAAGCCGAGCGTAACGTCCAGTTCGACGAGATAACAAACAAGAGAGAGGGAATAGGATGTAAGAAGAGAATGAGCACGCTGATCATGTATCGAAGAATGAATCCGGCTTTATCGGGGAGCAAAGACAGGGACGAGGTGGAGATGAGGGGAGGTAGTGAGGTACTGACTCATCGTATTGACACCTGCTCATCCGCGAGTTCCCCCAATTCAAGATTTATCCCATGTACAGAGAGTTCCGGAGGGGTTTGAATCGTTTCGTCGACGAAGAGTTGATGAAGTAAGGGTAAGGAAGATCGGCGAGAGGCAGATGCAAGAGGAAGATAGCAAGGTGTTTGTCAGTAAACGCACAGAAACTGTGGGGAAGATGTTGCAGAGATCCGGTTGAAGGGCATCTTGAAGGACGTACTTCTCATATCCGTGTCTAGAGACCAAGTAGCAAGGTCGCTCGGGTCAGCCTAAGTCTTATAAGTAGAGTCCAGCGGATCGAAGAGGTGAACTAGGCACTCACCGCTCGTCCTCACACTTCCAAGGCGCGTAGAGGGTCTTGTGTCTACATTTGTTGAGTGGGATCAAGAGGCTACAACATTTCACACAAAGGATGATAAATCTCAGCTACGTGCCTCTGGGAAACCGAGGTGTCGCAAGAAGGCGTGCGAGGATGCGAGCATGGAACTCACGCAGAACACTGGTCCCTCCACTGAATGGGAACTCGGGAAGCGTCCATCTCGGACTGCGAGGCGGTTGTTGAGGCGGCCATCTTGAAAGGTGACTGGAGCGTTTTGTCTCGTTGGGTATCGAGTCTATGTCTTCTGAGAGGCTGTAGGCAACAGGGAGTGTACGCTTTCGAAGTAGGATCGTTTGGAAGTTGATCGTTAATATTCAAAGTCGCTCACTGGATGAAGTCGAGAACGGGAGGGCGAAGAAATAACGTAAGCAAAAGATGCCGGCATCCAACTTTGAGTGGTTTCAGCTTGGCCAGAGTATGAGATTGACGAAACGATTCAGTAATGATGAGGATGTATGACAGAACCGACTGCCGAAAGCAATAGACGAATAGTAAGACTGGTTGGAAGACAGATCGATTCTGAGCATGATTCCAATCAATCGATCGGTGGCCACGCATCTTCCAGATGAGCTGTGAGGCGGACCACACTACAATGAGAAATGTCAGCCTAGGGAGTGATCGACTGGACGATCCGAGCTGTTCGAGTGAGCCGCCGAACCCTAGCGCTGCGTTTGTGCTTTAAGGTTGCGGGAGATACACAAAATTGGGGAAATGGGGGAAATACAGTGATTTAGCCTCGCTTAAAATCGGGGCATACAAGCGTAACAATAAAGTCGCCTCCAGGGCTACGGTATCCTTCTATATACTTCTGCTGTAAGACATCAACCAATAGGGTATCAGGTCTCTCCTCAGTCCTCCCGCTGTAAGCTCTTCCATTCTTCCTCGATCGTCCTGACGAAATCCGATACTTCGTGTCCATCCTGTGTCAAAGAGATAAAGGTACGGATCAACTCGACGATCCCTCTGAATCCCACTCAGCTTAGCCTCGATCTAGACCCAGTGACTCACATCACAGTCATACCACCCCCCATCATGCACACACCTCTTCTTCCCGCCGATCAAGATGGTACAACTCTTGCTCTGCTTCAACTCGTCCCTCGAACGCACCACGCTGGCTAGTAACAACTCTTTCCCCTGTTCCCCCTCGACGCAATCGGCCACTCCGGATTCTGTCCAAGAGTACCCAATGGATTTGAGAGAAGAGATGGCGTATTCTTCTTGACCGATCTTGCGAGGATCGTAGTAGTTTTGAGCAGAGACGAAGGACATTCCGGGGAAGATTGGATTGAGGCTGATCCCTTCTGGGTTGGTAGGTATGACCCCGCCGTTATCCTCTTGCTCCATATCGAGCTCGGCTTCCGACTTGGACCGTCGTGGATCCAGAACGTGCTGCACGCAAAGCTGTTGGATATTGCCTCGGCATTCTATGTCGCCGTGCATACATTTGACGGCGTAAGTTGAGCGAGGGTCGGGTTTACCGATGTAGTTGAGGGTGAGGTTGATTTTGTTCCTGACGGAAGGTTCGGCGACGACCTATGGAGGATGGAGGCATATGGTTTAGCGGAGATTTATGCGGGGAACGATTTGTTATGAGGTAATGGACCTACCTTGTCGATGACGGCCTCGCAGATTCTCTGCATGGGCGTTCGAGACGATGGAAATGAGAAACAAAAAACCAGCGAAACAGTCGTTTTATCAGTTTCTTGATTGGGGCCGATTGAGTGCCTCCGACGTTCAACTAGATGTGTATTACTCACCGCATCAGGACATCGGCTCATAACCGTCAAATCTAGTTGAACCAATTTGGTCGAACGTAAATCCTGCTCCGCGTCCATTGTCTCCTCGGTCTCATATTCGCCCTCGTCGCCACCCATCTCTTTGTTCCCTTGAACGCCCTTCAAGGTCTTTTCCAGCTCCCAATCTACCGCATCCTCTTCCTCAATACCTCCTAAGCCCATCCCAGAGTTCAAAGTAGAAGCGGGATTGAGCAGGCCATCGTCGTCCACACTGAGTCCGGTTTGGTAAGGCCGATAAGGAGTGAAGAGGAAGAAGAGGACGGCGATGAGGATGATGGGGATGAGGTAGAGGTGGAGGGTATTTCGAGCTGGCATAGTAGGGACGAACTCTAGCGCAGTGAGAGTTCTACTGATATGATGGTTATCTAGACAATTGTCAATCGATTTGGCTTGGCCTTTCCTTTCCAAGATGATGGTCATATCATCATGGCAACATGGTCATGACCATGCTATTTCGACTTGTCAGCTTACGATGTAGCTAACCTCCACTCTGGAGCGAAAGCTTACGTAAGCAAAAACGAGACTACTCCGGGCTTCGTGGAAACAACATCACATCTGTGGATTTCTGCGATTCACAGTCTCCATGGTTCAACCGGGTCTGGACCATCACAAGAGAGGCCAGCACTTTCGATTCATTACGATGATCGCGGCGGCAGAGGTTGCGGTCGAAGGCAAAGATACCGTGTGTCCAGGCAAGACAGCTAGACAGCTGAGTTATGATTACCTTCTTGTCATCGTCAGCAAACGAAAACGCCAGAAGCAGATACGTTCCCGTTGATCGCGATACTCCTTCGTCACGCCGATTCTTAGGCGAAGACTGACCGTGAGCTAAGTAGAAGACTCAAATCCCGAACGATCTAGTTCGAGACGTTGATCTTCGCTTCACCCGCCACCTTGCTCGGAATCATCCGACAGCTTCAGGGTATAGAACCGTATGTTTGACAGCTTCATTCGCTACATTGATTGGCACAATCTCAATTTCCTGTTGCTTGCCTATTATGCACCAGTCGGAATTTACTCGACAAAGTTGACAATGATCTTGCCCTTGGCCTGGTTCGAAGTAATAGGAATCGCGACTGTCAGTGTCAGAAGCCTTCACGGTCCCGCAACCTCACAACTCACCCTCTCTGACATGATCCTCCCGTAAGCCTGCATAATTCCAGCTTGGTCCGATCCATAAGTCGAATCGATCGGGACCTGAAGCTTGCCTATCAGACCAGCACGAACACGAATATCAGTTCACGCCAAAACCCCGCACTAGGACAAACAAACGCAAACCACTCACGTTCTGCTTGCCATCGGAACATGTCAGCCAAAGCTCCCTTGCTCCACTCGGTCGAGATCATCTTGTAGGCCCTCGGGGTACCCCCGAGAAAACTAGGCCGAAGCATCGCCGCGGCCGTAGGAAGCGCCGTCGACCCGCTCACGGCGATGGTGACGAACGCTCCTTCTTCTTTCAGGTAGGCTGTCGAGGCTGTGAAGAGCTCGGGGGAACCGACGACATCGACGATCAGGTCGAAAGGTCGACTAGAGCGGGTTGATTTGAGCTGATCCACCAAGGGGGAAGATTTGTAGTCGTATGCCTCGTCCGCTCCGAGGTCCTTGACGAGAGGGTGGTTCTCTTCGCTACAGCTGACGGCGATGTCCTTGCACCCCATATTCTTGGCTATTTGGATAGCCAATTGACCGACTGAAGAAGATCCTCCGTTGATGAAGACGGATGAACCGGGCTTGACTTGGTACCCGATCTGGCTGAGACATTGGTAAGCGGTAAGTCCGACCGTAGGGAGTCCTGCAGCCTGGTCGAAGGGAAGCGAGTCGGGCTTGTGTACGAGGTTCTCAGCCTAGTTATAGCAAACAGGGAATTTGGGTTATTAGCCAGGAGATCCAGCTCGATCTTCAGAATTCAAGAATTACCGAGATGGTCGTATACTCGGTCAATGCTCCGAGACCTTTCTTAAACTTGTCCGCCGAACCGAATCGACCCAAAACAGCTACAAACCCAAACAATCTATTGTCAGTATCATGCCACTACCAGTGTAAATTCCCACATAGACGACCGACCCACCTTGTCCAGCCTGAAACTCGGTCCCGTTGCCATCGACGACAGTACCGGAAAAGTCCAACTCGGGAATAGAGGGGAGCTTGAAGACGGGCCAAACGGTCAAGGCCATCAACTTGTACCCGACCGGGTTCAGACCGGCAGAATGGACTATCATCATCGAGGTCATCAGCGGGAAAGGCTTGCGGAGTCGATGGAATCGCTTGGAACTCACTCTTAATCAAGACTTCGCCCGCGCTCGGCTTGGGTACAGGGGCATTCTCATCAACTTTCAGCACATCGTTGGGCTTGCCTCGGGCGGTTTGATACCAGGCTATCGAGGATTGGATATCAGATTTCGGAAAACAGGTAGGGGTCTCAAATGCTGTTGACTCACTTCGACAGGTAGATGGAGCGCTCGACATGGTTCTTGGACTCAGATTCTAGGCTACTGGATTATGATGGGCTGAGGCGGGGTTTATTGGTAAGGACGATGGGTTGACGGTATGGCTTCGATGTTGGAGCTCTCCAGGCTCAACCTCGTAAACTTCTCAATCGAATGATGATACTTCTTATCCCTTTCCCCTTTTGCCAAGCAAGTCCCAAGACCGAAGAATCGCGATGACGTTTCCTTTTTTGCTTAGTCAGCAACGATTCCTCCTAGGAGCGGCAGGTCCCTGGACTGCGATGAAAGTCTGGTCCACCAACTCTGTACTGGATCATTCACTCTCATACCGTGAATGTTGACGGCCATGCCTAGTCTACATTTACTGTTACACTTCAAACCAGACGATCTCACCCACACGCAGCCAAGACAAGTCGACTCAAAGCACCCTCAATTCTCCAAGATCATCGTTCAGGCTTCTCTCTCCACGCTGGCCGCTATGGCCTAGCGGAGGCTCGCCCGCTTCAGCCCTGGCGATCACAAACGGATCCACAACCGTGTTCATCTTTGATCTATATGCTTGACTGCGATGCGAATGGAGGATCACGTGCTATATTAGTGAACTTGTAGCTGTCCACGAGGTCATCCCGATGGTCGACTTACCGGTAATGCGCCGAGAGGTTCTTGATACGTTCTTCCAAACCCGACATGTCACTAGCCAATCCCATGATAGTGTTCTGGTTGTTTGATACCGTTTGGGCAATCGCTACGATGTCGAGACCCTTGTCAGTAAAGGAGGAACGACGCGAATGGATAAACAACCTTGCGAACCTTGTGGGGTAGGTTTGCTTGAAGCTTTGGTCATCCCAACCAACTGGCGTTCGATTTGCTAGGAGAAAGGAGAGAACCACACTCGGCTTCAGCGATCTCCTACCAGCAATCGAGTACAATCGATACTCACCTCAAAAGTCCGTCGGTATTGGCTCATCTGCACCTTCATCTGTTCAGCCAACTTGGCAAAGAAACTACAGAACAGAAGCAAACAATCTTGATCAACCACATTGCCCATCGCTCTGTGTTGCCTCTACGTTCTCAACCGGATTTCCCGACGTACTCTCTGTAAAACGTTGCGTGTTGCGAGACCATGCTCCCACCCGAAGCCTTTTGCTCGTGCGCCGTTTTGAGAACCTCGACGCAGGTTTGCCAGACATTGTTGATCTCCTCGGCTTGTTGAGCTAATCGATCTACGCGTCGACGAAGTTCTTTGATCGCGTGTTGGTGTACTTGCATTCCCTGAAAGCGCGAAGAATAATCAAGGGTGAGGACAGAAGTAAGAGTGCCGGGTATTTGGGGGGAAATGTAGCTTACCGAGTTCAATACGTTGATATCCAGTCGATCTTGCGTTAATCTCGAACCAAGCTCTTTCACATCTATGCTCTCCCTGACATTTCTTTCCCGCTGCAGCGATTCCCTGATCGACCGCACAAGCACCGATATCAGCCTCGATCGCTATTCTGGAACCCGTAAGCAGCTCGACTCACTCGATCATCAAGATTGCCTTGGCGGTATCTGGGAACTTCTTCTCAATATCCTCGAACAACATATCACCTGGAATATCAACCTGGAAGACGGATTCCAACTGAATTCCGGAGCCGCTTGACCATGGTGGAGTTTGCTGCTGCGGCTGTTGCTGTTGCTGTTGCTGTTGCTGTTGCTGTTGTTGCTGCTGATTGAATTGAGACTGCTGAAGCTGCCCTTGAGGTTGTTGAGCGTTTTGAGATTGACCACCGAAGGTAGAAGGAGCGGTCGACTTGTTGATCCCGAATCCCCCAAACGAGCTACCACCCCCAAATAACCCTCCTGAACCAGTGCCATTCTGCTGTTGCTGTTGAGGCTGCTGCTGTTGATTCGTCTGACTCTGACCAAGACCAAATAGTCCACCTGAGGTTCCCTGTTGTTGTTGCTGAGGCTGTTGACCAATGGTCGATTGACCGAACAGTCCACCGGATGCCGGTTGCTGCTGCTGTTGGCCTCCGAACAACGAACCAGTAGCGGGTGCCGGTGAACTCGTTGCTGGTTTCGCACCGAATCCTCCGAATGCGGGTGCAGCAGCAGGCGCTGAGCTTGTCGCTGCCGGTTGACCGAAGCCGAAGGTGGTTGCAGGCTGGAGACCAAATCAATTTGGTTAGTCACATATGAGTGTATCTTAGGCGGAGTTACACTGACTTTTGGGGCGCCGAACAGAGACATGACAGGTGCTACTCCTTCTTGAATTCCTCAATATTGTATTTGTTAGTGACCGTGATGTGAAGTAGAGCACTTCAACATATATCCAGATGTGTTGAAGGTCGAGGAGCAGGCTCTTGAGCAGCTCTGTGACAACAATCGGTCAAATGCAGAGCCTGGACTTCTCGCGCGTGAATGATGAACTGATCAAGGTTGGCATTCACTTTAATAGGCAACGGTATGGTCAGAATCTCTCTGATCACATGACGTATGCCGCAAGCTCCAGCTATCGAGGGACATCGATGATGGTCATGCGACAAGCTATACCGGCTATACCATGTATATGAATTCGAATCGTGCACTACTTGAGCACCGTATTGCTGATGCTGCACCTTGCACTTCTCAACTTCCAACTCGGCGAGCTTCAATTTCAATTGTTCTCCCGACAACCTTTCTTCAAGCTCTACGATCTCGACCGACTGTATGAATTGGGCTAGAAGAGAAAGAGCGAATTGTCTATTTGCAATGCGATCTTAGGAATGTACAAGTCGAACTTCCGTTCATGGACTGCAGGGGGGCAGGGATTTAATGAACGGGTCAAAACGAGGGTAAAAATCACCTCAGCTTGTACTTACGTTATGGTGGCCACCACACTTCGTACATGAGGATGATGTCTGAACTCGGTCAGGTAGATTCCTATATCAGTAGGGCCAGCGATCATGATCAGCCCAGAGACTCGTTGGCGTAAGCTTGCAAGACGAGATCTGGCTTACCTTGCCAAGTGCCCAAATTCAGCTTCCCATCCGTAATTGGAATCGTCACCGAGGAGCCGACAATCGTGGCTTTAGTATGCGACACCGAGTCGCTGTTTTAGCGGAGACGGGAAATTAGATTTGAATGCTTGACATTATGACTGACACGAGCACAGCTTACTCGGGACCCTCATCGGTATGCTTCCAGGGGAGTGATTCTGGTACAATGGTGTCCAGCCTGTTGGTACAGAGGGCGATCAGCTTCCTCGAATTAAATGTAGCGAAGTAAAAGCTCTAATTACGTACGCCATGTCCATATCTGATGCAACACGAGATTTGGTCAATCGGACCTGTTCCGTAATTGAAAGGCTCGGCTCGACTTACCCTTTCTCACATCTGCGATAGAAGGACAAGGTATAAGAGTTGGGTCAGCAATCCTAGACTTCATACAGCGGCAACCTCGACCTCGGCTCACCCGAGTCATAATTCTCGTTGATGGTGAGGCCAGCACTTGTATGCTTGATGAACAAATGCAGTAGACCTATCTTCGTCTGGGATAGGCCTTCTTTGATCTGAGCTTCGACCTCCCGGGTTACGAGATGACAACCTTTTCTTTGGCGGGAGAGAGAGCTGAATGGAATGAATCGGCAGCGTCAATCGTCATGAAAGATCGTGGTAGCAGCGAAGGGAACTCACAAAGTCTTTTGCCAAGGCATAATTGCAATTATAGCTTGAGAATCGTTTATATTAATGGTGATTGTCTCCTGGAACGATCGGATTCCCGCAGTCTTCACGCTAAGAGAATAAGTTCTTACCTTTCGAAAAGCCCAGTGTTGAGGTGAGCGATAATAGTGTGGTGTGATGATATCATCATTCCCAGCTTGAGCTGAGACTTTTCGCTGGCGTCGTTGGGCCATCTTTCCCGTAGGAATTTGATCCTCGCCAGCCGACTGCCTTCCGTTGGACTTTGCCTTCTCCTGATCGTCTTGAACCATCTTGGAGCTTGTTATACATATCTAGATGTAGCTTATTCTTGGATTGCTCAGCTTTTGAAAGAACAAATCGTGAGTTTTCTAATTTTTGGATCAAAGGAATCAATGGCCGAATTGCCACACCCGCTACATCGTTTTCCTGCTACAAACTGTGCATTCATTATAAGACAGATTTCTTGATCTACTGCTACATCCTGATCCCCCGTTCGCTCTAAAGCCCTCTACATTTGAGCTTGTACCAACTCCACATACCGTCCCTTGGCCTTGATCAGCTCGTCGTGACTACCTTCTTCCTTGACTCGCCCATCCTCAATGACGTGGATGACATCGGCTTGACGGATAGTGCTGAGTCTATGGGCAATGGTTATTGTCGTCCTGCCCTTCGAGGCATTTGCGAGAGCTTTGTTCACTTGAAGCTCGGAAGTCGCGTCCAGTGCCGAAGTCGCCTCTGCGGAAAGGAGATGGTATCAGCTGTCGTCCGAAACGAGCATTGTAATCAGCTGGATTGAAAACCTACCATCAAGGAACAGAATCTCAGGCTTCCTGATCAGAGCCCGAGCAATACAAAGTCGCTAACCGAAGGACCCATGTACAATTAGCACAGTGGTAAATGGCATCAGGAAAGAATACCCTGTACTGACCTGTCGCTGACCACCACTCAGAGCGGCACCTTTCATACCGATCTCGGTCTCGAACCCATCTTTCAGACCTCGAATAAAGTCCAAGATGCATGCTTGTTCGCAAGCTTCCTCAAGGGCTTCTTGAGATAGTTGTTCCGGATCCGAAGCTCCCACTATGAGACATGGTTTGTCAGCATAGAATGTATAGGACTTGACGCTGCGGTACCCACAACTCAAGTTCCACCGGATGGTGCCTTCAAAGAGCTGGGGATCTTGCGATACGTAGGCGCACCTGGATCGTAGATCGTTGAGAGGGATCGATCGACTGTCGCGTCCTCCATATGTCACCTTGCCCTTGCAGGGTTCGTAGAACCGAAGCAGAAGCGCCAAGAGACCTGTTGCGCATTCGGCCCTCAGTTGAAAGTTGAAAAGCTGCGGTCCCAACCTCCGTTGCACTCACTGCTCTTTCCGGAACCACTCGACCCGCAGAATGCATGAGTCTGTCCCGCCTTGATCGTCAGGTTGACATTCCGCAAGGCAGGGTGATCTGGTCGTCGCGGGTATCGTAGTTCAATGTTCGATCTGCATGGGTAAAGGATTTGAGTTGGATCCTCAACACGTCCCGTCTAGTACTGTTGACTTACAAGACGATATCGCCTAGCTCGTGGCCTTGCTTTTCGTTCAGCGCTTCCGGCACGACACTAGCAATCAAAGGTTGCCTGTCGAACCAGCTCTGTGGTATGAAATAGAATACGCTTATCAGTCGAAAGCATCTCCTTCATTTATTTCTACAAGACAGACTGACCTGCATCACAGCCATTCCTGAGAAGGCTCTCCCCACGTCTCCAACAAAAAGCAACAAACGACTAGAAGCGAAAGCCTGCGACGGGTGTCAGGACGGTGCTATGGTATGAACCAGCGAAGTAAGACTCACAGCAATAATGATGGCTTCGAAACTGGCATATAAGGCGACCGTTGACTATGGGATAAATGCGATGAGTCAGGATGAGCAGCAAAATGAGTTACTTCACGCGACGTACCAAACCCTCTTCAGCCACAAGTTTGCCTCCCCAGTAGAATAGTAACGCCTGGAGCAAGATAATCATGGCTTGCGAAATGGAAAAGCCAATCGCTCCGAGATTCAGGTAAAAGCTCGTTCGTTTGTTGAGCAAGTTGAACTTGTCAAAAGTCCGGAGTGCGGATCGCTGATAGTTGAGGTTAGTGACTGTGCGAATGACGTCGACGGTTTCAGATAGGAAGGATGCACTCCTTGAAGCCGGGCCCGAGTTGTTGGTTTCATATTTGTCAAGCATTGCCACATTCTGCAGATGTCGCAACGATTCAGTAAAAGAATCCGAAGAATCGGTACGATGTTACGTACCAGCCATCCACTGAAGAAAGTGAGCAGCACTGGAGGCAAAGCGACGATCGCGATTTTCCATGACAGCACAAATCCCAGTATCATCGAACCGATCAAATTGACGATGGCGACGATGATCTGGGACAAGATCAAGCCTGCTGCTCCGGTGATATCGGTAGGCTTCGAAGAGATTGCCGAGGTCAAGGCACCTGAATCGGACTCTTCGCTGCTCTCAAAGAAACCGACTTCCTGTTTCAAGAGAGCAGCCATTCCATCTCTCTTCAGGTTGCGAACGACCCTCTCCGAGGTCAATTCAAAAGCGACGCCGTTGGCGATCAGCACAGCAAAGTCGGCAAGAGCCAAGATCAAGAACCAAAATGCCCAGTGATTGGCTCCAGAGCGAACCGCTGCGTTATCGCCTTCGATACTGAGGTCATCGACTCCCTCTCCGACGAGCCATCCTTCAATGGGCCAACCAGCACCGGCAGCTATTGAGCACGCTACACCGAACAAGAAGAACATCTTGCGGTTGGCCATTATATGCCAGTACTTTTTCAATAGCGTGCCTTTGCGGTATCGGCGTGGCTTGAGGGGGTCTGGTCTTTCTGAGACCTCACCGGTATGTTTCTCATTTTGCACAGAGATCGTATCTGAACGCGAAAGTTGATCGTCGTGAGTTGTTGGTGGGTTTACGGTTCCAGCGATGCCGCCAGGCCCATCGACAGCATGATCCATTCTGCCATAGTTTGAGCCACGTCCGGAATATAGCATATGCACGTCGGGGCGCCTAGCTGTAGAGTTCGACCTGAACCTGGACAACACGGGAGGTGTACTACGTCCCGTTCCTTCTGGCATGATCCCAACGGTGCTAGAGGCGCTGAAAATCCCTGATTGGTCGTCGCTCAAAGCGTCGAGAGCGTTCTTTTCATCCGCGACCTTTTCGTCAACCGTGTCCTCCTTGTCGGCTCGCTGTTGTTCCTGGTTGGCCAACACCATGTTCTTGAATGTCTGGTCCTTTCGTCCGTCCTCGACGAGCTCATCATAGGTGCCCTCGTCGACGACTTTCCCTCCGTGCATGACAAAGATCTTGTCGGCAGAAACGACGGTGCTCATTCGGTGAGCGATGACTACCAAAGTCATCCCGCGTTCCTTTTGTTCGATTTCGAGCATCTGCCTAATCTTTTCTTCCGAGGCCGTGTCCAAAGCGGAGGTAGCCTCGTCGAGCAAGAGTACAGCGGGTTTTCTGACCAGCGCCCGGGCGAGCGCGACTCGTTGCCTCTGACCTCCGCTGAGAAGCTGAGCTCTTCCGCCGGTGATCAAGGTATCCATACCCTCCGGTAGCTTGACCACAAATTCCCAAGCCTGAGCTTTAGTCAAAGCTTCGACGACGAGTTCCCTGATGATTCCCAGCCGTTCTCGTATCTGCTCATCCGAGCTGTCCTCTACATCCCGATCAGGGTCGAACTCGAACGCCGTTCCAGTCAATCCCGCAGCAACGTTGCCGAAGATGCTCGTGGAGAACAACTGCGGTGCTTGAGAGACCACCGAGATTTGTTGTCGATACCATTCGAGATTGTATTCCCTGATATCCCGACCGGCAAACATGACCGTTCCACCGCCTTGCACGCGAGTTCGGTTCGAAATATCCTCATCCGAGGGCTTTTCCACGTCGGGACGACTTTCCCTGACACCAAACATGGCTCGGAGCTTTGATCCAGGTCCTTGTTTCCGAGTCGACACTTGATCCTTTTCGCCCTTGATGACCATCTCACCATCCACGATCTCAGTGTCGGTTTCATCCACACCTTCGACACCAACATCGGCGGGGTTCAATACGTTACCCGTCTCCGGATCATACTCTCTCAGCAACAGCCCCACCGTCGTACTCTTCCCCGACCCACTGTGCCCCACAAACGCAGTCATCTTGCCTGATTCGATACGGAGGCTGATGTCGTCGAGGGATTTGACAGCCGGTCGAGAAGGGTAAGCAAAAGTGATATTTCGGAGTTCAAAATCGGGGGTCCAGTCGACCGAATTGGGCTTTTCCGATGATGATAGCGACGGCTCGAGGTGACCCGCAGGTGTGGGTAGGGTGAGACCGCTCGTGTTCCGGATATCGATGAAGGGTTGACGCTCGATTTGAGCTCGGAGGGTTGTGAGCGCCACTCCAGCGTCTGCCAAGCTAGCAATGTGAGGCAAGACATTGGCGAGTGCGAAGAGCCTGTGAGAATGAAGAAGTTTGCGGTCGTTCAGATGTATCAGCGGATGCTTCCCCGAACGCTTATCCGAGCTCAACTTGCGCATTGACCAAGTTCCAAAATACCTAGAGACAGAGTGATGACCACGAACCATCTTGTCAGCCTCCTCCCCCAACGACATCTCCACAATTGTTTCTCATACTCACAGTCATCGCATATCCCACCTCGACACCCCCAACCACCTCGATCCCACTCGCCCAGAATCCCAAACTAAACGTCAAGAACAACGAAAAGTACACTCCGGCCTGTTCGAACGCTCTCGCCAAAGCCCTAGGTTTCCCTAGTTTTTCCAACTTGCTCAGGAATCTGGAATCCAACTTTGAGACAAGGTGGGGTTCCATAGAGAATGTCTGGGCGATCCGGATGGACGAAAGGATTTGTTCGATCAAGCTTGATGAGCGACCTTCCAAGGCCGAGATGGGTGTGGAGGATGTATGAATGAGGTAGGACGAGATGAGGATGATGAGGAGCGTAAAGGGGATGATCCCGATCAAGATCCCGGAGAGTCTCGCAGCGAGGATGAAAGAGGGAATGATGCTCGCCAATAGAGTACCGGCGGACCAAAAGACGTAACCCATCTTTTCACCAAAGGCAGATCGGATGGTACTGATATCTTTTCCGGCTCGGCTTGCGACTTCTCCTGGACCGTGGGTGTCAAAGAAGGAGGGATCTTGTGCGAGGATCGAGGTGATGTAAGTTCGACGGAGGGAGAGGGTGAGGGCGTCCGAGGCCGTGGAGACTATAGCGGATGGGAAACAGGGTCGCGAACCGATGCAAAGAAGCGACGAGGGGGAAGACAAGGAAATCTGTCTTAGCCTGGGGTCTAGATTCGGACATGCATAAACCGGCCTTCGAAACTCACAACACCACAAAAACATCCAAGACAAGAAAAACGCCGCAACCCCTACGACGGTCATTATCCACCCTGCCTGCCTACTCCTCTCCAACTTATCCTCTGGATTCCCAATCCCTGTCACTCCGTTCGTCCACCATCCATAGACGATCCCACTTGCAGGTAAACAGGCTCCGGCGAGGATGGCGGAGATGATCCCGAGTGTGTAGAGGGTCAGGGGGTGATGTAGGAATTTCAGGGGATGACGGAGAGGTGAAGGAATGGAGGGGCAGAAGGAGAGGGGGTAGAGGAAGGTTGGGAGACGGGTGGTATGGCGACGGAGAGTGAGGGTGTTTGGTGGGATTGATGAGGAGGTCGACATGGCTGACGAAGAGAGTGAGATCTTGTTGAATAGTCTCGAGACAAGTTGGTCCGCCTGATGTTGGTGTACAGGTTCGAGTATTCTCGATCCTTTTTGTGTTCAAGGTATTGGATGAGGATATATGTATAAATATTACTTTTGGATGTGTCAATGGTGTTCGATGGTGCGATCGAGGTCGACGTCGATTTTGAGTTTAATGTCCTGGCGGAAAGTGAAAAAGGTACACCTTTATCCCCCTTTATACCCTCATGATGAGATGACCAGAAAGGAATGACCAAGGAACCCGTAAATTTGATAGCCAGCTCGCTGCTCGCCGTCGGTCGTGTGGATGGCCTCGTTGCACATATGGTAGCTAGGGTAGGTAGCTGGTAGCCAGGGGATTTATTCTTTTCGATCGAATATGACTTGAATTGAATCTTTGACGAGCTCACGAGCGATGAGAGTAGAGTAGAGAGAATGCCCCGCCGCCCTCCTTGTTGACGCTATACGAGCGAAAGTGGAACCCCCGATCTCATCGGATCCGGCCGACGATGAGTGATTACGGCAGAGTCGACGTCGATTGAGTTTGGGGGCTTCGCCCGGATATGGCTATAATGAGCTATGAAACAGCGCTATAGGAGGAATCTCGTGCGAAACAGACGGTCGTAGCTTTTATCCTTGTTAGCAAGGCTGACACCGATGGCAACTGACAGATCATCAGGGAGGTCTTTCTCGGACGTGCGCGAACTCATCGTCCCTGATGGGAGCGTCAGAAGCCCATGATCAACAGCCTAGGGTTACGAAAAGAGAGCACCGGAATGACATAAAGAGATTAGAGCCACAGCAGTCAGATATACGTAATATACAATCCAAGTCCATCGCTTAAGTGGTCGTAAGGTTCGTCGTTGGTCTAGCTCAAAGGCGGTTCGTCGTAAGTGATTAAGGAAACAGAATAACACGGAGAATGCGTTCGTCGTATATACAGGTCGGCTCCGAACGAATCGGTCATCTGGAGTTCATATGGTGGAAGTTTGTGTTTCTTCGTTGTAGTCGTTGTGTCGTTCGGATTGCGACGAGTCGGGGAGAATATATCGTATGGTGAGTCGTTCCCTAGCGATCTTGGCAACGAATGTCGAATCGCCAAGCCGTTAGCCGTTAGCTATTAGCCGTCCGCCAAAACAAGTGCCGCTATCAAATGGAAACGGCTTTTGTGAGAAAGTTGACTGGTTGGACGCTTGGTCTGAACCTCACCTTATTCGGATGTAGGATTGGCTCCGAGATCGGTGGAACGGAGGAGTGACGCCAATAGGTCCGTCGCTGAGGTGGACGACTTGCCCTTTCTAGTTGGGCTCGTTGGTTCGGGAATCTTCTCCTCGTCAGGTAGCTTGCCCTTTGCCAGCGGGTCCTTCGGGATGTTTGAACGAACTCGCTGCATGAATTTGTAGCAATCACCAAAGCACTTGTTCTCTTCCTCCGACAACTGGGCCGCAACCGTTGAGACGTCGATCTGCTTTCTGGCTTTTGATGTGATTTCAGCGACCTGTTTGACTGGGCCGTTCCAACCCTTCAGGGCGATCAGAATGTCCCTGCAAAGCTGTAGATGAAGCCATCGAGAGAAGCAGAATGTCCAATAAGCAAATCAATATCGACGAGAAAGACGTGCAGCCCAGACCTCACGTCTTGCAAATAGTCTTCCCATTGCGTCATCTTGATCTGCCGGTCATACAATTTGAAAACTTTGGAACCGTCACCGTACTTGGCACCGACGACTTTCGCGATCTATGATAGAATGGGGAGGCCGGCTAGGTCAATTGACGGGGAGATACCACACCCGTCCGTAAACTGTTACTCACCCAAAAGCAAAAACAGTAGAGAAGAGACTCGAGGTCATCGATGTACCTATGCTTCATACTCGCCAGTTTGGCAAGAAGCGCCTGCAATTTTTGCTCACTTTCAGCGGCTCCGTCAGCGGGGTCGCTCTCAAGGATGCCGTCCATCATGTCGGGAACGTCGCTGTCCGGATCGACCGCTGAATATTTGTTGTCGTGCATTCTTTCTTGCTCCTGGAAGTTTTTCGATAGCTGCATTGCTTCGAGTATGTGTAAGCATACAAAGTATGCGTTGATGGAGCGGGCGTCGTCCAGGAATAGAGCAGTTGTTCCCTCGCGGCGACCTTTCCCCAGATCGGGCAGCTGTTTACGCCGATGGTCTAGGATCCTAGCGTTTCCGTAATCGATGAGGTATCCAATAACCTCACTGCTTTCTGCTTGGCCATTCTCGGCGATCTTCACGATATGGAACAATATGTTCCCCAGGTTGAGGTCTCGATAGTGCACGTCGCAACACGAAACGACCCATAACGTCTGTATGACTCCTGAGAGAATATCGTAATGGTCTCGCAACGAGAGGGACGACGGTTCGGTAGGTACCCTTTCACCGTGAGGTCCACTGGTGACGAGTACGGACAGCTCAAGGTAAACCCCCTCCTGCTCGGCATCGCTGTAAAGTCCGTCCGAGACTCCGAAAGACGCCTTGACTCGTCGAGACTTGCGTTCACAGTCCGCTAAGATCCCGAGCGGTCTGGGAATGCAGTCGATAACTCGCCGGTCAACCGTTGCCTTCGCTTCTTCCAGGTAAGGATAAGCCTTGGAATCGACAGGCTCATTTAGAGCCTTATGGATGTGAGTCAGGATTTTGTGCTCGTAATTCTTCAAGTAGGTTGGCAGCCAGGCGCATTTGAGAGTTACGAATTCGATCGTACCGGTGCTGTCGTCCACCTTTCTAGCTGATCCGGCAAAGACCGCAGTACGTCTTCCCCATAACTCATATCGAACCTCAAGCATTTTGTAAGGGAGGCCGGCAAAGTCTGTTTTTCCATCGGCAGTACACCACTCCCAGACCTGCTCTGTCTCGTCATCCGGATTGACGAGCTTGAACTTGTCCGTAGGGGGAGTGTAGGTATCGGAGATGTTCTTAACATCGCCTGTCAGAAAAGCCAAGATTTTGGCGATGTCCTCTGCGTGAGCTGGGTTTCCAAGATCGCATACACGGGTCGTGGCGAAGGTCAGGCTATCCGAGAACCAAAGTCGAAGAAACCGGCCACATAATGTCAATCCGCAGACTCTGCCTGTGATGGGATGGTTCCGAGCCAGATTGTTCTGTCAGTGAGGCAAAAGACAAGCGGTGAATTTCAATGAGCGAGTGCGATTGGGCGCGTCCCGCACAGGACTCACGATGTATTTGAGAATACGAGCTCCGGCATTGAAATGTTCATTGTTATCCCCGATCCTCATGTCGCAATAGTTGTTCCTCTTGGATTCCCCGACGGCGATCAAAGGTTTCCAATCCGTCGGAACGGGAGCCATCTCTTGAGCTTCAGTCTTCTCGATGCCTTCGCGCAGGATTAAGATATCGGGTTTGCAGTGGAAGCCCGCATCATCCCAATCATCTCTGCCGTGAGTCGTGTCAATACGGATGGCGGGGTTTCTCCCCAGTGCCTCATTGTTACCGAACATAAAGAGGTCTCGATATTCGTCACCGACAAGCTTAGCTCCGAGCTTGTTCGCAACGTCGACGAATGCTTTCGTGCCATTATCCTCTCCTTTCTCCATTGCGTTGCAGACTTCCTGGAAAATTGGAGGAGATTGTTCGTCTCCTTTGATCATGGCAACGATTTCTTCCAATTCATTCTGTTCACACTCGATCTCAAGAAACCGTGGATCGAACCTCTGCGTACTCGTATCTCGTATTCGCTGAGCTATAGAATCTGCCACTGGCTTCCGTGCGGATTCTTGGTGGAGATCGTTCATACTGCGTCCGCCTACTCGGCCAGGGGTAACGCCAGAAGCGTAAGTCTGGCTGTCTCCGGCGCCCATGCTTTGAGCGGGAGTGGGCGAAGGCTGGAAGCTTTTACTTTTGGGAGCCTTTGCCTCAGGCCACCTTTGTCGCAACCAAGGAGAGTAATGTGCCCACTGTTGAGAACCTCGCATGGGTTCCAGGTCTCGCTGTTCGTCTGCAGATGTGACATCCTTTGATACGAGATTCAACTTCAGTTTATGGCGGCCGGGAACGGACATGACTGTGTTAGGAGCGAAGTTCGTAAGCACCTGGCTACGCTCGAAGGAATCCAAGAATATCCCACTTCAGCTCGTGGGAAGACGTGAGAATGGTAATGAGCTGACACTCGGCGCCAAGTCGCTTAAAGTGATTTCACAGTATTGCTAAAACTGATGTCGTTCTTCCGTCATCAGTGCCGCGTTTATCAGACGGTGACAATCAAGAATACGGCTGCTCACCTAGCCAAGCTGTACTCGATATGGGCATTTAGTATTCTACAAGGTGATATGAAGAGGAGAGGCTACACTGAGTGAAAAGGATCGGTCGTCGAGCTTGGTCGCCATGGCCGGATGTACGACGATTTGTGATGATCCTCCAGACTCTTTCATCAAAACTAGCCGCTTGTCTTGTTTTGTTTTTGCTTTCTGTGCTGTTGTGTGTGTGGAAGGTAAATCGAATATGCGCTTTGGCTTTTTGATACAGAAGTTGTAAGCCGCTTGGCATTCGTTCGCATTATATACTGTATATCTCGCTTTGAGGCATCGGTGAGCGTGCAAAATACGGAAAACCATCTCATCTGGCCCAATTTCCAGAGTATCCTTGCAGTCGCCCCAAGGTCCGAACG
>Ga0308160_10002137_pt1 | contig 24796 bp, 18 predicted proteins | sample PhyFR1_FD_201036 | JGI IMG/M metagenome (GOLD analysis project Ga0308160, IMG submission 201036) | Phyllosphere microbial communities from UC Gill Tract Community Farm, Albany, California, United States - DLSLF.R1 | ecosystem: Host-associated > Plants > Phyllosphere > Unclassified | place: USA... | reverse complement strand
CGATGTGATGGATGCCTACTTTTATCAGTGTGCCCACTGCGGCAACTCATTCCCTTTCATAGCTGCCCTGCAGCAACCTATCCGCTTGGCCATTTCCTTGCGCCAACCTGCGCCCGTCTCTTTCTCCCGGAAAGAGACGGGCGCTCCTACCGCTGCTGCAGCCCAACTCGTAAAAGGCTTTGCGGCATTCCCACTCGTGACAATCGGCGTGACAAACACCGAAGTCACCAGCAACAGCGATGTAGATGATGGTGCCGCAGCCCAGGGAATGGACTGCACCTGACTGACAGTCAGGCATGCCCCGGTCATCGAATCACTGCTTTTACCTGACTCAGGATCTCGCGGCGTTGGTTTCGTCAGCCGATACAGCCCCCACCCGCCCGCTTCCTCGGAAGTGTTCAGGAGGCCAGATCATGAGATGCCCAAGCTCCCGGTCGTAAAGAGCCGCCAGTCCCGCGTTAGTGGACAACCCTCACAGGTCGCAGGGGCCTTGATCCCTGATAACACTCAGCATTCTTGGCGGGATGACGTGGGGAAGGTTTTAAAAGTTTTGGCTTCGAGAGGTGTTCGATCATGGCACTGGTAGGTAAACGTAACGGGCGTAATTTTGGCTATGGCCGGCAACTGAGCTATGCCGGACCGCAAGCGTTGCGTGATCTGTTTGGCGGCGGGCATTACGGGACGGTCAAGGCACACAGTGATCGGTGGCAAGCGTTCGTGCGGTGGTGCCGGTCAGACGATGGGCCTCGGCTCAATGATGCGCGGCAGATTGATCGGCAGACCTTGCTGGACTACGCAATACATCTGCGTCACCAAGTTGAACTTGGTGACCTCGCCATTGCCACTGCGCAAAACCGGTTGTCCAGTGTGAACCGAACCATAGCGGCGCTTCGCGGTGATCAGTATGTGAAGGTGCCGAGCCCAAGCAAGGCACTGGGAATGCAGCGCACCAACGTCCGAACCGTGCCACCACAAGGCCAAGACCGCGGTCACGTCAAACGAATTGTCAAAGTACTCTGCGAACATCAGCAACCGCGAGTCGCTGCAATCGTGCACTTGGCCCGCGAGACCGGCATGCGTTTGCGCGAGGCCATTTTGGCCGATCTGTCCAGGTTGCAACGCGAAGCCGAGCAACTCGGCAGGATCAACATTCAGGACGGCACCAAAGGCGATCGATCCGGGGCATCCGCTTCTCGCTGGATCGCCGTGAATGATGAGATACGCGCAGCGCTGGAGTTCGCTCGAGGAGCATCTTCGAATGAGAGCTCCAATCTCCTCACTCGCGAAGAAACCTATGTTGGGTTTATGCGCGAAATCGTACGACCCGCCCGCGACGTTTTACATGAGCATGGACTGAAAGGCTTCCACGAACTGCGTGCCGCCTATGCCTGCGAACGCTATGAACAAATCACTGGCTACCCATCCCCAATCAACGGCGGCGATTGCTACCGACAAGACAGAGCACTAGACAAGAAAGCCCGTCAGAAGATCAGCCATGAACTGGGTCACGGCCGCATCGACGTTGTTTCGGCGTATATCGGTGGCCGAGCATGAGCAAAGAATTTGACATGGAGCTGTTCCTCACCGGAGTGCTGACTGGATCAAATGCAACCCGCCAGCGTCACCTTAGCCAAGCAAAAACTATCCAAGGAGCGATCTCCGAACGCTGGCACCAGGACAATCCGTGGACCTGGCAACGAAAACACCTCGTATGGTTCTTGAACCATGCGATGAGTGATCGAGCTGAATCGACACGCTATTACTATGGACGAACCGCCCGATTAATCGCGCTGAAGCTAAGGAAATCCTGGTTTCTGGCATAGCTTGACGGGTGCACACGCGGGAGCCAGGGGCTGCGACCGCAGGAGGAGCCCGCTGATGGCGAATGGCTTGCTTCCGTTCACTGGGTATGGCTTGATGCCGTTGAAAGATTATTTTTAGTGTCCGTGAATCTGAACACGACCAAGACGAACGGATTCAAATTTTCGGCATAAATGCTGCTGACTGCAATGGAAGTGCTATGTTTTCGCTTAGTGAAATCACGCCAAAAAATATAAGGGGTGTTGACGGAAAAACCGAAGAAGAGGTCTGCCGTCATATAGAAAGCTGCTCAACCAACGCCACGTTATATTTTGCATACAATTCATATAAAGCGCTTTTATTCATTGCCGAAAACGACATATGCGAAAAAATTATTATTGGTGATTTCAGCAAGGCATTAGCTTATCTGAAACCGCTTGCGAAGAGCTCTCAAGTTAATATCTTGAAGGTAGACCTCGAAGAACTATCGCAGGACGCAGAGTTTTCGACTCTCACCAGCAAACGATATGTAAAGGCGAAATGTAAGGATTTGGATATATGGAGCAAAAATTATCTTAAATCCTTTTCCAGCGCTCGAGGAAAACCTCTGTCTGAAAAAGGCATGATGCGGGTTTGGGATGATGCAGCAGGCTGCTGTATGTATCAAGGGTGTGGCAGCTTCGTTGGGGAAACAAGCCTGACCACATTAAATGCTCGGCATGGCTACCTGGCACACATTATCGGCTCGGCACCGGATGGTCCACGCGGTTCGCTAGCCAACTCCTACCAAAACTCAGACGATCCTGAGAACGTGATGCTGATGTGTGATGAGCACCACAGGCTGATTGACAGAATTGATCCTGATGCGCATGAAATCCCAATTCTTCAAGGGATGCGTGCAAGACATGTAGCAGTCGTAAAAGAGCTCCGAGAATCAATAAAATATCAAAAAACTAACATACTTGAAATAGTTGGGGATATCGCAGGGGTGGCAACCTCCATATCGTCACGACAACTGCGCGAAGCAATTTTTCAGCATGGGCTCACCCCCTCACACATTCGAGAAAATTTTTTTAAAGAGTCATTTAAAGATCGTCGCAATCATCCCGACTTCTGGGACCAGTATCTTGAGCATATTAGTGAAGATATAATTCTCTTAAAGAAGCATTTACGAAGTACGGGCAGACTCTCTGATAGCGGTGCTCCTTTATCGATCTTCTGTATCCACTGGATGCCGATTGCAATTCTCGCTGGTCGGATCATCGGCGAAGCACGTGCAATCCAGGAGTATCACTTCAATCGAAGAGACTGGCTATTCAAAAATAAGGAACAATCTCCTAATGATGACGAGTGCACTTTTACGAAAGAACGGGGTCACGCAGCCCAGCAAGAATGTGTCTTGACGATTGAAATCACAGCCAACTTAACTGCTGATCACTACCCAGTAGAACTTTTGAATAAAATCAACCAGGATGAAGTAGGGCACTATAGGATTCATGTCACCGTTCCAGATAAAAACTGGCCAGAATCACCTAAATTTATTGAAATGTTTCGCAAGGTAACTGGCGATGCTCTTAAATACTTACAAGATGAGCTTAGAATCAAAACCATACATTTAATTCCAATAGCTCCTGCATGTTTAGCTCTAGCATTTGGGAGGCTTCTACAGCCGGGGCACCACTCAGACGTTGTGATTTATGACAGTGTTCCGGGCAAAAAATACTATCCTGCCTTTACCTTAACGGGTAAGCATGTACGAACCTTCTCTAAACCTAGCGTAGCGATCGAGCTCTAACAAACAGGGGACTCAAAATGTCAGTTACAAAGGTAAACTACAGGGAACTTGAGAAAAGCGCTAACGACAAAAAACTTATTACAGAGGGCGCAGTATACGACTCAATTTCTCTTGAACATTTTCAACCTGAGAAGGTCTTGCCACTTCTACATCATGTAAACGACTTCATCTCGATTAAAGAAGATGAAATCGAGGCTGCAACTGTAGCTTATGAAGATTTAGCTAACATCCTGGTAAACAAGCTAAACTGGCCTCGCGACAATATCAAAATTCACCCACAGGGATCCGCAAGTTCTAGCACACTAATCAGATCACCTAATAGCAATGAACGCTTTGATATTGACGCAATCTGTGAAATAGATCATTTAGACGCTTATAAAGACGGTCCATCAGCCTTTTTTAACAAGATTGGCGGAGCTTTGGATGATGAGGACTTTGATGTTGAGATGAAAAAGCGTTGTTGGCGCGTGCAATGGCGTGGCGAAGGGTACTACATAGATCTTACTCCAGCGGTTAAAAGCAGCAACATTTCTCTCCACGAAAACAACGTTAGGTATTTTGCTCAAGATGAGCACTACAGTGAAGACGCGGTTTGGGTGGTAAATGAACCTACAAAACAGTGGTACTCGAGCAACCCACGAGGCTTCAACAAATGGATATCTGATAGGAATTTCGACTCTCAGTTCCTGATACTTTCACCAGCATTAGAAAGCCTAGACGCCGCTTATCGCGCTGAAGCAGAGCCTGTACCGGATCAAGAAATAAGCATGCAGGATAATCTGCTTCTCGCAATTAGATTATTTAAACGTCATCGCGACATAAAAGTCCAAAGAAACCTATTATCTTCCGACTTTAAACCGATATCTGTGATTATAACTACTCTGCTAGGGCAATGTGTAAATGCAATGCGCGGAAACGGACGACTTTATGGCTCGATAGTCGAACTTCTTGAAGTTTTAGCGGGCACAATTCCGAAACTTGTATACTTTGATGGAAATACACCGATTATTCCAAACCCCACAGCCGAGGGTGAAAACTTTGCCGATCGCTGGCTTGAAGATGATCATCAGAGAATGGATTCCTTTTTTGAGTGGACTGAACTGTTAAAGGATGATCTAAAAAGACTTGCCGTTTCGCAGGATGACATTTCACGCTTGGAAATAATTAAGGATATTTTCGGCTGTAGTGGCATGACGAACCCACCAGATGTTCCTAGAGGCGGGAACCCTCTCGCAACGGCTATTCCTGGTGCCCCAAGCCGTTCAGTTCCGGATAAGGGGTTGGCGTGACTGAAAGGTTGAAAATCCCTTCCGACGTTGCTGAGTGGTGTGACTCTTCACCTTGGCTTGTTTGGGAAGATCGAGGCACCAGTTTGGAAAAATCCGTTCTATCGGTTCCAATTCGTCACCCCGAATTATCTCGAGGACGTGATATTCTTGGACGGCCCAGACTTATTATCCCGTTGTCTCACAGGCACGAGAGACCGTATGTAAAGCTTGATGACATCGCGATCTTGAAAGTGCCTCACATAGATGAACAGGGAAAGCTTTGTCTATTCAAAGATGAAGAAGAACTGGATTATTTTTCAAGGACTGAGCAACTTTCAAAAATTCTTAAACGATTCATTGATATCTTCATACCAGCTTGGGAAGGAGGTCATCTCGATCAACACTTTTATGATGAGCCTGAAAACTATTGGCACGTGTACGTACAACTATACCCCGTCAAAAAAATGCGCAAACGCGCCAACCTGACCGCGTACCTTCTTTCTCGCCGCGGCAAAAAATCTCTTCGATATGACTCCTACTATCTAGAAAATTTAGGATTTTTGTGTTCTACACAAACAAATTTCAAGACGCGTTTCTTGTCCTCGATAAAATCTACTAGATACAAATGTAGTGTCTTTGAAGTTCCAATATTCTCCGCTTTTCTACCTAGCGACTACCCAACAAGCCTGGATCAACTTAAAGCTATTTGCCGCGCAGCGGCTGGAGCAAAAGAGACCCAGAGATTTTTCCATGGAGGTAAGCCTAATGTAGCGAAGCTAGTAGTTTTTAGGTCGCCCACCTGTGATTATGGCTACTACCTACCGGCCGAAAGCAAACTCAAGGTAATTAATCCAATTGTGTGCGAGCGAGCAGATCCTGATTGGCTATTTGGAAGGTACCAAGAATTCAATCTGAAAAGTTACGAAAAATCTAAGATTGCCTTAATTGGCGCCGGATCTCTGGGAAGCCATATCTTACATATATTAGCTCACTCAGGCATTGGAGAAATCCATCTTATTGACTCTGATATTTTTATGCCAGCTAACATTGGAAGGCACATGCTTGGTGTAACAAGCCTAGGAAAGGCAAAAGCAATCCAACTTTCGACCCTGATAGGTAGGGACATTCCAAGCTGCGAAATAATTCCTTTATACGAGTCTGTCCAAAGCTGGTTAAAGAGAACCGACATATCAAAGTTCGATCTAATCGTTGATGTAACAGGTGAGCGCACGGTTCGTGAAGTATTAGCGGCTAAACGAATAGTTCAGCACGTCCCTCTCATTACTGCATGGATGGAGCCTTACATCACTGCAGCTCATGTAGCAATATTTCATGATCAAATTTCATGGCATGTCGATGGCTTAAACTTATGGCATGAGGCCCATGCTTTCACTGGATGGCCAGAAGATTATTTGCTTTCAGAGCCAGGCTGTAGCAGTCGTTTCTCCCCTTATACTACAGATCAACTATCTTTCGCTGCAGGTATCACAGCCGAGGAATGTCTTTTAGCTTTAACCCACTCGCCCATGAATTATGTGAAAATAAAAAGTTGGGTTCGGGGAGAGGAATATTCTAAAAACCAGAAACATGCCGCCGAGAGGCGGGATTGGGCGATATTACCAAAAAATATAGATGCTGCGATCATTACGAGGCAATTTTGAAAATTGAGGATAGGGTTTTCTGCTTCCCGCAAGCAGAAGCTTTGTTAGTTCTAAGATCAGCTGTTTTGGAGCACATGTACAAATATACCCAATCACAACCATCGGACAACGAAGCTGGCGGCCAACTTTTTTCCAGAAACATTTCAGAAAATGTAATAGTAGTCGAGGAAATCACAGGCCCTTACAAAAAAGATGATCAAAGCAGGACTCACTGGAAACCTAATAAAAAACAGCTGATTGCAGATCGAGAATCTATGTTTTCCAAAGGCCTCCATGTTGTAGGTCTATGGCACACACATCCTGAACCGATACCTCATCCATCATTTATAGATCGGGATACCTGCGAGGCTCATCTCAGGCTATTAGATAGCGCCTATACTGGCTTCCTAATGTTAACATTAGGAAACGTTGGGGCTCCACCAAACCTATCGGTCTATTTATCCATGAGAAACGAGCACAGCTGGAAAGAGTTAATAGAACGGTAAGTCACCGATACTATACCGATCGCCAATCAAATTTGCTGTTTCCATCGAGAAACAGCATCCATATGTAGCCAACTACAAATAAACTTCATTAGTAGTTTCGACATCACCTCCTCAGAATGACTTATACCGAAAATAATTAATTTGTAGTGGGCCGCCTCAAACCAAACCGTTAATGTATGCCTTACTTAAAGAGCTAAACAGCTTTTCACGAGCTAGTTTTATTTCAGATTTTTCAGAGTTTATTTGTACCTCAGTCAACCCTAACTTTCCCACATAAACTCCTCGCCTAAATTTAACTACCAGCTCGCCATATCCACGCATCAAATCATAGATTTCCGGCTCATTGATTAGCAAAATTTTTGACTCGGCATCGGTAAAATACTTGAACGATTGAAATAACTCATCCTTCACTTCATCAAGTTCCAAAATGCGCTTTTTGGGCCACTCCGTTCCCGACAAGTCGTACCTCGTGGATTCAATCACTAAAGCCCAATACTTTAGATACACGTGATTTACTTGTTCTACTTGCGACGCCGCTTTCTCTAAGAGCTCTTGGCGCTTCGAGTTTAGACGATTTAAAGTCTCGGCATTTTCCTTCTGCCTCGCATGCCAATACGTAACAACGCCACTTATTAGTGCTCCGAGACCAATTTTTACTGCCGTATCAAGCACATCGACCATCGTAGTCATTTAACCGCCCCAAATCTTTATGTTATATAGTGTTATGATGACAAAATTTCTAGTTCATATATACCGTTTTACTAGGGATCATCCTCCAAAACCATCGCCCAGTACGACTATGGACATTAACCATCAAGCACACTAGAACCTCTTACAGTAAGGCTAGAATCCAGCCAATCTCAATTACCTAGAAATCAGAAAAAGACCATCTGCGAGTCAAGGGTAATTTTAGGGATATTAGTCGACTAAGCGCAAATTTAATTCGTTACTTAACAGTTAGTTACTTGATGGTTCGACTCCTGGTGCCGCACCATATAAAACCAAGCCCCTGCAAAAATGCAGAGGCTTCGTTGTTTCTGGGATATTCATCCTCGATCAGCCCCTTCCGCTTCACCTCCCGACCTGTTGAATCAAACCTTTTCGCGCCAAAACTCCAGACTCCATCCTTTATGCTGAATTATGTATTGCCAATAATTATGGCCTACCCATAAAACAAATAATGACATCCCGCCATGTCGCACCCCTTCAAGACAAACTGAAAAATCACTAATCTATTTTCCCGATTGCTCCTCACCGCTCACCACGCTAACCTCCCCCCATCGCTGCCAATTCAGCGACCGGGCCTGAGAACCCGACTTGATGCAGGCGCTAACCACGCCGCCCGTTCGCCCTGATAACGAACGTGGTAGCTCTCACTCGATACGGGAGTTCACCAATGACCGCTACACCTCCATCCGCGTTAACCACCCTCGGCGTCACCCCCTTCTCCTTTCACTCCGACCAACCTCTGTTCCGCGTCAACAGCGGTGTTTCCCTGCATGAAGCCTTGCACCATGTTTCGGATTTGCTCCACGTTGCCAAGCTGCTCGCCGAAGATGCGGCGATGACGAAGGAGACGGACCGCTATGCCTGGGCGTCGCATTATTTGCAGGAGATGAGCAAGGCGGTGATTGATGATGTGGTGACGGTGTTGGAGTCGCCTGGCAATACCGGGCTGTAAGTAGGACTGTGGTGAGCGGGCTTGCCTCGCTCACCACAGAGTTTTGGGTCAGGCTTTGAGCGTTGTGTAGTGACCCAGTCCCACAGAAGCGCGCCTCGGCTTGGGGCGCTTTTTTCGGTATAAACCTGAGCACCCTCTGCGTCGTGAACGGACTCCCATGAACGCCCTGAAACTGATCTGCCTCTTGGTCGTTTTCCCGCTGTTGCTGGCCGCCCTCGGTGGCTGGGAGCGTCAGCGTGCTGACGAAACCACCACAGCAATGATCGATTACAACATCACGGTGGAGATCGCCAAACAGCAACTCCAAGCACTGGCAGCCAAAGACCCGACGGCTAGCGTGGATCTGGTCGATGAAACAATCAGCGTACAAATGGCCCTCTCCCGCCTGGAAAAAATCGAAACCGAACTGCCCACGGCCCATAAGATCAACCGCGTGCTACGTGCTCTCGCGCCGTGGGTCATCGGCCTGGGCCTGCTCGCAGCATTGATCGGTGTGGCCGCGCTGGCCAGCACGTACTGGGCCGGACGCCGTGCGCAGCAGTCGCGGGAAAGATTGCTGCAGGCGTTCGCCCTGGGTAGCCGCTTGTTGCCTTACGTATTGGTGAGCCATATGGTGGCAATGGCGGCAGCGGTCGCGTTGGCGTTGAGCTACGAAGGGTTGGCGATGTGGCATATCGGCCGGCTGGGCAGTGGCGAGGTCAAGCTGATGGCGGTGCTGGGGGTGGTCGCGGCGTTTTGCTTGTACTCGATCTGGCAGTTGCTTAAACAGTTGCGTCACATGTTGGGGATGTTCATGCCCGAACCGCTTGAAATGTTTGGGCTGGCGGTGACATCGGAGCAGGCGCCGGGGTTGTGGCGTCATGTGAACGAGCTGGCGGGCAAGCTCGGCGCGCTGCCGCCGGATCATATTGTGGTGAGCCTGGCCCAGGGCTTTTATGTGACGTCCAGCGCGGCCACTGTGCAACCGGCGAACACGGCGCTGCACGGGCGCACTTTGCATGTGCCACTGTTGTACCTGGGCCTGTTGAGCCACGAGGAAGTCGGCGCGGTGATCGGCCATGAGTTGGCGCACTTTGCGGGGCAAGATACGGATTACAGCCTGCGCTTTTTGCCGATCTACGATGGGGTCAATCGCAGCCTGGAAGCGCTGTTGAACACGATGCTGGCCAGCGATTTTATCCAGGGACGGCTGATGCGGCCGTCGTTTATGTTCGGTGTGTTTTTCATGCAGCGCTTTGATGACGCGGTGAACCACTGGAGCCGTGAGCGCGAATTGCTGGCGGATGCTGCCGGTGCGCGGCTGGTCGGCAATGCCGCGGCGGCGTCGGCGCTGTTGCGGGTGTCGGTGTTGCAGCCGCACGTTGAGGAGTCATTGCTGGCGTTGTGTGAAGCCGGGTCGGCAAAAGATCTGCCCGACACCGTGCTCGCGTCCTTGCAAGAGTGCCCATTGCAACTGCCGCCCGAAGCCCTGGCGATTCATCAACCCCATCCGACCGACTCCCACCCGTCCAACGGCGAACGCCTGCAAGCGCTGAACGTGTCGCTGGACGATGCCCTGCGCAGCGCAACCCGCACGGTGGACAGCGTCGCGGCGAATGCGCAGATCGATGCTTGCTTCAGCGCATCACAAGCCTTGCGCGAGCAGCTGTCTGGCGACGTGATGGCAGTCGCCGTGTCGGAGAACGCCGCGAACACCCACCTGTTGGAAACCTTGGCCGCTTCGGCCGAGGGTGAGCGCGCACTGCATGAAGGCAGCGCATGGCGCGGCGCGTTGATGGCACTGTCGGGGCTGCCTTTTGTGCTGGGTGGACTGTTTATCCTGAGCCGGGTCTGGCTCGCACCGGAGCGTTTGAAAGGCACGCCGTTGTCGGCGGTCGGCGCAGGTGCGTGCCTGGGTGTTATCGGGCTGGGCCTTTTGTGGCTGGGCATCCGTCGATTCAAACGTGCGCCGCAGACCGCGTTGCGCCTGACGCCTGAGCATTTCGTGTTCAATAACCTGGCGCAGCCGCTGCCCATCGAACATATCGAAGAAATCACGCTGCAATTCGTCCAGGGTATTTGGATTACGCTGCAATTGACGCCTGAGGCGCCCTTGCCTGAGACGCGCAAAGCAGCGTTCGGCGTGCCCGGTGTGCGCATCAACAAGAAGAAACGCCAGGTGCTGTTGCTGATGGCACAGCTTTGTATCGACAATAAAAAGATCGAGCCCTACGAGGGGCTGTCCTTGATGCTCGATTACAAAAACGCGGCGCTGGCCCGCAGGATTTTACAGAACCGCGAGGACTGATCCGCGCCCATAAAAAAACCCCGAACCAGTCGGGGTTTTTTATCGCCTTGAATCAGGCGTGACATGCGATCACTTAGAAAACGTTGATCGGGTAGTCGGCGAACAGACGCAGTTCGTTACCGCCAACGTTGTAGTTGCTGGCGTTGTTGGAAACGCGCAGCCACGAGGCACGAGCACGCAGGCTCAGGTCTTTGGCTGGGCCGCTCTGAACGACGTATTTGAACTGGTTGAAGATTTCGCGCTCGGTGCCATTGCCGCGGTTGGACCCGTCGTCAATGTTGGTACCGCGTACGTAGGCCACGTTGTAGGTCAGACCCGGCACGCCGAAGGTGCTGAAGTCCAGACCATAGCCGGCTTGCCAGGAGCGTTCGTCCTTGCCGTTGAAGTCGGACCAGTAGGAGTTGGCCAGCAGGATGGTGTTGCCGCCGTCGCCGATGCCGCCAGCGTTGCGGTAGCCGCCGTACAGGTAGCCGGTGTCGCCAGTGCTGCGCTGGTGAGCGACGGTGAAGCTGTGCGGGCCTACAGCCCATGTGGCGCCCAGGCTCCAGATTTTGTTGTCGCGAGCGTCTTCGCTGCCTTGGTTTTCCAGGGCGAAGCTCTTGTCCAGCTTGGTTTTGTAGCCGTTGAAGTCAAAGGTCAGCGACTGTTTTTCTGGCAGGGCCAGTACGTAGTTGACGTTGACGTATTGCTTCTTCAGCACGTCTTGCATGTCGGAGGCGTACAGCGCGGCCGACAGGCTTTCGGTGAATTTGTAGCTGCCACCGATGTAGTCGATGCTTTTCAGACGGCCGCTGTCGGTACCTTCGGCGCTCTTGCGAGCTTCCTTGGTGAAGTGACCGGCGTCGAGTTGCAGACCGGCGATCTCTTTGGAGACGATCGACGTACCCGTGAACGTTTCGGACAGCAGACGGGAGTTGTCGTAGGCCAGGACCGGAACGTTAGGGAACTGATCACCGTACTTGAGCACAGTGTTGGAAACGCGGAACTTGACGGCAGCGCCGCCTTTGGCGAGGTCGTGCGGTGCCGAGCCAGGGTTTGCCGTGCCATCAGGGTTGGTGGTGCCATTACCCTGTTTGAAGAAGTCGATACCGCCCGCGCCGGCGCGGCCTTGGCCACCGTCCAGACGAATCGCGTATTGACCGATCACATCCACACCCACACCGACGGTGCCTTGGGTGAAGCCGGACTCGAACTTGCCGATGAAGCCCTGGCCCCATTCGGCTTTGTCTTGCTTGCCGTTCTTGTAGTCACGGCTGATGTAAGCGTTACGTGCTGCGATGTTCAGGTGGCTGTCTTCAACGAAACCCTTGGATTGCTCCTGGTCGTTTGCCATTGCTGCCGATGCGCTCAAAATCCCCAGAGCGATCAGACTCATCCGTTGCTTCAACATTTTCTTGTATTCCTTATTTCTGGTTGAGTACGCGCGGTGACACCAGGCTCCATGTCGCATTTTCTGGTGTCGACTTTCTCCGGAAAAAAGAAGGCCCGCGGACGACTTAACATGCCGCGGGCCTTTTCTTATTGGATGAGTCATGGCGGTTAGCCACAGGCGTTGGACGCAATCCTAGTCGTGCGTTGAACTATGTGTCAATTTCGCGAATCGTCTGTATTTAGGCGAAATAATTCTAAGCAACGGCCTACGGCCTTTCTGAAAACGACAAAAAACCTGTCGCGCATCGCCAAAAAACACATCTCGCAACATATTTCAAAGCCGATACGTTTGGTAATAGATAACGTGCGCAAATGCAAAGCATTACCATTAGCGCGCTTTTCCTCCCAAACACTTTGGATACATTTCCCCATGCCTGCCCCTCGCCTGACGCCCATCACCCTTGGGCTCTCTGTTCTGTTGTCTGCCGGTTTTGCCTGTGCGGCTACCACCTTGCCTGAAACCTCGATCAGCGCCGAAGCTGACGAAGACGACCCGCGAGTCAAGGAAACCAGCACTGCGACACGCACCGCCACTGCGGTGCGTTATGTGCCCCAGGCCATCGATTCGGTGAAGACCGACAGCCTGCGCTCCTACGGCACCAACGACCTGGGCCAGGCGTTGAGCGGCATCCCCAACGTGAGCAGCGGCGCCGATACGCGCTTCGACAGTTTGCGCATCCGTGGTTTTGACGCGAGCAATGACTTCTACCTGGACGGCATTCGCGACGACAGCCAGTACGTGCGCGACCTGCATAACATCGAGCGTATCGAAGTGCTCAAAGGGCCTGCGGCCGTGCTTTACGGGCGAGGCGGTCAGGGAGGGATCGTCAACCGCGTGAGCAAGCTGCCAACGGCCGGGCACAAGTCGAGCATCGAGGCTCAGGGCGGCAGCAATGATATGCGCAGCCTGTATGCCGACCTGAGCACTGACCCCACCGATAACATCAGCCTGCGCCTGAACATGGGCAACCAGGACAACAACAGCTTTCGCGACGACGTCAGCGGCAGTCGCCAACTGTTTGCGCCGTCCATGAGCTGGCAGCTCACGCCTGAGTTGAACTGGCTGGTGCAATACGAATACAGCCGCTACAACCGCACGCCGGATCGCGGTGTGCCCGGCGTCAATGGGCGCCCGGCGGATGTGAGCCGCAGCACCACCTACGGCGACGGTCGCGACTACATCGACGACAAGACCCAGTCCCTGCGCTCCAAGCTGGCCTACGAACTCAACGACAACTGGCAACTGCGCCAGACCCTCGGCGTATTCAAGCTCGACAGTGATTTCGACAACACCTACCAAACCGCCTACAACCGTCTGAACAACAGCGTGACGCGCCAACGCTGGCAACAGGACCTGAACACCCTCAACACTTTCAACAACGTCGAGCTCGAGGGCAGCTTCAGTACCTACGGCCTGGAACATCGCCTGCTCACCGGCATTGAGCTGGGCAGTCAACGTCGCGATCCGAAGCTATACAGTGCAGGCCTGACCGTACCGGCGCTTGACCTCAACCAGCCGAATCGTCATCTGAGCCACACCGGGCGCATGAACGTGTCGAGCAACAACCACACCGAAGTCGAAAGCCGCGCCATTTACGTCCAGGACCAACTGCGCCTGAATGATCAGTGGCAAGTGCTGGCCGGCGTGCGTTATGACATGTTTGAAGTGAGCACCAAAAACAAGCTGACCAATATTCAGCAGGAGGTCGACAGCCGCAAGGCCAGCCCACGTTTCGGCCTGGTGTGGACGCCTCTGGAACACCACTCGTTTTATGCGTCATGGAGCAAGACCTTCTCCCCGGCCGGTGGCGGTTTGATCGGCATCACCCCGAACGCCGCCGGCAGCGTCAACGACCTGAGCCCCGAACTGACCAAGCAGAAAGAAATCGGCGTAAAAAGCGACTGGCTCGACGACCGCCTGAGCACCACCCTGGCGGTATACGAACTGGAACTCTACAACCGCCGCACCAGCGACCCGCTGGACCGTACCATCACCCTGCTCAGCGGCCTGCAACGTTCGCGTGGCGTGGAGCTGACCGCCACCGGCAAGATCGTCGGCAACTGGTCTGTACGCGGCGGTATCGGTGTGCAGGATGCCAAGGTCGAGAAGGACAACAACGGCTTTGAGGGCAAACGCGTCAGCGATGTGGCCAAGCGCAATGCGAGTCTGTTTATCACCTGGAAACCGGAAATGGGCTGGTACGCGGAAACCGGTTTGACGCTGGTGGGCGACCGTTACGCCGACAACCTCAACACTGTAGTCCTACCCGGTTATGGCACTTGGGACGGGTTGGTCGGGTTCCGCCATAAGGAATGGGATGTGCGGGCGGCGCTGAACAATATCGCCAACAAGACTTACTACGAATCGGCGACCAGCGTGGCGCAGATTCAGCCGGGCGAGCCGCGTAACCTGGTGGTAACGGGCACTTACAGTTTCTAAAGCCCGCTCCCACATTTGGCTCTGAGTGTCCTTCAGTTACACATCAACTCACACAACGCGTGCACTTCATCCTCACTGAACAGCCCCACCGGGTAGCGTTCACTCATCACACTGCGCAGATCCGGCTGCTGCCGGGCCTGCCGCGTGCCGTGTTCCTTCAACCAGTGCCCCAGCGCATGGATCGTGTCGTTGTTAACCCGTGAAGGGTGGAAGGTGCGCGTGTACATCGGGTTGATATCGGCGTTCATTTCAGCGCTCTCTCCTACTGCTTGAGCGGCTAACTTACTCAAGGTTTATGACAGAACTGTGCAGTCATCACCTTGGGCCACTGTGGCAACACCGATACAAGAGCTATGCCAATGTGGCGTGTTTACAGGCAGACAGACACAAAAAAGCCCCCGGCCTTACGGGGCCGGGGGCTTGCTGTGAGCGCGGTAACCGAGTAGCGCCGCACTTGCGCAAAGGCGCTGTTACAACTGCACTCAGTTTTTGTGCGGGGCCGGCTGCTGTTGGGTCAGGCAGTGGATATTGCCGCCGCCCAGTAACAGTTCACGGCCGGGCACCATCACCACTTCGTGTTGCGGGAACAGGTTCTGCAGGATGGCCTTGGCTTCGCTGTCCAGCGGGTCGTCGAAACTTGGCGCGATGATGCCGCCGTTGACGATCAGGAAGTTGACGTAGGAACCGGCCAACCGCACGGTCGGATTGCGTTCCTGGGTGCCATCCACCGGATCGACACCTGCGCATTCTTCCTCAGTGGCGTACAGCGGCCCCGGGATCGGCATTTTATGCACTGTAAACGGGCGTCCCTGGGCGTCGGTGTTGCTTTGCAGCACGTCCATGGCCGCGTGGCAGCGTGCGTAGTTCGGGTCTTGCACATCGTCGGTCCAGGCCAGTAACACTTCGCCAGGGCGCACGTAGCAGCAGAAGTTATCCACATGGCCGTCAGTTTCGTCGTTGAACAGGCCATCCGGCAGCCAGATGATCTTATCCACAGCCAGGTTGGCACTCAGCACCGCTTCAATCTCGGCACGGTCGAGGTGCGGGTTGCGATTGCGGTTGAGCAGGCATTCTTCGGTGGTGATCAGGGTGCCTTCACCATCGACATGGATCGAACCGCCTTCCAGCACAAAACCTTCGGTGCGGTAACGCGGTGCACGTTCGATCTCGAGGATCTTGCCGCCCACCTGCGAGTCGCGATTCCACGGCGAGTACAGCCCGCCATCAAAACCGCCCCAGGCGTTGAAATCCCAGTTCACGCCGCGCACTTCGCCGCTGTTGTTGATCACGAACGTCGGGCCGGTGTCGCGTACCCAGGCGTCATCGCTGGACATTTCCACCACACGAATATTCGGCACATCCAAACGGGCGCGGGCGTTTTCGTACTGGCCGGCGGACACCGCCACGGTCACCGGTTCAAACCGTGCAATGGCCTTGGCCACTGCCACATGCGCCGCCTGCGCCGGCTTACCACCCAGACGCCAGTTGTCCGGGCGCTCGGGCCAGACCATCCAGGTCTGGGTCTGTGGCGCCCATTCGGCAGGCATGTGGAAGCCATCGGCGCGGGGTGTGCTGTGCAGGGTGGTCATGGCGGTCAGGGCTCCGAATGGCGGGGGTAAAGGCCGACTTTATAACGGATAAAAATCGGCTTTAAAAGCGATCAAACAGCATGATGGATAAATATGACAGGGAATAACCGATAACAATCGATTAATTACAAGTGTTCATCGAGCACCTTCGACAGCATGTCGACAAAAAAGTCCACGCTCTGTTTAGACGTCACCATCGGCGGTTTGATTTTGAGGATGTTCAGGTAGTCACCGGTCGGTTGCATGAAAATCCCCAACTCGCGCAGACGGTCGCACAGCAGCGTGGTCTCTTCGGTCGCCGGCTCCAGGGTTTGCCGATCGCGCACCAACTCCAGGCCCAGATAAAAACCGGAACCGTGAACCGCGCCCACCAAGGGGTGGCGATCGATCAGTGCTTCCAAGCGCGCCTTGAAATGCCCTCCTACCACTTGGGCGTTTTCCCACAGTTTTTCTTCTTCCATTACGTCCAGCACCGCCATGCCGATACGGCAACTTACCGGGCTGCCACCAGACGACGAGAAGAAATACCCTTCAGCCTCCAGCGCCTCGGCGATGTCCCGGCGGGTAATCACTGCACCGAGTGGCTGGCCGTTGCCCATGCCCTTGGCCATGGTAATGATGTCGGGCACCACGCCCTGCTCTTCAAAGCCCCAGAAGAAATGCCCCATGCGGCCGTAGCCCACCTGCACTTCATCGGCGATGCACACGCCGCCCTGGGCGCGAACCAACCCGTACACCTGCTGCAAATAACCCGGCGGCAGAGAGATGCCACCGGCATTGCCGTACACCGGCTCACAGATAAACCCGGCCAACTGACGTTTGCTCGCAGCGATTTTCGCCAGGTTGTGTTCCACGCTTCGTACGTAGTCTGGCGCGCTGTCCTGTCCACGGAATTCACCGCGATAGGTGTTCGGCGCGGTCACCGGGTGCACCCAGTCCGGGCGGCTGCTCAGCGCCTGGGGGTTGTCGGCAATCGAGGTGGACACCGCGTCCGCCGCCACCGACCAGCCGTGATACGCCTCCAGCACGCTGAGCATGTCGCGCCCGCCGCTGTAAGCCCAGGCCAGGCGGATGGCCAGGTCGTTGGCCTCGGTGCCGCTGTTGACCAGGAACACCCGGTCCATGCCCGCCGGCGCCAACGCCAGCAAGCGCTCGGAAAACTCGGCAATTGCGGCATAGTGAAACCGGGAGTTGGTATTGAGCAGCGACCATTGCCGCGCCGCAACCGCCGCCATGCGTGGGTGGCCATGACCCAACACCGCGACGTTGTTGAGCATGTCCAGGTAGGAACGGCCCTGCATGTCGATCAGATGGTTGCGCCAGCCGCGTTCGATGCGTGGCGGATCAACGTAATAGTGTTTTTGCGAACGGGCAAAACTGGCGTCACGGCGGGCCAGCAGCGCGAGAGGGTCCAACTCCGGTTCGGCATCGCACGCCAGCCCCAGCAAGGCGGCGGGCGATGGGCACAAGGCTTGCCAGGCCAATGCGCGAGACGGCGTGCAAAACAGCGGCGGTTCGAGTTCGGCACGGCACAGTTGCACGGTCAGCGGCGCATGAACCTCGCCCAGGACCTGCCCTTTTACCAGCAACGAGCCCGGCTTCAACGAAGTGTTCACTCCCCATAGCCGCACGCTCAGCTCGACGCCTCGCACACTCACAAGGCCATCGCCGCCCTGGTGCAGCGTCCCGGCAAAAGGCACTTCCAGCAACGTGCCATGGGGCAAATGCAGCTCTACATGGAGCGCGAAAGTGTCCGGCTCGGCGGCGCTGTCCGGGCAGGTACGCGACAGCCGATATTGCCCATACCGACTGGCTGCCAACCCATGCACGGTTGCGGCTTCATCCAATAACCGACGGTCAATCCCAGGTGTTTCCCAATTGCCCGCCTCGAAATGCGGACTGAGCACGCCCAGGTCGATCAGCGCAAACTCCCGCCCCACCAGACCGGGGAGCAAGGGGGCGAAGTCCTCGCTGGCAATCGGCGCCAGTGTCTCGCCGACACTGCTGAGAATCGCAGCCGCCATCAGTTCAAACGGCACCGAGGTGGCCACATGGAAAATCTCCCACTCGTGCTCGGCGTTTTTCAACAGGTAAGCGTTATCCGGATCCAGGCGCTGCTGCTGTTCGCTGCTCAGCACCAGCACTGCCGCACGGGCGACGATCAACGGCCACAGCGCCTGCAATTCTTCACGTTGCAGCGGCGTAACCGCATGACACGCCTTAACCGCCGGCAGGATGGCAAACGGGTCGCCCTCGGCATGGTGCAACAGGGCGGCGCAGGTCACCGACAGGTCGGCAATGCGCCAGGTGTGCACCAGGTCGCCGAAATCGATAACGCCCTGAAGTTGCCAGTGCCGCTGGGCATCGCGTTGCCACACCACGTTGTCGTCAGTGATGTCCATGTGCACGGCCTGCCACGGCAGGCGCTCGGCCAAGGGGCGCAGGCGCGCTTCAACCTGTTCGGCGATCTGTTCCAACGCGGCCCGGTGGGGCAGGTTTTCCAGGGTGGCCAACAGGTGGCTGATCAGTTCACCGGCATGGCGCGGGTCCCATTGCAGGGTGCGCTCCAGGCCAGGGTGGGTGAAGTCAGCCAGCGCGAGGCTCATGCGACCGCACAGGTCACCGAAGCCTGCAATCACATCGCGTCCCAGATGCGGCAGATGGGTCAACGGCTGGCCGTCGATGTAATCCAGCAGCCGCAGGTGCAGGGTTTGGCCGTCGACCGTCACGGTCAGCAGTTCTTCACCGCTAAGTGCCTTGATGACCTTGGGCACGCGTACGCCCTGCAGTGTATTGAGGGCCGCGTGCTGGGCGTGCAACTCCACTGCTGCGTAGTCGCCCCGGCAGATCTTGAGAACAAACCGGCCACGGGAGCTGTCGACTTTGTAATTGAGGTCTTGCTGGCTACCCAGTGACTGCAACGTGCCACTAAGGCCGTAATGCTGCGCGAGGAGTTGAGCCGCCTGATCGGGGCCTACTTGCGGGCAGGGTAGACTGGCACGGTGGATCAACGTGGCGAGCAGCATAGGGGAGGCCTCAATTTTTTAGAGGTGTATATCGCCATTGTTCATGGGACTTGCGCAACCCCCACATACAGACCGCCCTGACCAGCGCCATAACACCAGCTATGCTCCACTCGCTAAACGTCCGTCTAAGGAAAAAGGGCCCCCGTCATGCGCATTCTCATTACCGGTGGCGCCGGTTTTATCGGTTCTGCTTTGATACGTCACCTGATTCAGCACACCGAGCATGAAGTGCTCAACCTCGACAAACTCACCTACGCCGGCAACCTGGAATCGCTGACCAGCATCGCGTCCGACAGCCGCTATGAGTTTGTCCAGGCCGACATCATCGACCAAGCCACCGTCAGCGCCGTGCTCGCGCGCTTCGAGCCTCACGCGATCATGCACCTGGCCGCTGAATCCCACGTCGACCGTTCGATTGACGGTCCGTCGGATTTTATCCAGACCAATATCGTCGGCACCTACAGCCTGCTGGAAGCCGCTCGTGGCTACTGGCAAACACTGTCCGGGCCGGACAAGAGCGCGTTTCGCTTCCACCATATTTCTACCGATGAGGTCTACGGCGACCTCCACGGCGTGGACGATCTGTTCACCGAAACCACGCCCTACGCGCCCAGCTCGCCCTACTCGGCCAGCAAAGCCGCGTCCGACCACTTGGTCCGCGCCTGGCAACGCACCTACGGTCTGCCCGTGCTGCTGACCAACTGCTCGAACAACTACGGCCCCTTCCACTTTCCTGAAAAGTTGATTCCGCTGGTGATCCTCAACGCCCTCGCGGGCAAGCCGTTGCCGGTCTATGGTGATGGCTTGCAAGTGCGCGACTGGCTGTTTGTAGAGGACCATGCGCGTGCGCTGCTCACCGTCGTGACGCACGGCGCGGTCGGCGAGACCTACAACATCGGCGGCCACAACGAGCAAAAGAACATCGACGTCGTGCGCAGCATCTGCAAGTTGCTGGAAGAATTGGCACCCCAACATCCACACGGCGTCGAGCAATACACCGACCTGATCACGTTCGTGAAAGACCGTCCAGGCCACGACCAACGCTACGCGATCGACGCCAGCAAAATCGAGCGTGAACTGGGCTGGGTCCCCGAAGAAACCTTTGAAACCGGGCTGCGCAAAACCGTGCAGTGGTATCTCGATAACCTGGAATGGTGCCGCAGGGTCCAGGACGGCAGTTATCAGGGTGAACGACTGGGCAACACCGACATGAGGGATCTGATCGCATGATGAAAGGAATCGTATTGGCCGGTGGCTCCGGCACGCGCCTGCACCCCATCACCCTGGGTGTTTCCAAACAACTGCTGCCGGTCTACGACAAGCCGATGATCTACTACCCGATCTCGGTACTGATGCTGGCCGGCATCAAGGAGATCCTGGTGATCTCCACCCCGGCGGACTTACCGCAATACCGCAACCTGCTGGGTGACGGCAGCCAGTTTGGCGTGACCTTCAGCTACGCCGAGCAACCGACGCCGGACGGGCTGGCGCAAGCCTTCCTGATTGGCGAGCAGTTCATCGGCAACAACCCTGTGTGCCTGATCCTGGGCGACAACATTTTCCACGGCCAGCGTTTCAGCGAGCAGTTGCATGCGGCGGTGAATCGCGGCAAAGGCGCCACGGTATTTGGCTATTGGGTCAAAGATCCGGAGCGCTTCGGCGTGATCGACTTCGACAGCGAAGGCCGCGCCCTGTCCATCGAAGAAAAACCCGCCGTACCCAAATCCAGCTATGCCGTCACCGGCCTGTATTTCTACGACAACGACGTGATCAGCATCGCCAAGGCGGTCAAACCCTCCGCCCGAGGTGAACTGGAAATCACCGACGTCAACAACGCTTACCTCAAGCGCGGTGACTTGCAAGTGGAGCGCTTCGGTCGAGGCTTCGCCTGGCTGGATACTGGCACCCACGACAGTTTGCTCGACGCCTCGCAGTACGTGCAGACCATCGAGCGCCGCCAGGGCCTCAAAGTGGCGTGCCTTGAAGAAATCGCCTACAGCAACGGCTGGATCGACCGCGACCACTTGCTGGAGCGCGCCAACTATTTCGGCAAGACCGGTTATGGCCAGTACCTGTATTCCCTGGCGGGAGACAACCAGTGAATGTCGTCGACACCTCGCTTCCCGGCGTCTTGATCCTCGAACCAAAAGTGTTCGGTGACCAACGCGGTTTTTTCTACGAAAGCTTCAATGCCCGCGCCTTTGCCGAGGCCTCCGGGCTCAAGCGCGAGTTTGTGCAGGACAACCACTCGCGCTCGCAAAAAAACGTGCTGCGGGGCCTGCATTACCAACTGGAGCACACCCAGGGCAAACTGGTGCGTGTCACCGCGGGCGAAGTGCTCGATGTCGCCGTGGACATTCGCCGCAGCTCGCCGAACTTCGGCCAGTGGGTGGGCGTACGCCTGTCGGCGCAAAACCATCGCCAGTTGTGGGTGCCGGAAGGGTTTGCCCATGGGTTTGTAGTGCTGAGCGACTACGCCGAGTTCCTCTACAAGACCACCGACTACTACCAGCCGAGCGCCGAGCGCAGCATCCTGTGGAATGACCCGACGCTGGCCATCGACTGGGAGCTGACCGAGCCGCCGCAACTGTCCGCCAAGGACCAGGCGGGCAAACTGCTGATGGACGCCGACCTGTTCCCATGAAGATTCTGATTACCGGCCAACATGGCCAAGTCTCCCAGGCACTGCAACAGCAACTTCAGGGGCTGGGCGAGCTGATTGTGCTCGGCAGCCACCAACTCGACCTGGCCAAACCGGAGCAGATCCGCGAGCAGACCCGCGCCCATCGCCCCGACCTGATCATCAACGCCGCCGCCCACACGGCAGTCGATCAGGCCGAAAGCGAACCGGACGCCGCCTTCGCCATCAACGCCATCGCCCCCGGCATCCTCGCGGAGGAAGCCAAGGCCCTGGGCATTCCGCTGATTCACTACTCCACGGACTACGTGTTCGACGGCCGCAAGCCTGCGCCCTACACCGAGGTCGACGCGCCGAACCCGTTGGGTGTCTACGGCCAGAGCAAGCTGGCGGGCGAGCAGGCGATTGCAGCGGTGGGCGGCGAATACCTGATTCTGCGCACCAGTTGGGTCTACTCCAACACGGGCAAGAATTTCCTGCTGACCATGCAACGTCTGCTGCAAGAGAAACCGCAGATGCGCATCGTGGCCGACCAGATTGGCGCGCCAACATGGGCCGGCACCATTGCCGGCAGCACCCGCGCATTGATCGAGCGTTGGCAGGCCGGCGAGACCGGGGAATGGGGCGTCTATCACCTGGCGGCCCAAGGTGAGACGTCGTGGTTCGGCTTCGCCCAGGCGATTGGCGAGCACCTGCGCGCCGAAGGGAAACACTGTGCTGAACTGGAGGCGATCCCTTCCAGCGCCTACCCGACGCCCGCCAAGCGCCCACTGAACTCGCGCCTCGATTGCCGCCGCTTGCAGCAACAGTGGCACGTCAGCCAGCCAGACTGGCAAGACGCATTGCGCGAGTGTCTTGCACAGCAGCACTAGGCATAATGCGCCTGTACCCACAGGCGCACGACTCCCATGACTCCATCCCTTCCGCGAAGACCCCGCTGGCGCAGCCTCGCCCTGCTGGCGTTGTGCCTGGCACCGCTGCTGTGGCCATTGGAGCACTTGGCCGAGCGCTATTACCGCAGCGAACTGGCCGGGCAGAACCGCCAGACCCTCGACCTGTACGTCGCCAACCTGCTGGGCACCCTGCACCGCTATGAAGTGCTGCCACAGATCCTCGGCGACTTGCCCGCCCTGCGCACCGTGCTGGACGCGCCGAACATCAGCACCCACCAGATCAACGCCAACCTGCTGCTCAAGGACGTCGCCGCCCAGGCCGGCGTGGAAGTGATGTACCTGATGGACACCACCGGCAAGACCCTCGCCGCCTCGAACTGGGATAAACAGGACAGTTTTGTCGGGCGCAACTTCTCCTTTCGCCCCTACTTCAGCGAAGCCATGGCCGGGCGCCTGGGGCGGTTTTTCGGCCTGGGTACAACGTCGGCCAAACGCGGTTACTTCTTCGCCGCCGCCGTGCGCGAGGGTGACAAGATCATCGGCGTGCTGGTGGTCAAGGTCGACCTGGACCACACCGAAAGCCTGTGGGGCAACACGCCTGAACAACTGCTGGTCACCGACCACAACGGCGTGGTGATCCTCACCTCGCGCCCGCAATGGCGGTTCCGCGCCACTCGGCCACTGACCGCCGAAGAGCGCCAGGCGATCATTGCGATCCAGCCCTACCCGACCCGCGACCCACAACCGCTGAGCCTGAGCAGCACCGCGTGGCTGCGCCAATCCACGGCCATCGCCGAGACCGGCTGGAACGTGGAAATCCTCGCGCCGCAATCCTTGATCAGCCGCCCGGTGCGCACGGTGGTCGCGGTGGGCGGTGCCACGCTGCTGGTGCTGATGTTGCTGCTCGGTTTGATGATGCAACGACGTCGCCATTACCTGGATCGCATTGCGTTTGAAGCCAAGGCACGTCGAGAGCTGGAAGCCCGAGTGGTCGAACGGACCAGCGACCTGGAAGGCCTGAACCGGCGACTCAAACAAGAAGTGCTGGAGCGCGAACACGCCCAGCAGGAACTGGTGCGCGCCCAGGATGATCTGGTGCAAGCGGGCAAGCTGTCGGCGTTGGGCACCATGTCGGCGAGTATCAGCCACGAACTCAATCAGCCCCTGGCCGCGATTCGCAGCTATGCGGAAAACGCCGAGATCCTGCTGGACCATGAACGCACCGCCGATGCGCGGGGCAACCTCAAGTTGATCAGCGAACTGACCGGGCGCATGGCCTCGATCATCGCCCACCTGCGCGCCTTTGCCCGGCGCGACCGACATGCGCCGGAGAGCGTGGCCCTGCAACCGGCGCTGGACGACGCACTCGCGCTGTTGGCCAAGCGGCGGCGGTCGATGGAAGTGGAGCTGATCCGAGATCTGCCGGAGGCAACGCTGTGGGTGCAGGCCGGCGAAACCCGTCTGCGCCAAGTGCTGGGCAACCTGCTGGCCAACGCCCTCGACGCCCTCACCGAAAAAGGCCCACCGCGCAAACTCTGGCTGAGTGCCGAAACCACCGCGCAGGGCGTCAACCTGTACATCCGCGACAATGGCCCAGGGTTTTGCATGGAAGCGCTGGGCCGCGCCAGCGAGCCGTTTTACACCACCAAGACCCGCACCCAGGGCCTGGGGTTGGGCCTGGCGATCTGTGAGACCCTGATGCGTGCCTTTGGCGGCGAACTGTCGTTCGCTAACCACAAGGAAGGTGGCGCGCTGTTAACCCTGAAATTGCGTGCCGGCTCGCCGGGCGTCAGTCTGCAACC
>Ga0308160_10002136_pt1 | contig 24800 bp, 25 predicted proteins | sample PhyFR1_FD_201036 | JGI IMG/M metagenome (GOLD analysis project Ga0308160, IMG submission 201036) | Phyllosphere microbial communities from UC Gill Tract Community Farm, Albany, California, United States - DLSLF.R1 | ecosystem: Host-associated > Plants > Phyllosphere > Unclassified | place: USA... | reverse complement strand
ATCGCCGCCACCAATGCGATCTCGGACGTGTATGCGATGGGCGGCACGCCGATCATGGCGCTGGCGCTGGTCGGCATGCCGATCAACAAGCTGCCGCTCGACACGATCGGCCAGATCCTGCGCGGTGGCGAGTCGATCTGCGCCGAAGCAGGCATTCCGATTGCCGGCGGCCACACGATCGACTCGGTCGAGCCGATCTATGGCCTGGTGGTACTGGGCGTCGTGCATCCGTCGAAAGTCAAACGCAATGCCGATGCCCGCGATGGCGACGTGCTCATCCTCGGCAAGCCGCTGGGCGTGGGCGTGCTGTCGGCTGCACTGAAGAAAGACAAGTTGGGCGCTGACGGCTATGCGGCGATGATCGCCAACACGACCAAACTGAACAAACCCGGGCGCCTGCTGGCCGACATGCCGGGTGTGCACGCACTGACCGACGTCACCGGCTTTGGCCTGCTGGGGCACTTGCTGGAACTGTCGCGCGGCGCGAAGCTGCATGCCACGCTCGACATGCCCAACATTCCGCTCCTGCCGGGCGTGCTGCAACTGGCGCAGGATGGCTACTTCACGGGTGCCTCCGGCCGCAACTGGGAAGCGTACGGCAAGGACGTGCAGCTCGACGCGGCGATCCTGCCCGAGCAGCGCGCGTTGCTGACCGATCCGCAGACCTCGGGCGGCCTGTTGGTGGCCTGCGACCCGGCGGCCGCCGACGAGGTGCTGGCGCTGTTCGCGCGCGAAGGCTTTGCCGACGCGGCGATCATCGGCCGCATGGCTGCCGGCGCCCCTGGTGTGAGCGTCAAGCCATAACGGCAAGCTTCAAACAAACAGCTTGTCGCGCGCCAGCGTACTGATCGCCACCGTCGCCGGATGACTCATCCGGCGCTCGGTGGTAATCGCATACACCTGCTCCACCACCCCATCGATCTGGCCCAGCGCCACCACCTGATATTGCTGGCTCACCTGCGCAGCAATCACCGTCGGCACGAAGAACACCCCTGCCCCTGACTGGCCGAACGCATTCATCATCGCGCTGTCGTCGAACTCACCGACGATGTGCGGGTGCACCTCCGCCTGCTCCAGCCAGCGCAACAGGCGCTGGTGGATCGCGAAATCCTCACCTGGCAACAGCATCGGCGCATTGTGCAGACAGGCTGGAAACGGCTGCTCGAACGTGGCCGCCAGCGCCTGCGTGCACAGCGCCGTCATCGGACTCTGGCCCAGCAGGTGGTTGTACGCGCGCACGCTGAAATGCCCTGGGATCGGCCGGTCGGCAATGACCAGATCGAGCCGGTGCACGGCCAGGTCGCCGATCAGGCTGTCGAGCCGCCCTTCGCGGCAGATCAGCCGCACCGGCTCCTTGAGCTTCAACGCCGGCTCGACCAGCTGGCAGGCAATGAGCTTCGACACCGAATCAGCGCAGCCAATCCGGAAGGACATCGTGGCGAAGCTTTTGTCGCGCACCAGTTCGAGCAATTCGTCGCCGGTGCTGAAGATCGTCTCGGCATAGCTGACGATGCGGCGGCCCGTATCGGTCAATTCGAGGCTGCGGCCCGACTTGCGAAACAGCGCCACGCCCAGTGCATCGGCAAATTCCGACAATTGCCCCGAAATCGAATGGGGCGTCAGGTTCAGCTGCGACGCGGCCTTGGCGATGCTGCCGGTCTTGGCCACCATCCAGAAGTAACGCAGGTGCTTGTAGTTCAGCGCGGACATGGACTCTCCAATAACATGGACTGCTCAATACATCGTTAAATTCGATGTTATATGAAATTATATTCGATTTGTACGATGCTTCGCCGTCCCCTATAGTCGAGTCCTCACCACAAACTAAAGGTGCCATACCAATGACACATCCTGTCCACCATTCCTGCGCACGGGCGCAGGGCAACCGGCTGCACGAGCTGCGCCATGAAGGGAGCAACCAATGAACGGTCTGGAAACAATTGCAAGCCCCATGATGTGGGCTGGCTTCGTCGGCTTCGTGCTGGTGATGCTGGCGCTCGACCTGTTCGTCTTTGGCGGTAACAAGGCGCACAAGGTCAGCGTCAAGGAAGCGGGTATCTGGTCGCTGGTCTGGGTCAGCATGGCCCTGCTGTTCAACGCCGGCCTCTGGTGGTATCTGAAAGGCAGCGTCGGCTCGGAAATCGCGGACCAGAAAGCGCTGGAGTTCTTCTCCGGTTACCTGATCGAGAAAGCCCTGTCGGTCGATAACGTGTTCGTGTTCCTGCTGATCTTTACGGCGTTCCAGGTGCCGCAGCAGTACCAGCGTCGCGTCCTGATTTACGGTGTGCTCGGTGCGATCATCATGCGCGCCATCATGATCAGCGCGGGTGCGTGGGTCGTGAGTGAATTCAGCTGGGTGCTGTACCTGTTCGGTGCGTTCCTGCTGTTCACCGGTATCCGCATGCTGGTGGCCGTCGATGCCGAACCGGACGTGGTCAACAATCCGATCCTGAAGTTCGCCCGCAAACACCTGAAAGTGTCCGAAGGCGACCACGGCGAGAAGTTCTTCGTGCGGATCAACGGTGTGCGCTATGTCACCCCGCTGTTCCTGGTACTGATCCTGATCGAAGTGACCGACCTGGTGTTCGCAGTCGACTCGATCCCGGCCATTTTCGCGATCACGACCGATCCGTTCATCGTGTTCACGTCGAACATGTTCGCGATCCTGGGTCTGCGTGCGCTGTACTTCCTGCTGGTGGACGTGGCTGACCGCTTCCACCTGCTCAAGTATGGCCTGGCGATGGTCCTGACCTTCATCGGTGTCAAGATGCTGATCATGCCGTGGTACCACGTGCCAGTGCAGGCTTCGCTGACCGTCGTGGCGGTGCTGATCGCCGGTAGCTGTATCGCCAGCGTGTTCATCACCAAGAAGGACGACAAGTAAGCTAGTGGCTGGCCAGTAGCGCCCCCAACGGCGCCAGGAGCACCCGGAAATTACCGGGCTGCGCCTGGCGCCGTTGTCATTGGGTCTTGCGCCGCATCGTCAGGCACCAGGCCGACCCGCTCGTACTCCGCGATCACCTGCGCGCCCAACAGCAGTAGCGTGGCCGCAATCTCGAGCGAAAACATGACGACAATGGCTGTCGTCATCGACCCATACACCAGATTTACCTGCGACAGCGTCGAGAAATACCAGACCAGAATGTGGCGCGCCGCCTCCCACAGCAGCGCTGCCGTCACGCCACCGATGGCGGCATGCCACAGCGACAGCCGGCCCACCGGCATCACCAGGTAGATCGACGTGAGCACGAGAATCTCGCCGATCAGCCCCAGCAGATACAGCAGGGCACCGGACACGCCGTTCAGCGACCACTCATAGTTGAACAGCCACACGCTTTCGCGCCCCATGACCTGCAGCGCACCGGCCACGAGCGTGACGACCATGATGCCCACGCCCAGCGCCAGGATGTAGCAGTACGGCAGCACGGCCGACACCAGGTAGTGCCGGCGCCGGATCGCCACGCGGTGCACGAAGATCACGCTCATCGCGTTTTCCAGCACCGTGAAGGCAAGCGAACTGAAGAACAGCATCGTGACCGCCAGCACCCAGGTGATGAGTTGCCGGTCATCCAGGAAATGCGCTACCTCGGCCACGATGGGCGCCGACTGCCCCGGCACCAGCAGTTGCAGATAGCGGCTGAGCGTTTCCAGCAACTCGGCCGGGTCGATGAAGTGCGACAGCACCACCATCACCAGCATCAGAAACGGCACGATCGACAGCAGCGCGTAATACGCCACGGCGCCCGCCAGCAGCAAGCCCTGGTTGGCGCGGAACCCCTTCAGGACTTGCAGCGTGAACTTGAGCGGATGATTCAGGATGTAGACATTGGCGCGCTGATCTTTCAGGCGCGCCGTCCAGTCACGCCGACGACTCATCGGGCGAGGCGAATGCCGGAAAATTGCCAGCGCGCGCCTGTCGGGAAGAAGTTGCGGTAGCTGGGCCGTGCGTGACCGCCCGGCGTCGCGCAGGACGAGCCGCGCAAGACATACTGGTTGATCATGAACTTGCCGTTGTATTCGCCGATGGCGCCCGGGGCCGGTGCGAAGCCGGGATACGGGGCGTAGCTGCTGCTGGTCCACTGCCAGCAGGCGCCGAACATCTGTTGCAGGCCGGCGCCGCTGGCAGCGTCCGGATGATGGGCCGGGCCACTGCCCAGGCAAGCCTGGCGCGCCGCGAATTCCCACTCGAACTCGGTCGGCAGGCGCGCACCGGACCAGCGCGCGAACGCATCGGCCTCGTACATCGAGATGTGCGTGACGGGCCGCTCGGGGTCGAGCGGTTGCAGGCCGTGCAGCGTGAACTCGTACCAGCCATCGGCCCCTTCTACCCAGTACAGCGGCCGGGTGATCTCGCCACTGTTGACGCGGTCCCAGCCTTCGGCCAGCCACAGCGCCGGATCGCGGTAACCGCCCGCCTCGATGAACGCGCGGTATTCGCCATTGGTGACCAGGCGCGAGGCCAGCGCGAACGGCGCGACATACGTGCGGTGGCGCGGCAATTCGTTGTCGAAGCAAAAGCCGTTGCCGCCATAGCCAGCTTCGGCCAGGCCGCCTTCGAAATCGAGCCAGGCCAGCGGCTCGGCCGGTGCGGACGGCGCCATGGCATCGGTCGCATATGCCGGGTACAGCGGATTCTGCGCCAGCAGGTGCTTGACGTCGGTGAGCATCAGTTCCTGGTGCTGCTGTTCGTGCTGCAGGCCCAGCTCGATCAGCGTGGCCAGCGACTCGTCGATGCCGTCCGCCAGCAGATCGGCGATACGGCGGTCGACATTCGCGCGGTAGTCCCTGACGACACGCATGCCAGGTCGCGTCAAGAGCCCGCGCTGGGCGCGCGGATGCTTGTTGCCCACGCCGTTGTAATACGAGTTGAAGAACACCCGGAACGCCGGATGAAACGGCGCAAAGTTGGCTTCGCGCGGTTCGAGGATGAAGGTTTCAAAGAACCACGTCGTGTGCGCCAGGTGCCATTTCATCGGGCTGGCGTCCGGCATCGACTGCGCGACGCAGTCTTCGTCGGACAAGCCCTCGGCCAGCTGCAGCGAACGGGTACGTACCTGCGCAAACGCGCGTGGCAGGCTGTCATCGCGCATCATGTTCATGATGCGATCGCCTGCGCGTGGATGACGGCGAACCAGCGCTGCGGATCGGTCCAGACGCGCGTGGCCTCGAAACCCGACCGTTCCAACAATCCGATCGCGTCGGCCTGCTGGTATTTGTAGCTGTTCTCGGTGTGGATGCGCTCGCCGGCCTTGAAGCGGCGCTCGCCGCCGCGCCAGTGCACGGTCTGCGCGCTGCGCGCCTCCAGGTGCATCTCGATGCGGCCCATCGCCGCGTTGTAGGCGCCCCGGTGCTGCCAGCCCTTGATGTCGAAGTCGCCATCGATCAGGCGGTTCACGTGGCGCAGCAGGTTCAGGTTGAAGGCCGAGGTGACGCCCAGCGCGTCGTCGTATGCGGCGTCGAGCGTGGCGGCATCCTTGGCCAGGTCGATGCCGATCAGCACGCCGCCATCGTTGCCGCACTGCGCGCGCAGGCGCGTGAGAAAGCCCTGCGCTTCGTCCGGCGTGAAGTTGCCAATGGACGAGCCCGGATAAAAGAACAGGCGCCGGCCGGCATTGACCTGCGGCGGCAATTCGAAGTTTGACGAGAAATCCATGCCCAGTGCTTCCATCGCGATCTGCGGGAAGCGCTGGCGCAGGCGCGCCAGGGCGTCGTGCACGAAGTCGGTGGAGATGTCGATCGCCACGTACTGCGCCGGTTGCAGCAGCGGGAACAGGCCGGCGGCCTTGGCGCAGTTGCCGGCGCCCAGGTCGATCAGGGTGGCACCGGTGCCGGCCGAGCGGGCGATTTCTGCGCCATAGCGCTCGAAAACAGACGCTTCGGTGCGCGTCGGGTAATACTCGGGCAACTCGCAGATTGCCTCGAAGAGTTTCGAGCCAAGCGCGTCGTACAGGTATTTGGGGGAGATCCAGGCGTCGGGGGCTTGCAGGCCAGTGTGCAGTTCGTCGGCTTCGTGCGCGCTCTGACGGGGTGCTGCGACGTCTTCAGGTGTACAGGATGTCAGCATAGGGTTTATCATTCGTGCCGCCACGACGCACCATGCGAGATGGCCTGTGAGTTTTGCTTCGCGTAGTTCTGTGTCTGTCTTTATGTATTGCTGTTTTAGCTATCATAGCGGATTCCCCGGATTCGCCTAGTCTGCCTCACGCCAAGCGTGCTGCCCCTCGGGACAGCCCCGTTTCATTACTTATAAGACAAGAGCCACCATGACCCTGTCCTTCCGCCGCAACGTCCTCAAAACCCTGTGCGCCGCCGCTGCCGGTACGCTGCTGATCGCGGGCGCCGCCCACGCGCAGAGCAACGGCGTGTTGCGCGTCTCGGCCATTCCCGACGAGTCGCCGACCGAACTGCAGCGCAAGTTCAAGCCGCTGGGCGACTACCTGGCCAAGGCCACGGGTCTGAAGGTGGAATTCACCCCGGTGACCGACTACGCTGCGTCGGTGGAGGGCCTCGTCAACCGCAAGATCGACATGGTCTGGTTCGGCGGCTTTACGTTCGTGCAGGCAAATGTGCGCAGCAAGGGCCAGGTCACCCCGCTGGTGCAGCGCGTGGAAGACGAAAAATTCCGCTCGGTCTTCATCACCACCGTGCCGACCATCAACAAGCTGGAAGACCTGAAGGGCAAGACGCTGGCCTTCGGTTCGGAATCGTCGACCTCGGGCCACCTGATGCCGCGCTCGTTCCTGCTGGGCGCCAAGATCAATCCGGACACCGACCTGAAGCGCATCGCCTTCTCGGGCGCGCATGACGCCACGGTCGCTGCAGTTGCGGGCGGCAAGGTCGATGCGGGCGCGCTGAACATCTCGGTCTGGGAAAAACTGGTCGAGGCGAAAAAGGTCGATCCAAAGCAAGTGCGCGTGTTCTACACGACCCCGGGCTACTTCGACTACAACTGGACCGTGCGCACCGACATGGACCCGGCCCTCAAAAAGAAAATCACCGACGCCTTCCTGGCGCTGGACGATTCGACCCCGCAGGGCAAGGAAATCCTCGAACTGCAACGCGCCACCAAGTTCGTGACCACCAAGACCGCCAACTACGGCGCGATCGAAGCAGCGGCGAAGAACGCCGGCCTGCTGAAGTAAGACAATGATGGCAACCTTTCGCCTGCGCGGCGTGACCGTGCGCCACCTGACGGGCAGCCGCGCGGCTGCCCTGCACGCGCTCGACCTCACGATCGGCGCCGGTGAACAGGTTGCCCTGATCGGCCCGTCCGGGGCCGGCAAGACCACGCTGCTCGCGACACTGGCCTGTGCCCACCGCCCGAGCGAGGGTGCGCTGGAAATCCTGGGCCAGGATCCATGGAACCTGCCGCACGCCGCGCGCCACCGGCTGCGTGCGCGCCTGTTCCTGGCGCCGCAGACGCCGCCGCTGCCGGCGCGCCAGCGCGTCGTCACGGCCGTGCTGGCGGCGCGCTTGCCGCACTGGACGCTGTGGCAGGCATTGACCTCGCTCGTGCGCCCGCAGGATCCCGACGCAGCCCATGCTGCGCTGTCCCGTTTTTCGCTGGGCGACAAGCTGTATGCACGCGTCGACCGGCTCTCGGGCGGTGAACGCCAGCGCTGCGGCCTGGCGCGCCTGTTGCTGTCCGATGCCGAAGCGTTACTGGTCGACGAGCCGATCTCGGCGCTCGACCCGGCCCTGGCCCGCCACACGCTGGCCACGCTGCGCCAGGAAGCCGCCCAGCGCAATGCGACGCTGGTGTGCAGCCTGCACCAGGTCGACCTGGCGCGCGAACAGTTCGGCCGCCTGGTGGGCCTGCGCGACGGGCGCATCGTGTTCGACGCGCCGCGCGAGCAGGTCACCGACACCATGATCGCCGACCTGTACGCCAACGAGCACGTCGAGCCGCAGGTGGCGCCGCCACACGACACGCCCGCACAAATCGCCGTCGGCGCCTGTTTCTAGGCATGACGAGCAAGACCGTGCTGCATCCCGACCCGGCCTGGCGCGCGCGCCTGATGGGCGCCGTCGTCTTCGTTTTGCTGCTGTATCCGCTGCTGGTCGCGGCCGAATTCAAACCATGGCTGCTGTTCGACGCGCAAAGCCTGCGCGCGGCCGGCGGCTTCCTGCGTGACTTCCTGACGCCCGAAACCGATCCTGCTTTTCTGGCGATGGTGCTGCGCGAGACCTGGCAGACGGTGGCAATTGCCACTGCCGGCCTGACGCTGGCGCTGATCGTCGCCATTCCCGCCACCTTCGTCATCAGCGAGCGCCTGTCGATCTCGCGCCTGGGCACGGGCCACATCCGCCCGCTTGCCGGCGTCGTGCGCCAGGTCCTGCGCTGGATCCTGATGGTGCTGCGCTCCGTGCCCGAGCTGGTGTGGGCGCTGCTGTTCGTGCGCATCGTCGGCCTGGGCCCCACGGCCGGGGTGCTGGCGATCGCGCTGTCGTATTCGGGCATGCTGGCCAAGGTGTATGCCGAAATCCTCGAGTCATCCGACGCGCATGCCACCGATGTCCTGCTGGCCAATGGCAGCGGGCGGTTGCCGGCGCTGTTGTACGGCGCCCTGCCCGATGCCAGCGCCGAACTCGTGTCATACACCGTGTATCGGTGGGAATGCGCGATTCGCGGCTCGGCCGTGATGGGCTTTGTCGGCGCCGGCGGCCTGGGCCAGCGGCTCGATGAATCGACCAAGATGATGGCCGGTGGCGAAGTGGCGACCATGCTCATCATGTTCGTCTTGCTGGTGGCCGGCGCCGACCTGGTCTCGAAACTGCTGCGCCGGAGGATCGGGTGAAGGCAGATAACTCCTCGCGCACTGCGATCCCCGCCCCGCCGCCCCGCCAGGCCGGCACCTGGCTCATCCTCGGCGGCCTGCTGGCGCTGATCGTCGCCAGCTTTGCTTCGCTGCCGCTGCAGTGGAGCGCCTTCTTCACGCGCGAAGCGATCGATTCGGCGTCCGAATTCCTGGCCGGCTTCGCCCCGCCCGACACCGCGCCGGCCTTCCTGGCCAAGACGCTCGTCGCGTTCTGGGAAACCCTGGCCATGTCGGCCATCGGCACCATCCTGGCGGCGCTCGTCGCCATGCCGCTGGCGCTGGCCGGCGCCGGGCGCATGGGCCGCGCGGCGCGCGCCGTGACACGCCTGGTACTCAATGTGCTGCGCTCGATTCCGGAGCTGGTGTGGGCCGCGGTGCTGCTGGTGCTGGCGGGTCTGGGACCACTGGCCGGCACGCTGGCGCTGGCCGCGCACACGGCTGGCGTGCTGGGACGCCTGTTTGCCGATGCGCTGGAAAACATCGAGCCGCATGCCGAGCAAAGCCTGCGCACGAACGGCACACGGCCGCTGGCAGCGTTTTTGTACGCGACGCTGCCCCAGGCGCTGCCGCAGATGCTGTCGTACACGCTGTATCGCTGGGAAAACAATATCCGCGCCGCGGCAGTACTGGGCGTGGTCGGCGCCGGGGGCCTGGGCCAGATGCTCAAGTATCACCTGTCGCTGTTCCAGATACCCAGCGCTGCCACGGTCGTGATTGCGATGCTGGTGCTGGTGGCCCTGGTCGATGCGGCCAGTTATGCGCTGCGCCGCGCCCTGATGCGTTGATACTGACGCACTAACTCTACTTGCGGACACCTCACCCGATGCTCGAACTCGACCAGCTCACCAAATCGTATGGCGGCCGCACCGTGCTGGCCGAACTCTCGCACGTGTTCAAGGCCGGCGAATTCGTCGCGATCATGGGCGAATCGGGCGTCGGCAAGTCGACGCTGCTGAACCTGATTGCGGGTCTGGACACGCCCGACGGCGGACGCGTGATCATCGACGGCACACCAATCTCGAACCTGGACGACGACGCCGCCACGCGGCTGCGCCGCACCCGCATGGGTTTCATCTTCCAGGCCTTTCATGTGCTGCCGCACCTGACGCTGCGCCAGAACGTCGCGCTGCCGCTGCTGCTGAACAAGGCGCCGCTCGAGCGTGCCGACGCGATGCTCGATGCGGTCGGGCTGCACGGGCGCGGCAGCGACTTCCCCCGTCAGCTGTCGGGCGGCGAGATGCAGCGCGTGGCGATCGCCCGCGCACTGGTGCACCGCCCGGCCCTGCTGCTGGCCGATGAACCGACCGGCAACCTCGATCCTGAAACCGCAGGCACCATCCTCCAACTGCTGCGCGACGAGACGCGCGCGCATGGCGCCGGCGCGATCATGGTCACCCATTCCCACGCCGCGGCCGCCATGGCCGACAAGGTGCTGCTACTGACCCATTCCGGCCTGAAATTAGCGTAAGTTCCGAGAAGAAACGCTCGGATACGGCGAATTTAGTTAAATGAGCCGAATCGTGCGCGACGCAATCGTAGTAATATCGCAACGACCTGCCACCAACAGTTATCAGAACAGGCAAGGAATCCAGAACCAGCGGTCTGTCTTGAATCATGTTTTCATCAGGGAGAATCGACATGACCGTACGACAGAAAAAACAGGAATTGCTCGAGGCGATGCAACGCGCACGCGAGCTGGAGCCCTCGAGCTTCGTGCCCAATATGCTGCTCGACACGCTGATCGAGCGCATGCAGCTGAAAAATGACGCTGAATTGTGCCGCGTGCTGGAAGTGCAGCCCCCGATCATCAGCAAGATCCGCCATCGCAAGCTCAATGTCGGCGCGACGATTCTATTGCGCATGCACGAAAAGTCGAATATCCCGATCCGCGAGCTCAAGGAACTCAGCAGCGCCTCGGCGCTGCACTGACGATGCGCGAGGTCCTGGCCGTTACGCCTGCGCCGGTGGCCGTCCGGTCTTGAGCTGTGGCAGCGCCGCCAGCACGCCTTGCAAGGTCGCCACGTCGAGTTGACCCATCAGGGCCACGCCGATGCGCAGCAGTTCGCTCTTCTTGACGTCGACACCGGCGCGCAGGCAAGCCTGTTTTACTTCCAGCAGCACGGCATACTCGTTTTCCGGCATCGTGAAGCTGTCGCGCACCAGTGCGGGGCGCGCTTCTACTGCAGGCACACGTTCGACGATCGGCACCATCGGCGGCCTGGCGGCGGCGCGTGGCGTGGCGGGTTTGCGGGCAGGACTGCTGGCCAGCGCCTTGGCAGCCGACTTGACGACCGACTTGACGCTGGTTTTTGCGGCGGGCTTGGCGGCAGGCTTGGCAGCCTTGGCGACCGCCTTCACGGGCTTGGCAACCTTGGTGGTTTTCGCGGGCGCAGGCGTGGCGCGGGGTGCCGATTTGGCGGCAGGTGTGCGGGGCATGGGCCGCTCCGTCGTTGAGAAGGCAAACAATATAAACGATTTGGCGGTATGCTGTCGGACAGGAATGCAGGCTGGGTAAAGACGCCCTCCCGGCGGCTGACGCCAATCCCGGTGACAATACAGGCTTCATAGAGCAAGGCTTCTGTTTTTTCGAAGTAAAGCTTCGGCAAACTCCTCTTTTGCAGGAGATACACCTGAATTATCCTGCCAAGGCGACGACTCTGCTGTAAACTTGTCGGCGCCGCGAGCTTCGTCTCGCTGGCCCCTGCGCACCCCAGTATTTTATGAACCCGACCCAGGCCAGTATGCGCACCAAGACTCAATGGATCCTGCCGGTGCTGTTTGCCACCGCGCTGGCCCTGCTGCTCCAGCACTTCCTCGGCTCGATCGCGTGGGCCGGCCTCCTGGCCGTGATCACGTGGCCGCTGCACCAGCGCATGCTGCGCCGCGGCTGGCCGCCGCTGGCCAGCGCCGCGTTCATGCTGATTCTGCTGATCGTCAGCTTCGTGGGCCCGTCCGTGCTGCTGTTCCATACGCTCAGCAGCGAACTGGCCAGCCTGCAGCGTCTGCTCATCAGCTTCAACCAGACCGGCGTGCCGGTGCCGGCCTGGCTGACCGGCCTGCCGCTGGTGGCCGAACCGGCCGTCACCTGGTGGCTCGAACACCTGGCCGTGCCGGGCGGCCTGAACGCTCTCGTGCGCACGACACTGGGCGACTTCATGCCGCACCTGACCGACACGGCGCGGGTCTGGGGCTCGACCATCCTGGCCAATGCGCTGTACCTGTTCCTGACGCTCCTGACGCTGTTCGTGCTGTACCTGCACGGCGCGGCCGTGATGCATTACATCGACGGCGCCGGCCAGCGCCTGGCGCCCGTCCAGTATGCCAAGCTGCGCCGCGTGCTGCCGCTGTCGGTACGTGGCACGGCGCTGGGCCTGGGCTCGATCGCGATCCTGGAAGGCATCGTGCTGGGCGTGGCCTACTGGATCGCCGGCGCACCGGCCCCGGTGCTGCTGGGCGTGATCACCGGCTACCTGGCCCTGATCCCGGGTGGCGCGCCGCTGTCGTTTACGATGGTGTCGCTGCTGCTGTTCGGTCAGGGCAACTCGGCCGAGGCACTGGGCCTGTTCACGTGGGGCGCGGTCGAACTGTTCCTGGTCGATAAATTCATCCGCCCGAAACTGATCGGCAAGCGCGTCAACCTGCCCTTCCTGGCGGTGCTGTTCGGCCTGCTGGGCGGCGTCTCGACGCTGGGCGTCATCGGCCTGTTCGTCGGCCCGTTGATGATGGCGATCCTGTTCGGCTGGCTGCGTGACAGCACGCCGGCGGCGCCGCTGGTGCTGACCCCGGTGGCGCTGGAACCTTTAAACGATACCCAGGGGATCCGCTAGCGGCCCCACAGCGGCCCCGGCGCGCTGGCGCAGGTCCCACAGCGCGCCGACGCGCAGGCCGGCAGCCACCGGCGTGACTGCCGCAATCTCGAGTTCTTCCATCAAGCCACACAGCAGCGCCAACCCGCCGGCCAGGTGCACGCCCTGGCGGGTGGCGATGAAGGCATCGCGCAAGCCCGCGAGATCGGCCCGTGTCAGCGGTGCACCCGCGGCCCCGCCCCGGTGCGCGTGGCCAGCCAGCGCCCGCACCGTGCCACACGCGCCATACGCCATGGCCCAGCCGCGCGCGCCGAAGCCTGCTTCAGCGAAGCGGCTGCGGCTCGAGCGCACGGCGGCGTCGAAACCCGCGGCGTCAATTTGCCCGTTCGCGAAAAACGTCAGGCTCTGGCGCACCGCGCCGAGCGCGAACGACTCGATGCGCCGGATCGTGGCGCCCTCCCCGATCACCAGCTCCGTCGAGATGCTGCCAATGTCCAGCACGAGCCGCGGCGCAGGGTCGGCTGCGCCCAGCGTGTTGGCCACGCCCAGGTAGACCAGGCGCCCGGCTTCGTCGCCCGCGATGATGTCAACCGGGTGACCGAGCGCGCGCCCGGCCGCCGGCAGGAACAAGGAAGCATTGCGCGCCATGCGCAGGGCCGCGGTGGCAACGACGCGTACGGCGTGCGGCTTCCATGCGTCGAGCGCGCCCCGGAACTGCGCCAGGCACGCCAGGGCACGCCGCAGCGCCGCACTGTCGAGCATGCCGTCTTCGTCGAGCGACGCCGACAGTTCGACCTTCTCGCACATGGTCGCGACGAGCTCGAGTGCGCCGTCATTGAAACGGCCGATGTGCAGGCGAAAACTGTCCGAGCCAAGCTCGACAGCGGCATAGATGGGTGATTCCTGATCGATGGTCGGCATGGCTTATGAGCATAAGCGGCCACCGTGACGGGCTCATTACATGGCCTGCTAGCTCGCCTGCAAGCTAGATATCGGCGACCGCTTCGCTGGCCGGCGCCACGCGGTTGCGGCCCGCTTGCTTGGCGCGCTGCATGGCTTCGTCGGCGCGCTGGAACAGCGACGTCGTGCTGTCTTCGGGCCGGATCGTCGTCACGCCAAAACTGGCCGTGAGCTTGATCATCGCCCGCTCGCTCTTGACGGGCGTCGTGTCGATGGCGGCGCGGATGCGCTCGGCCACCATCACGGCTTCATCGAGGCTGGTGCGTGGCAGCAGGACGGCAAATTCGACGCCCACCACACGCCCCAGCTGGTCGCTGTCGCGCAGCTGGCGCCGGCACAGCGCGACCATCTGGTGCAGCACGACGTCGCCAGCCGGATGGCCGTAGCTGTCGTTGATGCGCTTGAAGCCGTCCAGGTCGAACACGATCAGCGCCGTCGGCAGGCCGGGCCGGCGCGCCAGCGCCAGCCAGGGCGCGAGCAGCTGGAAAAAACCACGCCGGTTCGGCGCGTCGGTCAGCGGATCGATGGTCTCGAGCCGCTCGAGCGTGTCCTGCAGGCGTTCGCGTGTCAGGAGCAGCACGCCAAAGGCATTGCCGAGCAGAAGCAGATACAGGGCGCCGCTGGAGAATTGACTGAGCAGATCGTTCGAGAGCCAGCCCCAGCCACGTGGCAGCAGCAGCACCGACAAGCCGCGCGCCGCGACCACCAGCGCCAGTGCCCCTGTGGCGAGCGACAGGAAGCGTTGCAGCAGGCTGGCATCACGCCAGCGCCAGCCGAGCGCCACCGCGCCCGACAGGTAGAACGCGCCCAGCAGGAGCGATGCGGCCACGCTGCGCAAGCCTTCTTCGTCGATCAGGTAACACAGGAAGAACACGAGGACCGCCACGCCGCCCAGGATCAGCGTCGGCGTGCGCCAGGCCGGCCGGCGCGCCGCTTCCCACGAAGCGCCCGACTCGATTGCCACACCGGCAAACAGCAGCGCATAGCCACCGGGAATCGAAATCGGGGCCGGCACCACGCCGGCGTCGCCCAGCGCCAGCAGCAGCCAGGCGCCGCCCTGGATCTGTTTCGACAGGCTCCAGAACGTCATCGCAGGGGCGCGCACGGGCCCGTGATTGAAAAAGGTCAGCAGCGCGCACAGGGTCAGGTTGCCCAGCGCGAGCACCAGCACCATCGTCGACGCATCCAGCATAGGCATGTCATTACTCATGTTCGGCGTTCCGGGGTGCCGACACCAGGCTGGCAAGCCGGGTTGCGGGGGGATTGATTCGCGCCCGGGGGCCGGCAGACGGCGCACGGGCGGCTGAGGGCCAGCTTATCAGAAAGAACTACCTTGCAACAAGCCAACAGTACCGTCAGCCAACGAAGCGGTTGACCAGTTCACGCACGGCCAAGCCGCCACCGCCAATCAGCACGCCGAAATAGATGATCGTCACGACATTGCTGATGTGGCCCAGCAGGATACAGACGCCATCACGCTGCAGCAGGCCGATGGCCAGGAACAGGATGGCCACGGCCGGGAACGTATTGCTGAACGGGATCAGGCCGAACGGCATCATCAGCAGCACGGCGCCCAGGATCAGGGCCGCGTTGTTGAAGAACGCCACCGCACCGGCAGCCACCAGCCACTGGATGCGATTCGGCTTGCTGACGCGCTCGAGCTTCTTGAGCCACGAGAGCGCCTTGCGCAGCAGCGGACGCAGCTTGCGCGTGCCGATGACGCGGTGTTCGAGCCTGGAGGGAATCCACAAATCGCGCCCGCTCAGGCGGCTGATGCTGATGAGCAGGATCGCCGCGCCGAACACGGTGCTCACGCCCGGAATCGAAATCGGGATCAGGAATACGAGCGTCAGCAACGCGACGAGGATCAGGAGGCCGTCGTTGCCGACGCTGCGGATCAGTTCACTGAGCGTGATACCGGTGCGCGGCATCGAGCGGACCAGCGCGCGCAGGCGCTGGGAAACGGGTGGTTCACTGTGCATGGTGTGGTCGTGTGGTGCGTCCGGCTGGCCGGACAGGGTGGCTACTGGCCAACGCAAATGATCCGGGTCTCGTACTCGGCCGCTTTGTCTTTCTTGGTCGTGGCCCAGGCAATGACTTCGTCCGCCTGCGCGATCGTCATGATCGTCGCTTTCTCCTTGTTCTTGATGAAGGAGACGCCCTCGAACTTGCCTTCCTTGCTGCGCATGACCTTCGCGAAGACGGGTGGTTTCTTGCCGTCGTCCGACCGTTTGTCCTGGCGGACGAGATAACGCTGCTCTGCTGGTTCCATAAAATAATCCGTGCTTGATCGATCAAACCGCTATTTTACGGTGCGCGCATTGGGCACACGTGAAAACTTCACCGCCCCACGACGCCGATCACTTGTACCAGCACGATCTTGAGCACCGTCATCGACGGGAAAATCATCGCGTAACCGATGTCGGGGCGGTCCGTCGGCGCGATCCGGTTGGCAAACGCGAGGATGGCCGGATTGCCCGTGGTGCCGGCCACGATGCCGACTACGCTGTCGAACGGCAGGCGAAACACGAACAAGGCGATGACCATCGTGACGATGACGAGCGTGGCCGCAATCGCGCTGCCCAGCAGCAGGTACAGCAAGCCATCGTTGGCGATCGCCGCGGCAAACGTCGCGCCCGACGAGATGCCCACGACCGCCAGGAACAGCGTCAGGCCGAAATTGCGCAACACCAGGTTGGCCGGGATCGGCATCGCCCACTGGAACATCCCGCTGCGACGACGCCAGCCAAGCACCAGCGCGACCAGCAGCAGCCCCGCAAACCCGAACGAGAACTGTCCGATCAGCGGCAACGGCCAGACGATCGCGCCGAACGCGAGGCCCAGCGTCACGCCGACGCCGATCCCGATATAGCTCACCTCCCCCGTGCTGCGCACCGAGTCGCCGAACAACTTGCGCAGCGCGGGAAAGCTGCTGCGCGGCGCCAGCACGCCGATTCGGTCGCCCAGTTCGAGCAGGCGTGCCGGGTTCAGGACCAGGTCGGCATCGGCACGCCGCAGGTGCAGGACGCGCGCATTGAGTCCGGCCGGCAGCGCCAGCGCGCTCAGTGGCAAGCCGGCCATGCTGGCAGTGGAGATGAAGAAGCGGTCATAGTCGAGGTCGCTTCGGTCGTGCAGCATGCCGCCCGGATGCGCCGGGCCGAAGCGCGTGGCGACCTCGTGCAGCACTGCCTGGTCATTGCCTGCGACGAGCAGGCGGTCGCCCGGCTCGATGCGCATGGCGTTGTCGGCCACCAGATTGTGCTCGCCGCGCCGCAGCGCAACGATGGCGACACCGTCCGGCAAGCGTGCCGCAGCTTCAGCCAGGGTCATGCCCAGCACGGAGAATTCAGCCACGTCGATTTCTTCCAGATGCAGCGCGGACGATGCCGGCGCCATGCTCGCCGGCTTGAACACGGCGTTGTACAGCCCCAGCAACAGGATGGGCACGGCCACGCCGACCGGATACGCAACCGAATACCCGGTCGCGGCGGACGTGCCGAACACAGCCAGCGCCGCCTGCAGCGCCGCCGTGCTGGTGCCGGCGCCGGCAAAGGCGCCCAATGCTTCGGGCAAGGCAAACACCGGGAAAAGCCATGCGACGCCGACGGCCAGCGCCAACGCCGTCACGACAGCCAGCAGCGCTGCCAGGTTCGCCTTGATGCCGTCAGGCGTCGTCAAGCCGCGAAAGAACTGGGCGCCATAGGCGATGCCGACGCCATACAGGAACAGCAGCAGGCCCAGGTTGCCGAGCATGCCGGGCAAGACCAGGTCAGGCACGGCCGCGCCGACCGCGAGACCGACGAACAGCACCGCGCCGGAACCGAGCGACAAGCCTTTCACGCTGACCGCCCCCAGCAGGTAACCGGCGGCGATGGTGAAGAACAGCGCAAACATCGGCTGGTGGCTGAAGAACGTGGTGATGGCGGTCATCGGCTTTGCCTGGTTGCATGTGTGTGATGCAGTCTACGGCATGCGGAGGTGGTTGCCTGGTGTTAATGCGATATATAAACCCAGGACTTCACGGCGATGATCGGCGCGGCGCTGAAGCATGGCCGCGTCGACAGGCCGGGTACAGACTTACGCTTGACGCTCGCCGCACTCGGTACAAAACTTTGTGCCCGGCTGTAGCGTCGTCGAACAGGCGCGACAAGCAACCTGCTGGGCAGTCCGGTGGCCGCACTGCGGGCAGAATTTCGCGCCATGGGTTTCGGCCCGGCATTGCGTACACACCAGCTGCATGTTCTGCGTGACGTCCAGGCGCCCACCGCGCGTCTGGCCCTCGGCGTTTGCCTTTTCGGATGCGGCCGACACTTCCCCCTGGGCGCGTGCCTGCGTGATCTTCACCTTCACATTGGGTGCGCAGTTGAAGCAAAGGCCGTTCGCGTTGTCGAAGCACTGGTTGCAGACGTAGTCGTGACAGTTTCCGCACCGGTTGAAGTGCGTCTTGCCAGCGGCTAGTGCCTCAGTAAAGGCTTCGTCGCGTGCCGAATGCCAGCCCGCCTGGGCCATGCTGTCGATCACGCTGCCGGCATTGCCGAGCAGACCACCGAACATGCTTGCGCCCTTTTGCAGCCAGCCCGAGGCCTGGGCGCTGCGGTACGGTTTGAAGTGCGTGCGCCAGCGGTCGTTACAGCGCTCGCAGGAGAATTCGAACTGGAACCCTGCATCGACACCCGTCGAGTTGCTCAGATCATGATAATTGTTAGCAAACTGCATTTCGGACATAGGCTGCCATTCCTGGGGTTATGAAATGTAGAGTTTATCTGGGCTGAGGCCGCGCAATATCACGCAATCTCACGCCAAGCGCTTTTGGACAATCGATTTGCTGGCTGCTTCATCAAACGGTCGACACCTTTCGTGAAGCCGGCGAACCATCGCGTCGACACGATGCGTCGTTGTCGCAGAACCGGTCACGTCCTGCTGACTTCGCCTGATAAAGACGGCGATCAATCCGGTCGAGGAACACCTTGGGGTCATCCTGGGCACCTGGAATGATCGTGCCAATGCCCATGCTCACGGTCACGAGCCGGCCGACGCCAGAGCGGGCGTGCACAATCTCTTGCGCTGCCAGCAGCTCACGGCAGCGCTCAGCCTTGCTCCACGCCGCCTCCCGGTCTGTGCCAGGCAACAGCAGGACGAATTCCTCGCCACCAAGCCGGGCACACAGCTCGGCCGGATCAGATGCTGCTCCGTTGAACGCCTGGGCCACGCGTCGCAGGCACTCGTCACCCTGCACATGACCATAGTGGTCGTTGTACTGCTTGAAGTAATCGATATCGATGATCACGAGAGACAGCGGGTGACCGCCTTCGCGCGCTTTGACCCACTCCTCGGGGTAGACAGTGTCGAACATGCGCCTGTTGGCAACACCCGTGAGGCTGTCGCGGTATGACAGAAGCTCGAGTTCGCGCTGCAACTGAACGATCTTGTCTTCAGCCTCTTTTCGCGCCGAGATGTCAAACATGAAGCCGACCAATGACTCCACACTGCCGTCAGGGCGACGCACAACGTGAACCACATCCCGGATCCAGACATGCTCGCCCTGACGCGTGATGGCGCGGTAGTCGGCCTCATGGTCAACGCCGTTTTGCGACTGCGCCACACAGAATTCGACCGTCTTCTGACGATCTTCCTCATGGATGCGCTCGGCCCAATCGTTCACGGTGAGCCAGCTTGCCTGACTCCATCCCAGCAGTTCTTCGATCTGCGGACCAATGTAGGTAAACCGCATCGTCGCCCAGTCTATCCGCCACGGAATTGCCTTGGTGGATTCCAGTAGCGTCCGGTACACGCCCGGGTCTTCGCAAATCACCGACGGAGGAATTACGGGTGGCAAAGTCATCAACAAGTGGGCTGAAATGGAGTGGGCTGAAATAAATGGATATCCATGAAAGTGAGCCCGTCTCTGACCCGCACGAAGCCCTCATGCCAGCATGATAGGTTGCTGTTATGAAAAAGTCACGCACTGTCAATACCGCCAGCTACGGGACAGAAGCCTCGCTTCAGCTGCCGATGTCAGACGTGATGGCGGGCTGTGGAGCAGGCTGACGGCGCTGCGCACGCATTACTGCCGGAATCGTACTCAGCGGTATGAACACGTGAATGAGGATCAACCACCACAGACTCTGTGTCCAGGCATACGCAATGGTAAAAAAGAACGCCGAGATGATCGAGCCGATAAGCTGCTTTGGAGTTGCATAGCCATGCCCGATACCGTAGGCAAGCGCAGACGCGGCAATCGCCAATGGCAAGCCAATGACAGGCGTCAGCACCAGTAGCAAGAACCCGCGATAGAGCACTTCCCAGCCGCCGGTCACGATGAGCATGCTCGCGGCGAATGAGAACGCTTCAGCCAGGTTACGCGGCCATATGGACGACGACGCCAGCATCCTGCGTTCGTCCTCCGCACGCGCTTGCGGTGTTTTACGGCGTTCGATCACGCTGCCGATTGCCCACAAGCCGCACAGCAGCAGGACTGCACACCAGAGGCCCCACGCGCCGGCGCTCGACAGCGGCATGTCAAAACCGAGCTGACCCAGCGTGTACCCTGCCTGCGATGAACCGGCCCACAAGATGCCCAGCAAGGCCAGCGAATGCAAGCTCATTGTCCAGTACTGGCGCAGTAGTGAACGCGGCGGCTTGCCACGCTCGGGACGCAAGCTGCGCCAGAGATTCCACGCCGGGAAAATGAGAAGCAGGTAGGCTGCAAGCAGATGATTCAGCATAGGTGAACAGGTCGAGGCGTGCTACACCCCGTCCTATGGTTCCCTTAACAACTTGAACTGCCTCGCCTGCCGATGATACGTATCCACCGACTGCTTGACATACCGCGTGAGCGCGTCCCCCGTCAGCGCAAACGGATACAAGCCGGCCTGCGCGCGCATTTCCGCGAACGCAGGCGAACTCTCGACGCCATCGAACGCCTTGACCCAGCGCCGGTAATCCGCCTCGCGCACGTCCGGCCCCATCCAGACGCCGCGGATCACCGGCCAGACCACGTCATACCCCTGCTCGCGCGCCGTGCGCACACCGGCCAGCGCGCCCGGCAGGCGCTGCTCGGACAGCACGGCCAGCACACGTACATTGCCGGCTCTGGCTGCCAGCAGTGCTTCGGACGTGTCGCCCGACACCGCCTGCACATGCCCTGCCCCCATCGCGATGAATTGCTCGCCGCCGCCTTCGAGGGCAACAAAGCGCAGCTTGCGCGGGTCCACGCCGGCCATGCGCGCCAGCAGCGCCATCTTGATCCAGTCCTGGCTGCCGACCGTGCCGGACATGCCGATCAAGACCTGCTTTGGATTGCGCTTGATCGCGCCCAGCAGGTCGGACAGGGTCTTGTAGGGCGAGTCGGCGCGCACGGCAACCATGCCGTAGTCGGCGCCAAAGGCCGCGACCCAGCGCACATCGTCGACGTCGGCCTTGCCGAATTTGCCCAACGCGAGATTCAGGACCGAGCCGCCCGAAAACGTCACGAGCGTATTGGCTTCGCTGCGGCGCTGCGAGACGACCGAGTGCCAGGCCACGGCGCCCACGCCCCCGGGCAGATAGCTGAGCGTGAGTTCAGGCGCGCCCGGTTGGTCGTGCAGCGCTTTTTGCGCCAGCTTGCAGGTGAGGTCCATGCCGCCGCCGGGTTTCGACGGAATCAGGCATTCGGCGGCGCCGGCGTGCGGCAGGCCGCCGAACGCCAGGACGGTCAACAGGAGGACGTGCGAAGGTTTCATGGCGCCCATGATACCGCCGCACGGTGCAGCAGGGAATCAGAAGCGGTGCTGCATGCCCGCGGTGATGCCGCTCTGGGTGGATCCGAAGCCCGGATCGTCGCGCGACAGGCCGATGAGCTGGCCGTTGTCCGCCTTCGCGTGCGCCAGCGACAGGTACAGGTCCGTGCGCTTGGACAGCGCCAGCATCGCGCGCGCGACGAACATCGTCGGGTCGGCGTCCAGGTTGGCAGGCAGGTTCTTCGTGTTGATGTGATACACCGCGCCCGTCAGCGTGACCGCGTCGATCGTGCGCGTGATGCCGCCCCAGTAGGTGTCGCCGCGCAGGTCGGCCAGGTTGGCGCGGCCCTGCGCCAGCTTGTAGCCACGCTTGCCGGCCGTGTAGCGCCACGGGCCGCTGCGGTAGTCGAGCGCCACGTGGTACGCCGTCGTTTTGTCGAGCGCATTCGTGGCCACGCCCTCGATCGGCGTGCCGTCGATCCGCTCCCACGATGCCATCACGCCCAGGCCGTCGCCGAACCACGAGCCGCCCAGCGCCAGCTTGCGGCCTTCGCGCGAGCTGCCCGACCGTTCGCCCAGGCCGACCGTGGCGCCGTAGGTGAAGCCGCCCGTGCGACCCGTGTACTTGATCAGGTTATCGAACTGGGTCGTCATGCCATAGCGCGATGGTTGGGTGGCGCTGCCGCCCGTCGCCCACGAATAGTTGGGCGCAAAGCCCAGCGGATCGAACTTGATCACCAGTTCGTACACAGTGGTAAACGAGCGGCCGATGACGATCCGGCCCAGGTCGTTCTCCAGCCCCACGTAGGCCTGGCGCTTGAAGATTGCGCCGTCGCTGGCGCCCGTATCGAGCAGGATGCCGCCTTCGAGGTTGAAGACGGCTTTCAGGCCGCCGCCCAGGTCTTCGCTGCCGCGAAAGCCCCAGCGCGACGTGTTCTTGCCGCCCGAGATGACGCGTACCGCGTTGCCGCCGTCTTCGCCGGCATGGTTGACGAATTCCGCACCGGCGTCGATCAGGCCATAGACCTGGACGTTGCTCTGGGCGAGGACGGGTGCGGAAAGGGACAGCGCTGCCAGGACGGCAAGCGCGAGGGCCGATTGTTTCATGTGTCTCCGAACGTTGTTATGGTGATCTGCTGCAGCTGGGTCGCTGCTTGTGGGCCGACTATAGGGGCGCGCGCCTTTCAGTTCGCTTTCAGTGGCGCTTTTCCCAAAAGCCGCTTTGCGTTTACACTGGCGCGATGAGAATCCTGCTCGTTGAAGACCATGTCGAACTGTCCCACTGGGTGTCCAAGGCCCTGCGCGACGCCAAGCTGACCGTCGAATGCGCCGCCACCGGCGCCGATGCCGACGCCCTGCTCCATACCCAGGACTACGCCCTGGTGATCCTGGACCTGACGCTGCCCAAGATGGATGGCCTGGACGTGCTGCGCCGGTTGCGTGCGCGCGGCGGCGCGCGGGGCGGCACGCCAGTGCTGATCCTGACCGCGCGCGGTGGGCTCGAAGACCGCGTGCAGGGCCTGAACCTGGGCGCCGACGACTACCTGCCCAAGCCGTTCGAGCTGGCCGAACTCGAAGCGCGCGTGAAAGCGCTGCTGCGCCGCCGCATTGGCAACGAAGCACTGGTGCACGAATGCGGCGGGCTGCGGTTCGACACCGTGTCGCGCATGTTTACCATGTGCGGCGAAGCGCTCGCACTGACGCCGCGCGAGCACGCCGTGCTCGAAGCGCTGATCGCGCGCCCGGGCCGCGCGCTGTCGAAAGAAAAGCTGTTCGACGAAGTGTTCGCGCTGGCCGACGACGTCAACCTCGACGCCATCGAGCTGTATATCCACCGCATCCGCAAGAAGCTCGAAAAGTTTCCGGATGCCCGCGCGATGATCGTCACGCTGCGCGGCATCGGTTACCTGATGCAAGAGCGGCCCGATTGAGCGGCCGCCCGCGATGACCCTGCGCGCCTCCCTGCTCCAGATCACCGCCGGCCGGCCATTGGGCAGCCTGCGCGGGCAGTTGCTGCGCTGGCTGATCCTGCCGCTGGTGCTGCTCGTCGCGCTCAATGCGGTGTCGCTGTACCGCGATGCCCTGGAGGCGGCCGATGTCGCCTACGACCGCTCGCTGCTCTCATCCACGCGCGCGCTGGCCGAGCGGGTCTCGGTCCAGGATGGCAAGGTCGTCGCCAACGTGCCCTACGTGGCGCTCGACAGCTTTGAAACCGACACGCTGGGCCGCATCTATTACAAGGTCACGGGCCTGCAGGGCGAAACCGTGTCGGGCTACGACGACCTGCCGCCGGTGCCGAAGAACGTGCCGCGCACCGACCTGTATCCGGCGCTGGTGCGGTTCTATCACGCCACCTACAACGGGGAGCGGGTGCGCATCGCGGCGCTGCTGCAGCCGGTGTACGACGATTCGATGCGCGGCATCGCGCTGATTCAGGTGGGCGAAACGCTTGACGCGCGCCAGGCGCTGTCGCGCGACATTTTATTCAGTACCCTGCTGCGCCAGGCACTGCTCGTGCTGGCGGTGGCGGCGATGGTGTGGTTCGCCGTGCGCCTGGTGCTGCGGCCCCTGATGCTCCTGAAGAACGAGGTCGAAACGCGCGCGCTGTCCGACCTGTCGAACATCGACCCGGCGCTTGTGCACAAAGAAGTGCGGCCGCTGGTGGCGGCGATGAACGGCGCGATGGCGCGCACGCAGGATCTCATTGCCAGCCAGCGCCGCTTCATCGCCGACGCCTCGCACCAGTTGCGCACCCCGTTGGCGGTGCTCAAGACGCAGGCCGAACTGGCCCTGCGCGAAAACGATCCGGCCGCGATGCGCGCCATTGTCGGCTCGATCGCCGGCACCACCGACGGCGCGATCCACCTGGCCAACCGCCTGCTGACGCTTGCCCGCATCGAGCACGGTAGCGGCAGCACGCCGGATGCGCCCGTGTCGCTGGCAGAGGTGGCGCGCCAGGTCGGACTGGAACTGGCGCTGCCGGCCGTGCAGAAAGGGATCGACCTGGCGCTCGAAGCCGATGCCGACGACCTCACCACGGTCCCCGGCCAGGGGTTGCTGCTGCACGAACTGGTGTCGAACCTGGTGGACAATGCGATCCGCTATACGCCCGTCGGCGGCAGCGTGCTGCTGCAGGTCAGGCGCGCTGGCGACCAGGTGGCGCTCACGGTCAGCGACAGCGGACCCGGCATCGCAGCGGGCGATGTCGATAAAGTGTTCATGCCGTTCTACCGCGCCCAGGCGACGCTTGAAGCCAATCCGGGCGGCACCGGACTGGGACTGGCCATCGTGCGCGATATCGCCAACCTGCACGGCGCCGGCATCACGCTGGGCCAATCCGGCGATGGTCATGGCTTGAGCGTGCGCGTGATATTTCCCGCGCCGGCAATCGTTGAAGCGTCAAGTGCACTGAAAGCCAATTGAAAGGCACGCACGCCTATAGTTGGTGCAAACAGCAGCACACCAACGACAACGATCGGAGACACCATGCACTTCCC
>Ga0308160_10002135_pt1 | contig 24801 bp, 35 predicted proteins | sample PhyFR1_FD_201036 | JGI IMG/M metagenome (GOLD analysis project Ga0308160, IMG submission 201036) | Phyllosphere microbial communities from UC Gill Tract Community Farm, Albany, California, United States - DLSLF.R1 | ecosystem: Host-associated > Plants > Phyllosphere > Unclassified | place: USA... | reverse complement strand
GATTTTAATTGTCTGCCGCCAACTTGCCGCCATAAATTAGCGCTTCCAGTTAAGGTTGTGAAGGGGATTTTTGGTGACCGCATCTTCTAAGTGATCGGGGGCAAAGTGAGCATAAATCATGGTCATTTTAATGTCGGCATGACCTAAGATGTCTCTCAAAACCAGTATATTTCCACCGTTCATCATAAAACAGCTGGCAAAGGTATGGCGCAGAACGTGAGTACATTGCCCCTCTGGCAAATCTATACCGGCTCGCTTGACCGCCCGCTCAAAGGCTTTTCTGCAGGGGGAGAATAACTTCCCTCTTTTTTTGGGGATTTCATCATACAGTTCTTCCGAAATCGGCACCGTGCGGTTTTTCTTACCCTTGGTCTTGGTGTATGTGATTCGGTACTTTGTGATCTGATGCCCGTGCAGATTTTCCGCCTCACTCCAGCGGGCACCGGTAGCCAGGCATATTTTTGATATCAGTAAAAGATTGGGGCTTAGAGAATCCGCGCAGGCATCCAGCAGGCGTTTAATCTCAAGGGGGGCCAGAAAGGCCAGTTCACCTTCAGCAATTCGAAAGCGCGGTAATCCGGCGAGGGGATTTGGTGCAGGCCAGTGCCCCATTTTTTTTAAGGTGCCAAACACTGCTGAAAGGTTGCTTTGTTCCAGATTAACGGTCCTGGGTTTGACCGGAGGGAACAGACCGCCAGCGTCATTTTTAACTTCGCCTTTCAGGCGGGCTTCGCGGTATTTGGTGAAGTCACCGGACGTTAATTCTGAAGCAACAGGATTGCCCAGTGCATCGCATATGATCTGAAGTTTAGCCATTAATCGCTTAGGGTCAGCAAGCGTTTGCCCGTAGAGAGAGTGCCATTGCTCAATGACCTCTGACAGACGCCGCCGATCTTCCTTCTCCCCAAGCCACGGTTTTTTATTCACTTCATCCATAGTGAAGTTCTCGAAAGCTATGGCCTCTCCCTTTGTGGCGAACTGCTTACGCACGCGCTTGCCGTCCCGCCCGTTTGGGTAGCACTCGCACAACCACTTCCCGTTCGGCTGCTTTCTGATAGTCATTTTCAGATGCTCTTAATCATTTTGACCGCGCGGCCAACAATTTCCACATCGTCGAGAGAGCATTCAAATGAGGTTTCATCTTGGTTAACTATTATTTTGTTACCTGGAATACGTGCAATTTTAACGATGTTTTTCATGCCATCTATATCAATAAGCCAGACGCCATTGCTCAACTGTTTTGTTGATGTATCCACGACGTAATTGCCATCGGCAGCTTTGACATATAGGCAATTCTCGGCTTCACCAGGGATCAGACTCCGATCAAGAAAAACATCCTCCTGCTCATTCAGCCTGCCATTTTCGATGGTTGCTTGTTTCACTGACGGGACAACGATCTTTGACAGAGGTCGAAGTGTAGGCAATCTCTCGTTATTGGAATTATTTTTATCTTCATTTTGAGGATACATATCCCCTTGCCCTGTTGTTAACCAAAGCAGGGAAGCGCCAGTTTCAAGAGCGCACTGTATAACCCAGTCTGCGGGGAAACTGTCACGTAACAGCCTGTTTGCCATAGTACTTTTTGATGCTTCGAGGTGGTCAACTAATGCTATTTGAGTGTTGAATCCATAGACTTCCATCAGTCTTTTGATGGCAGCCTTACCTCCCGTATTTGCACCTGTGTCAATCTTCAAGTTGAACTCCCTATTTGACAATCCAATTTCGGGATCGTATTTTTATGTTCAACTTCTAATGTGAGAGTTTAGAAGTTGGGGTTAAACAACATAAAACGCACTAAAACTAAGAGATACTGCACTATGAGCACAGAGATTTCAATTCGTGTACCAAAAGTGATAGCGACGCCAGCTGAATTTGCTGAATGGGAGGGGTACTCCCGTGGCTCGGTCTATCAGATGATTCATAACGGAAAAATGGCTAACTACATTGAAAAAAAAGAGAAAAACAAAGGACGTGTATCCATCCTTTACCTCAAATATAAAAAGGAACAAGCGCGTAAGAACTTGGACCAGTCAGCTTTCAATTACAACGTTGTGGTTGGTTAGTAGGTTCCATTATGAGAGCTGTTACAGGGGCTAGCATGTTTGATTACAAGATTTCCAAACACTCACATTTTGAGGAAGCCTGCCGGGCTTTCGCACTGCGTCACAACATGGCGAAGCTTGCAGCACATGCGGGAATGAACGTCCAGACGCTGCGTAACAAGCTGAACCCGGAGCAACCGCATCAGCTTACACCGCCGGAAATCTGGATGCTTACCGATCTAACTGAGGACTCCACGCTGGTTGACGGTTTTCTGGCTCAGATTCACTGCCTGCCATGCGTACCGATGAACGAAGTGGCAGACGAGAAGCTACCGCACTATGTCATGAGCGCTACCGCTGAAATCGGACGCGTCGCCGCCGGTGCTGTATCTGGTGATGTTAAAACTTCCTCTGGCCGTCGTGATGTTATCAGTAGCATTAACTCTGTTATGCGCCTTATGGCACTGGCTGCTGTTTCTATGCAGGCACGTTTGCAGGTTAATCCGGCCATGGCAAGTGCGGTTGATACTGTAACGGGTCTTGGCGCTTCGTTCGGTCTGATCTGAGGTGGTTATGCTGAATAAAGAACCATCATTTGCATCGTTTCTCGTTAAGCAAAGCCCGGCAATGCACTACGGTCACGGCTGGATCATGGGAAAGGATGGCAAGCGCTGGCACCCTTGCCACTCTCAGGATGCACTTCTGGCTCACCAGTCTACTCCCAAACAGGGGAAATCATGGCTATTGATGGTGCTGCGGCGACTGTTCCATTAAGCCCCGGTGAACGCCTGGACGGACTGAATCATATTGCGGAATTAAGGGCTAAAGTGTTTGGTCTGAATATTGAGCCGGAGCTGGAAAGGTTTATTAAAGATCTGCGCGATCCACGCGACGTAAATAATAAACAGAATGAGCGGGTATTGGCAGCCCTATTTTTCATGGCAAAAATTCCGGTAGAACGTCATGGCGTCAATATTAGTGATCTGACTACTGACGAAAAGCGGGAACTGGTTAAAGCAATGAATCATTTTCGTGCAGTGGTAAGCTTATTTCCCAAACGGCTAACTATGCCGTATTAACACACATCCGAAATTAATGGCGTAAACCCGCCGGGCTTCTTATTGCCTAAATTCAGGAGAAACAACGATGCAAAATATCGAAACATGCCCCCCTAAAACCAGACCAGATGATGCTGGCCTGTGCCAGCTATTTAACGAGGCCCGTCTGGATGAACGGAAAAGCTGTGCCTTTGCCGTTTCTATTCGAATGGAGACATTGGCGCACCATATTCTGCAAGAGGGCATGAACGGAGTAGAGGCAGCGGAACTGCTGCGTCGTGAAGTGGTGCGTTATGAAGCTGAATCACGGGGAGACTGGCACTAATGGCTGACTCAATGGATCTCGTACAGCAGCGTGTTGAAGAGGAATGCCAGTGCAACATCCACTCTGCACGCAATAGAAAACCGGGCGTTTCTTGTGTTCTCTGCATTGATTGCGATGCGCCAATTCCGCCAGATCGCCGCCGTGCCATTCCAGGCGTGCAGTGCTGCGTCACCTGTCAGGAAATCTTAGAGCTGAAAGGAAAACATTATAACGGGGGTGCTATATGAGCAATGTCGCTGTCCAATTAACCAAAATGCTAAGTAAAGATGGTGTCCGCTATCAGTTACTTTCTTCATCAGTAATCGTTGCTAAAGATAAACTAAATGAAGGTACAACCGAAATTACTTTCGGAACAAAAGCTGTAAATTTCGTGGACGCTATTGAGGCAAAGAATACCGTCGGGATTATTCTCTGGATCAGTAGAGAGACATACGACAATTTTTTGAAGGGAGGTGCGAAATGAGCACCATCCTGAAATGGGCGGGAAATAAAACCGCCATCATGCCTGAACTGATTAAGCACCTTCCTGCTGGCCCGCGACTGGTTGAACCTTTCGCGGGTTCCTGCGCCGTGATGATGGCGACAGACTATCCTCATTATCTTGTCGCGGATATTAACGCAGATTTGATTAACCTATATCAAATGGCTGCGCAGGGTGCTGATGATTTAATTGATTGTGCATGGGTATTTTTTAGTGAGGATAATAATGCTGAAAGCTATCACCACAACCGTATGCAATTCAATACCGATTCAACATTGACCGCACTTATCCGTGCAGCTCTATTCCTGTATTTAAATCGCCATTGCTATCGTGGTCTATGTCGATATAACAAACGTGGGAAATTTAATGTCCCGTTTGGCAATTATAAAAATCCTTATTTCCCCCACGCAGAGATCCTTGCTTTTGCTGAGAAAGCGATTCGCGCAACTTTTATTTGTGCCAACTATGACGAAACGCTGGCAATGCTGCGTTCGGGTGATGTGGTTTACTGCGATCCGCCATACAACGGTACGTTTAGCGATTATCATACCGCCGGATTCACTGAGGACGATCAGTATCATCTGGCGTCTATTCTTGAGCGCCGCTCATCTGAAGGGTATCCGGTTGTTGTATCAAACAGCGACACCTCTCTGACCCATTCTCTTTATCGCAATTTTACCCGACACCGCATTATTGCAAAGCGCAGCATGGGCGTGGCTGCTGGTGATGGCAAGTCTGCTGCGGAAATCATCGCCACGAAATCAGCGGGCTGGTTCGGGGTTGATTTTGCCAAGGGTTCAGACTGCACTGTTGAGGTGTGCGTATGAATGCTATCGATCCGCGCTGCTTCGACGCCAGCACCATAAACATCATCAGTATTTCAGGCGGCAAGGATAGCCTTGCGCAGTGGCTTAGAGCCATTGAAAACAATGTTCCGCATATTTCTGTCTTCGCTGATACGGGTCATGAACACCCCCAGACGATGGAGTATTTAGATTATCTGGAGAGCAAGCTGGGGCCAATCTGCCGCGTAAAAGCTGACTTTACCGCATGCATTGAAGGTAAGCGCCGATTTATCGCTGAACATTGGCCTATATCATTAATCACCGAATGTGGATTAACCGAATTACAGGCTGAAAAATCCATAGCCTTTGCGTTAGAAACGCTCCAACCAACTGGGGTTCCATTCCTTGATTTGTGCATGTGGAAAGGCAGGTTTCCATCAACTAAGGCACGGTTCTGCACGTTTGAGTTGAAGCATATCCCGATCCGCGATCAAATAGTTATGCCGCTGCTTGATGAATATGACGAAGTTATCAGTTGGCAAGGGGTTCGGGCAGAAGAATCCCCACAGCGCGCAGGTCTGCCAGTTTGGGAAACTGACGCAGATAACATGCCAGGTTTAAATGTTTACCGTCCAATCCTAGATTGGAAACATGCCGATGTTTTTGCCATTGCCAAGCATCATGGAATTAAGCCAAATCCACTCTATTTGCAAGGCTGTAGCCGCGTTGGTTGCATGCCTTGTATTCACGCCCGTAAGTCTGAACTTGCAGAGATATTTACCCGTTGGCCTGAAGAGATAGCCCGCGTAGCCCGATGGGAAAAATTGGTTGCCGCTTGCTCTCGCCGTCAAAACAGTACCTTCTTCCCCGCCACCCAAGATCCGAAAAAGGCAGAACGCCGCATCGAATGCATCACTGTTGAATCACACGGCATTGAAACTTATCGCGACTGGGCTTTAACCACTCGCGGGGGGGTGCAATTCGATCTGCTGGCAGGCATGAATGATAAGGCGGTGTGCAGCAGTGTTTATGCGGGAGTCTGCGAGTGACGGAAATCAGTACAGGCCACCTCGCCGCTTCGTTTGTAACTGAAACTCCCGGTGGTCTTGAGAATGATACCGGACTTTACTCATGGAATTTGCCAAAAAAAGCGGTTAACCCCTATCTGGACTCGGCGGAGGCTGCGCCGGAGTCCGCGCTTTCAAAATTGATCGCTCTCTACGCTGCGGATAAAGCTCTGGAACAACTGCGTCGTGAGGCGCTGAGTGAAGAAGTCTGGAAACGCTATTTCTTCAATGAATCCCGTGATCCTATCCAGTGTGAAATGGAGCAAGATCGGCTAACAGGCCGAGCCAAAATGGCGCGTGAGCAGCAGCGCATTAATCCCGATTTGATCATACTGGCTGATGTAAGGGCCATGCCGTCTCACATCAGCAAACCTCTGATGGAGCGTATTAAATACTTCCACAGTCTGGGCAGGCCGAAAGCCTATTCACGCTATCTGCGTGAAACAATCAGGCCGTGCCTTGAGCGTCTGGATCGCGTGCGTGATAGTCAGGTGTCTGCCTCATTCCGGTTTATGGCGAGTCACAATGGGCTGGAGGGGCTGCTGGTTCTGCCTGAAATGAATCAGGATCAGGTCAAGCGCCTTTCCACGCTGGTTGCGGCACATATGAGCATGTGTCTCGATGCGGCCTGCGGTGATCTGTTTGTCTGCGATAATGTAAAACCAGAAGAAATCCGCCAGGCATGGGAAAGGGTTGCTGCAGAAGCCATGCGGCTTGAGGTCTTCCCGCCAGCGTTTGAGAAGCTATGCCGCAAAAAGCACCGCCGCAAGCCGGTGCCTTATGAACTGATCCCACCATCGCTGGCGCGTATGCTGTGCGCGGACTGGTGGTATCGCAAATTGTGGCAGATGCGCTGCGAGTGGCGGGAGGAACAGTTGCGTGCCGTCTGCCTGGTCAACAAAAAAGCGTCCCCGTATGTCAGCTATGAAGCCGTGATCCACAAACGCGAGCAGCGCCGCAAATCGTTGGAGTTCTTCCGCACTCATGAGCTGGTCAACGAAGACGGTGACACGCTGGACATGGAAGACGTGGTGAACGCCAGCAACAGCAACCCGGCACACCGCCGTAATGAAATGATGGCCTGTGTTAAGGGGCTGGAGCTGATAGCGGAAATGCGCGGAGACTGCGCGGTGTTCTATACCATCACCTGCCCGTCACGCTTCCACGCAACCCTCAACAACGGCAGACCTAATCCGAAGTGGACCAGCGCTACCGTCCGGCAGAGCAGTGACTATCTGGTTGATACGTTCGCCGCTTTCCGCAAGGCCATGCACAAGGCCGGGCTGCGCTGGTACGGCGTCCGCGTTGCAGAGCCGCACCATGACGGCACTGTTCACTGGCATCTTCTGTGCTTTATGCGCAAAAAAGACCGTCGTTCCATCACTGCATTGCTGCGCAAGTTTACTATCCGTGAAGACCGCGAGGAGCTGGGCACCAATACCGGGCCGCGCTTCAAGTCCGAGCTAATCAACCCGCGTAAGGGCACGCCGACAAGCTACATCGCCAAATACATCAGTAAGAACATCGACGGGCGCGGGCTGGCTAAAGAAATCAGCAAAGAAACTGGCAGATCACTGCGTGATAGTGCCGAGCATGTCAGTGCCTGGGCGTCACTTCATCGTGTCCAGCAGTTTCGTTTCTTTGGTATTCCGGGGCGTCAGGCATACCGCGAGTTGCGCTTGCTGGCTGGTCAGGCGGCGAGAGTGCAGGGCGAACGCAAAGCGGGCGCGCCGGTACTGGATAACCCGCGCCTGGATGCGGTTCTGGCGGCTGCTGATGCAGGCTGCTTTGCCACCTACATCATGAAGCAGGGCGGTGTACTGGTCCCCCGCAAACATCACCTTGTCCGCACGGCCTATGAGCTAAACGACGAGCAGAGCGCCTACGGCGATCACGGTATCCGTATCTATGGCATCTGGTCCCCGATTGCAGAGGGCAAGATTTGCACACATGCGGTGAAGTGGAAAAAGGTTCGCAAGGCCGTTGACCTTCAGGAGGCGACAGCCGACAAGGGCGCTAGCGCCCCTTGGACTCGTGGCAATAACTGTCCCTCTGTTGAAAAAATGAGCCAATCATGGAGGGAGTTACCTAATTCCGGTGAGCCTGAACAGTTGCCAGACTTCCAGAATATGGGCAAGAAGGAACGGCACGAGTTGAATGCCAGATTAAAACGGGTCATACCCAAGTGCCGGAAAGGGTACAAACAGGAAATTACAGATCTCCTGCGGTGGCAGCTCGAAGCTGAACTGAGAACCAGGGGGTTTGACGGTAGCGAAACAGAGATCGACCTACTTCTGCGCGGTGGCAGTATTCCATCTGGAGCCGGGCTGCGTCTTTTTTACCGAAATCAACGACTGCAAGAAGATGACAAATGGCGGTTGTGGTACTGAAACTTCAGTTTACAGCCATTATTGCTGTTATAAGAGCCGCATCGAAACCATTTAACTATCAGATAAAAAACGGTTTACATTTGAAAATTCCTAATATACTGTATGCATAAGCAGTGGATATATATACAGTTATTATTGATTTTAGTCGTGATAGGAGGGAAAAATGCAGGATTATCTTTTTGAGTCGTTGAAACTCCAGCGCATCGATTTTTTTATCAAGCTTGTTGCAGCTAGTGAGTGCAGCAACGAAGAAAAGCGGCTGGCAATCCAGTGGGTTTCTGAGTTAACTGACGAGCTGGTGGCGAAAATCAGAAGTTATAAACATGGTCGGTCTATGGACGTAACCAATTAAGGTGAATCTGTATGCGCATTGAAATAGTGATCGATAAAGAGCAGAAGATTAGTCAGGTAATACTGGACGCCCTTGAGTCAGAGCTTTACCGAAATTTGCGCCCTCTCTATCCCAAAACAGCCATCCGTATTCGAAAGGGCAGCGCTAATGGTGTTGAGCTAAGCGGGTTAAAACTTGATGATGACAAAGAGCGAGTGATGGAAATTATGCAACAAGTTTGGGAAGACGATAGCTGGCTGCACTAATGAAAGGAAACACCCACTCGTTGTGACAGACTTTACGTGTTCACTTATCATCGTCAAGCCTGTTATCCTTACGCTGATAAAATTTGCAGGTAAGCTGAAAGTAGGCAACCTGATACTAGGAATGAGCATGTACGCACAACCACTTGAATTTATTGATAATGTAGAGCTAAGCCTTTTGCGGCGATATCAAACGTGTAAAGCCATGTCTAAAGGTTATGCGACTGACTTTGAAAATGATGAAACAAGGCTGGTACAGGCTCGTTCCTACTGTGTAAGAGTATTGAGGGCTTACTGGTCATCGGTTGCTGAAAAGCACAGGGCCTCGATCGCCATAAAGCCTGTTGCGTCTTCGGTGCTTATTGATGATGTAGCTGTGGATGCAGGGCAACTGGCAGAGAAAACCGGAGAGCTGATTGCCTTATTTCCGGTGGAAGATGCCGGGTTTTTGATCGGTTCAATTTATACTGTTATGTTGCCTGATACCTACCGTTCAGAAAAAGGGGCGTATTACACACCGCCTCCACTTGTCGAACGTTTACTTGATATGGCTGAAAAAAGTGGAGTGGATTTTTCAAAAGCTTCAGTCATTGATCCGGCATGTGGCGGTGGAGCATTTCTTGCTCCAGTAGCCTTAATAATGCTGAAGAATGAGAAAGGATCTTCACCCGAGTGGATTTTTAGAAGACTGGTTAAGCGTCTTAAAGGTATTGAGATCGACCCCTTTGCCGCATGGATGAGTTTGGTTCTTCTTGAAGCAGCAATCATGCCTCTTTGCGTAAGCGCAAAACGTCGTATTCCGGACTCAGTAATTATTGTAGGAGATGCACTCATCCAGGAAGATTTAGGAGAGTTTGACCTTGTGATGGGCAATCCTCCCTATGGAAGAGTGTCTCTGAGTCCTGAACTACGTGCGAAATTTTCTCGTTCGCTTTTTGGTCATGCAAACTTGTATGGGCTTTTCACTGACCTTGCCGTCCGTTTAATAAAACCGAATACAGGCGTAATCGCATTTTTGACACCTACTTCTTTTCTGGGAGGTCAATATTCTACCTCGCTTAGAAATTTGTTAACGCAATATACTACACCATTCTTTTTTGATTTTATTTCCGACAGAGATGGTGTCTTTGACGATGTATTACAGGAAACCATGTTGGCAACATTCAGGTCAGGACAGCATGACACAAAAGTTTCTGTTTCATCTTTAATCCCTAAAGGGCTTAACAAAGCTAAAACAGAGAGTTTAGGTAGGGTTGATGTCGAGAGTGGCGGTAAAATTTGGTTGTTACCTAGAAAAAAAACAGATGTCGCATTTATAAATAAAATTAAGAAGCTAACTATGCGCCTCTCTGATGTGGGTTATAAAGTTTCGACCGGTCAACTTGTTTGGAATAGATTTAAACCACAATTAAGACAGTTTAGGAAGAAAGGTTACTACCCTTTGATTTGGGCGGAATCTATTACGCGCGAGGGGTTCAAATTTAGTGCAACTAGAAAGAATCATGTGCCATTTATCGAAGTTATGAAAAAACAAGAATTTCTCGTAACTAGAAACGAGTGCTTGTTAGTCCAAAGAACCACCTCTAAAGAGCAGGAAAAGAGAATTATGGCAGCAATAATCTCTCAAGATTTCATAGATGAGTTTGGAGGGGTTGTCGTTGAAAATCACGTTAATGTCATTAGTGCTGAAGATTTATTTTCAGGCATCCGTGCTGGCGTCATTGAAAAAATACTAAATTCGGTGACTGTTGACAGAATATTTCGCTGCATTAGCGGGAGTGTGGCTGTTTCAGCGTATGAATTAAATGCTATTCCATTTCCTGACTTAACCAAGTTAGCTGAACTGCAAGATTGTATAGAATCTGGAATTAGCTCCTCTCAATTGGAGGGGGTTATTGCTAAAATTTATGGAGTTTCTGTGTCATGATGATGCCCGATTTACCGCAAATAACAGAGATACACAAAAGGCTTGTTGATATTTTTCCTGAAGGAACTGAGAACAGGAATTATGTCATTAGAGAAATGGCGGCTAAAACTATTTTTGTCATGTTATATGCAGGGGCTATAGACGGCAATGAAAGATGGATTAGACCCAGCCAAGTGACGGATATGGGTAATGAGCAGTCTGCTAAGCAATCATCTGATGAACGTACTTCTTGGCTCAACGATACTCTTTCCAAAAAAAGTACCAGACCAATTGATGCTTGGTATGCTGCAAACTCCCGAGAGCCTGTCAGGGATGAAACATTGAGAGGGGGATTAATACCTTGCCATGCTGTTCTTGAAAGGAAGGGAATTCCAACGACATCTTCAAAGCCACGATATTGTCTCAATGCTTCTTTTGCTGAACTATTCAACCCAGAACTGACCACTGAAGAGTTAGCCATTAAGATTCAAGATTGGCAGGATACTCATCTTAATAAAGCGGCACTCGCTAGAATACGTCTCATAAAATCAAGTATTTCCAATTCGGATGAGAGCTTGACTGTGACATTTCCTGGCGGAGAAAAAAGAACGCTCGCGCCTGGACCATCCAGTGTAATAGCTAAGGAAGTGATTGAGGTTTTTGCACCAAAATTTCTTAAAGCTCCGGCTGTTTTATGGCTCTCAGAATCAGGTAATAAAGTGGTTACTCGTGACGAAGAGCTAGCGAGTTCCTTGGGTTTGAAGATAGATGCATCTAAAGCCCTGCCTGATATTATTCTTGTTGATCTTGGTGAAGATAAATCAGGTTCCGATATGCTTTTCATATTCACTGAAGTAGTCGCAACAGATGGCCCAGTTAATCGTGAAAGAAAAGCTACATTAACTAGAATTGCTGCCGATGCCGGATTTAGTAACAAAAACCTCGCATTCCTAACCGCCTTCATGGATCGTGGCGCATCGCCTTTTAAGAAGGCAATTACAGAGCTTGCGTGGGGGTCCTATGCATGGTTCGTTTCAGAACCAGAAAACCTAATTAATTTACGTGATGGGCGTGCGATCAAACTTAGTGGTGGTCGAGATACCACAGGCTGATTCAATGCATACAGTTGTTGCATGAATTCGCATGATCCCAAATGGATCTCTTATGCTTTGGCCCGCCAGTATTAGCGGGCTTTTTCGTATCTTATGCAGGTGCATGAAAAACACTACATGAAGCGGGCAGGCGTGGCGGGGGTACGAGCGCGCGCTGATAGGGTTAGACGGTCAAAACGCGGCACAATTTCCGGGCCGCTGGCGCATCGGTGTTGATGAGGCAGGTTCAGGGGGGCAAGCAAAAGACCGCCCCGCAGGATGCTGTACAGGCGCTCTGATGAGGTGCAAAAGCTAAGCGCAAATTGTGCGGTGGTTGTTTGGGGTTGTTCAAAAACAATTGTTTTTGTTTCGGTGTTAGTTGTAGATTTTGTGTTCTGTCACAAGTTGCAGCAATAGGTAGCGCACCTTGAAATGTGCCTGCTAAAGTCCCATTTTTATAGTCTTTGTCCGAAAATGACATTAAAGTATTCCGCCATTGATGCCGTTAGTAAGGACAGAGAATTGAACTTAGAGCAGATTGCCAGTCTAAGCATTAGTAACCTTCAGATGCTGTTAGACAACATGAAGTTGCCGTTAGCCGTTGGCCCGATTAACGATGAAGATTATGCAATTCTGACTTCCGGTTACTCTCAACTAGAATGGGATAATGGATTCTCAAGTTACGGGAACCGGGACGATAAGTTTGAGTTTTGTCTGAAACTGCTGGCTGGCCCGTTAAGACATATACCTTCTGGCGCAGCATTGTGTACCTTTGATGAAGAAAGCGGTGTCATCGAGATTCACTTTGTCGAGTCGTTTGTGAAGCAAGACGATGTATCACATCCGCTTTACGGGAACATGTTTATGATTACGCTTTGGGGTGTATACCTGTTCGGTTCTGCCGTAGGTTGTACCGAGATCCGAATCCCCGAAGCCCTTAATCATAAAGTGGCTTGCCACTACAAAAAATTTGGTTTCGAGGGTGATTTAAACCTGCTTTCGGCACCATTTGCTACAATTAGTGACGTAGTACGGCGATACACTACTTCCAAGAAAAAGTAGATAAATTTTTGCGCAGTGATAGAATGCTGCGCCTGACATCTACCACCGGATGATGAGGCTTGGCCTCTAAGAGGAAATCATGACTATGACGCATAGTGACAAGAAAACTCAGAAGCACTACGCAGTAACTGACGTTTTCACCCGTATGGGCGTCGCAATGGAAGAATTACTTCAGGCGGCCCCCCATATGATGCAGGAAGGCAAGTTTGAAGGAAATGAGCTGCATGGCAAGCTCAAAGAAAAGCAGAAAGCTGCTTAACTCCATACTGCGTTTTGCATGAAGCCCGGCTAAGCCGGGCTTTTTTGTTTCTGTTATTCGATATCCAGTACATACGGCGCAAACCGGATAACATCCTCACCCAGCCAGCTATTCAGTTCTTCAAAGCGTCTCTGCAGCGGTATAAGTTCATTACGCACAAACACCTTGCTAGCTTTCTCAATATCACCAAACCCGCCGGTATTATTCGGGATAATGCCCATCAGCTGAGGCGGCACGCGATGTACCGCCAGCATGTCGTCGCGGCTCACGTTTTTGATGTTCAGAAACTCATCCTTTGCCGCCACCTCTGACAGCGGGATGATCTGGATGCCGTCCTTTTTCCCGTTGGGGCTGTACATAAACAGGTTGCGGAAGTTGCCAGGGCCCTTCGCACTTTTCATGGCGCTGCGGATGTTGTCCACGTCCTGCTGACTCTGCGCCGGGTCGGTCATGTACATGATGAACCCCGCATGACTGCCGTTAAGGTAATACTTGCGGCGGAACAGGGTGGCGGACTCGTTCAGCAGCGCCGACGGGATAGCCGACAGATAGCCCGGCAGGCCGTAAATCTCCTGATTGATATCCGGCTCCATCAGATGAAACACGCTACCCTTCTCGAACTCATAAGGCTCCGTGCTGATGCCATAGTGCGCATACCAGTATGTATCCAGGTCTAGGCCACGGCGGGTGAACTTTGCCAGCGAAGGCTCCAGCTTCAGCGCGTTACCGAGGCGGCTGGTCCGCTTCTCCAGGTAGGCATTACCGAAAATCAGGTAATCCAGCGCAAAACGGCTGAACGCCTGCTGACTCAGCAGGCGGTGAGGGATAAAGGTACTTGCCAGAATGTTGCACTTTACGCTGATAGGGGAGCTGTGGTGAACGGCGGCACGGAACGTGCGCGCCAGCCCGTCAACGCTCACGGGTGGTTCATACCAGCGATCATTGATAACGCACTCCACGTAGTCCAGCAGTTCGCGGCGGTCCAGCACCGGGATCGGGTCGCCAAAGGTAAACGCCTCCGACGCTGCCCCGCTGGTCATGTTATCCGGCTGCGGCATGGGCTGCGTGCGGGTGCGGTTCCTGCGTTTGCTCATCAGTAAATCTCCACAATGTTCTGCGTGTGTGCCGCCTGTCCCTGCAGCGGCTCGTTTGCCAGCGCGTGCATGGTCGCCCAGGCTAAATCGCCGTGGCTGACTTCTTCGCTGCGGCTGGTTTCATAGGTCGGACGGTTGCCGCTGGCCGTGGTGGCCTTGCGGATAGACATGAATGACTGCGCGATGTCGAGGTGGCTGGCGTCAAACTCCAGCCGCCCGCTGGCGATGGTGTCGTAAGCCTTCAGCACCAGAGCGTTTTTCACGTTCGGGTTATAGACAAATTCTTTCACCTGCGGGAAGAAGGCTTTGACGTTCTCGTACACACCCAGCCCGACGCCGGTGGAGTCGATGCCGATATAGGTGACGTTATACTGCTGCGTCAGCGTCCTGATGGCGTCAGCCTGTGCCCGGAAGTCCATTCCGCGCCACTGATGGCGCTCAAGGATGCGGAACTTACCGCCCGGCACGGCAGGCGGTGCCATGACCACGCACCCGGCGCTGTCGCCGTTCTGCGTTCCCTTCGCCGGGTCATAGCCGATCCAGACTTCTTTCCAGCCAAACGGGCGCAGCGCAAGCGCCTCAAAGTCGGTCCAGACTTCCCAGCTGTCCACCATGCACTTCTGTAGCATGGCCAGCTGGAACACCGAAGCCAGATCGTCCATGAACACGCACATCAGCAGGTTCTGATAGTCCTCCGGGCTGTAGCGCGTGCGCAGCTGCTCCAGGTCAAACAAATCACAGCCGCCGCGCACCGCATCTTCAACCGTGACGATCTGGCGAAACTGGCCGTCTTCACAGAGGCGACCGGCGGCCAGAGACTGATGGCTCAGATCGATATCAACTCGGTCCGCTTTGGCCCGGCCCTTGTTGAACTGCGAACCGGACCAGAACGGATAGGCGCTGTGCGTGAGGCTGGACGGCGTGGAAAAGTAGGTTTCGCGCCACTTCTTGTGCAGCGCCATGCCGGACGCCACTTTCTGCAGTTCCTGAAACTTCGGGATCCAGAAATATTCATCCAGGTACAGATTGCCGTGGTAGCTCTGCGCAGTGCGGGCGTTGGTGCCTAAGAAGTACAGGCACGCGCCGTTACTGAGCGTCATCGGGTCGCCCTTCAGGTCTACGTCCACCTCCCGGGCAAACTCAATAATGTATTGTTTGAATACGTGCGCCTGCGCCTTGCTGGCGCTTAAGAAAATCTGGTTGCGCCCGGTGGTCAGCGCATCGATCAGCGCCTCGCGGGCAAAAAAGAAGGTCGCGCCGATCTGGCGCGACTTCAGCAGATTGCGTACAGCATACTTATTTCCGGCTTCCCACCACTGGCGCTGATAGCCGAACATCGAACCGTGGAAAACCTCCTGCAGCTTCTCAATCTGTTCGTCGCTGAACAGGTTTTTTTCCGGGGGCTTACGCTGGCCTTTGTTGCGGTTTTCCACGTTCGGGTTCAGATCCGCTTCATTGCCGCCGTTGCTGAACTTACCGATCCGGGCGTGACGTTCGGACTGCCGGGCCAGCAGGTCAATTTCCTTGAAGTCTTTCCCTTCCTTCTGCTCCTTCATGATGAGCTGGCAGTAGCGTGCGGCGGTGGTCAGCTGCATCTGATCCAGCGGGCCATAGTCGCCCCACTTATCGCGCTTTTTCCAGCTGTGAACGGTTGCGGGTTTCTCTCCCAGCATTTCAGCAATGCGGGCGATGCGGTATCCCTGAAAGTACAGCAGTAAAGCCTGCCTGCGGGGATCGAGGTCGTCGGGGGCGGGTGTCATGTTCATGCAGCCAAAATACGGCCCCGCCGCTTCCTTTTCCGCCATCCCTCATTGTGTGGTTTCCCGCACAACGTCCGCGCATTGTTTCGTTACCCCTGCCGCCGCAACCATAGAGCTTCACAGAGTTTTACTGACCGGAGCCTGGACAATGGCAAAGAAAGCAAAGCGTTTCCGCATCGGGGTGGAAGGTGCCACCACGGACGGGCGCACCATCGAACGCAGCTGGCTGGAGCAGATGGCGGCCAATTACGATCCGGCTGTCTACACCGCCGTGATCAACATGGAACACATCAAGGGGTACACGCCTGACAGCGCGTTTCGCCGTTTCGGTGTGGTCGACGCGCTGGACACCGAGGAAATCAGTGACGGCCTGCTGAAAGGCAAGCTGGGCCTGTACGCGGTGATTAACTCGACGGATGAGCTGGTCACGATGACCGGCAACATGCAGAAGCTTTTCACCTCAATGGAGATTCGCCCGGAGTTTGCCGACACCGGCGAGGCGTATCTGATTGGCCTCGCCGTGACCGACGATCCGGCCAGCCTCGGCACCGAAATGCTGCAGTTCAGCGCCAGCGCGGGCGCTAACCCGCTGGCAAACCGCAAGCAGCATCCTGACAACCTGTTTACCGCTGCCACCGAAACCGTGATCGAGTTTGAGGACGTGGCCGACGAAAAACCGTCTCTTTTCAGCCGCGTATCCGCGCTTTTCAGCAACAAACAGAAGTCTGATGACGCCCGATTCAGCGACGTTCACAGGGCCGTCGAGCTGGTCGCCACCGAGCAGCAGGCATTCAGCCAGCGCATTGAAACTGCCCTGAGCGAGCAGGCCAGCAGCCTGCAGGTGCAGCTGAGCGCAGAAGCTGCAGCCCGTGAGCAGTTGCAGGCGGATTTCAGCCAGCTGCAGGAGCAGCTGAGCCGTGAAGACGGGCGCCAGGACTACCGCCCGCGCACGCCCGGTAACGGCAACAGTAACAGCCAGGACGTGCGCACCGACTGCTGATGCAGGCGCGGCCAATCCTCTTAACGAACAGAGAACACGAAACGATGAAAAACAACACCCGCTTTAAGTTAAACGCCTACATGTCGGTACTGGCGGAAATCAACAAAATCAACCTGTCAGCGCTTAACAGCAAATTTACCGTTGAGCCATCCGTCGCGCAGACGCTGGAAACCAAAATTCAGGAGTCATCAGACTTTCTGACGCGCATAAACATCGTGCCGGTCGCCGAGCAGAGCGGCGAGCGCCTGGGGCTGGGGATCGGCAGTACGATTGCCGGTACAACCGACACGACGCAGAAAGAGCGCGAGCCAACCGATCCGACCTACATTGACGGTGAAGGTTATAAGTGCACGCAGACCAACTTTGACACGGCGCTGCCCTACGCGAAGCTGGACATGTGGGCGAAGTTTGCCGACTTTCAGGTACGCATCCGCGACATGATTGTGAAACGCCAGGCGCTTGACCGCATCATGATCGGCTTTAACGGCCTCAAGCGTGAGAAAACCTCTAACCGCACACAGAACCCGCTGCTGCAGGACGTGAACATCGGCTGGCTGGAAAAAATCCGCCAGGAGAAACCGTCGCAGGTGGTCGGCCAGCATATCGACAGCAACGGAAAAGTTATCGCCGATAAAATTACCATTGGTAAAACGGGGCTTTTCCGCAATCTGGATGCCGTGGTAATGGGTGCCGTAACGGAAAAAATCGCCGTGCAGTATCAGGATGACACCGAACTGGTTGTGATCTGCGGTCGCCAGCTGCTGGCCGACAAGTATTTCCCGATCGTCAACAAAGACCAGCCCAACACCGAAGCGCTGGCCGCTGATTTGATTATCAGCCAGAAGCGCATCGGTGGCCTGCCTGCGGTACGTGCGCCGTTCTTCCCGGCGGATGCAATGCTGATTACGCGCCTCGATAACCTGTCAATTTATGTTCAGGACGACACGCGCCGCCGCTCCATCATCGACAACCCGAAACGGGATCGCGTTGAAAACCTTGAGTCGGTCAACGAGGCGTACGTGGTCGAAGATTACGACTGCACCTGTCTGATTGAAAACATCGAAATGCTGGAGCAGGAGCCAGAGCCGGAAAAAGAGGCGACAAGCAAAAGTAAGGAAGAACTGGCCGAAATCGTTGGCATGGTAGTCAGCATTATTAAGTCCATGAGCGAATCGGGCACGGCGCAGGCGCAGGCTGAATCTGGCACCGGTACTGGCGCTGAAACCGGCACCGGCAGCGCAGGAGCGTAACCCGTGACCAATCCATTCCGCGCACACACGCGCTTCATTCAGGGACAGGAGGCCGCCCGCACGGGCGGCAATGGTCGCCATGCGAAAGGCTATGACCTGATGCTGTTGCAGCTGAACGAAGACCGCCGCCGCCTCAAGGGCATTCAGTCCACCGTCACCAAAGCGCAGGTGAAAATTGAGGTGCTGCCGAAGTATGCCGCCTGGGCTGAGGGCGTGCTGAGCGTCGACGGGGCGCAGCAGGATGACGTGATCATGTACGTCATGCTGTGGCGTATCGATGCCGGTGATTATGCCGGTGCGCTGACCATTGGCCGCCATGCGATTAAGCACGGCTGGGTGATGCCGGTCGGCAAGCGCAACACTGCGACGGTGCTTACTGAGGAAATGGCTGACGCGGCAAAGGCCGCCATTCTCGCCGGAACCCCGTTTGACGCTGACCTGTTGCTGCAGACGCTGGATGCAGTGGACGGGGAAGACATGCCGGATCAGTCGCGTGCGCGACTGCATAAATCCATCGGCTGGGTGCAGACCGAAAGCAACCCGCTATCCGCGCTGAATCACCTCAGGCACGCCCTGCAACTGGACGAAAAATGCGGGGTGAAAAAAGACATTGAGCAGCTGGAGCGGAAACTCCGCAAAGACAGCTGATAACCGAACGTGCCCACGCGCGGGGCGGCACGGGGTGGCGACAGGCAGCGCCGCATCAAAACCCCGTCCACCGCCCACCTATTCAGGAGTAGTAAGGATGCAGTTTACAGCGCCAGAGCAGTCACCGGTTGCGCCGGTCATTATCCCGAACAATTCATTCTGGCCGGATCTGGATTTGGCTAAGTTTCGCAGCGCGATGCGCGTTGACGGCACCGTGACGCAGGAGCGGCTTAAGCAGGTGGTGCTGACCGCCATGTCAGAGGTGAACGCCGAGCTGTACACGTGGCGGGAACGGCAGGAGGTGGCCGGTTACAACGGGCTGGGTGACGTACCGGCTGAGCAGCTGGCCGGGAAAAGCGTGCGTCTGCACCACTATGAAAACGCCGTCTGGTGCTGGACGCGTGCGGTACTCAACGAGCGTTACAGCGACTTTGACGCCACCGCATCCGGCGTAAAGCGCGGTGAGGTGCTGGAAGATGCCAGCGGCGATCTGTGGCGCGATGCGCGCTGGGCCATCAGCCGCGTGCAGGATCTGCCGCACGTAACCGTCGAGCTTATCTGATGAAAGTGCGTGCGCAGCAGTATGACACGGTGGACGCACTGTGCTGGCGTCACTACGGGCGCACGCAGGGCCTGTCTGAGCTGGTGTTACAGGCCAATCCGGGGCTGGCGGAATACGGCCCCACCTTACCCCACGGTTTAGAGGTCGAGCTGCCGGACGTTGCGCCCGCAGCCACGGCGCAGACCGTGCAGCTATGGGACTGAATCATGTGGGAAAGAATCAGCACGTTTATTACCTGGTCGATAGCCGTGTTTATGGCCTGGCTGGGCGACTTATCGGTTAAGGACGTTTCAACGTGGGCCGGGCTGATTATCGGCATCGGCATGGCGCTAATCAGCTGGTACTACAAGCACAAAACCTACCAGCTGCTGGCAAGCGGGCGCATCACGCGGGAGGAGTATGAATCTGCAAACCGTTAAACGCTGCGCCGTCGGTGTGGTACTGGCCATCGCCGCCACGCTGCCGGGCTTTCAGCAGCTGCATACCTCGGTTGAAGGGCTGAAACTGATTGCCGATTACGAGGGATGCCGCCTGCAGCCTTATCAGTGCAGCGCGGGCGTGTGGACTGACGGGATCGGCAATACGTCCGGTGTGGTGCCGGGCAAAACCATCACGGAACGGCAGGCGGCGCAGGGACTTATCACCAACGTGCTGCGCGTGGAGCGGGCGCTGGATAAATGTGTGGTGCAGCCGATGCCGCAAAAGGTCTATGACGCGGTGGTGTCATTTGCTTTCAACGTGGACATCGGCAACGCCTGCAGCTCCACGCTGGTTAAGTTGCTGAATCAGCGGCGCTGGGCGGACGCCTGCCATCAGCTGCCGCGCTGGGTGTATGTCAAAGGTGTGTTTAATCAGGGGCTGGATAACCGCCGCATGCGAGAAATGGCCTGGTGCTTAAAAGGAGCATAGCGAAATGAAATGGTTAAAAAGTTACTGGCTGCCGCTTTCGGTTCTGGCGTTTCTTGTGATGGTTGATGTGAATTTTCCGGCATCTCATGCACTTTTCCCGCTGGCGCTGATTATGTGGTTTGAGTATGCCGCATTTTCACTGGTCTGTTTTGCTGGGTTGTACTCCTGCACGCTGACGGGAAGTGACCGATTACGTGTGCGTCGCCTGCTGGGTAGGGCGTGGGGGTTAATGGACAAGGCTCCTCTCACCTGGTATCAGCGTCTCGTTATTGCCTTTGTCATGTTGTTCACCGGATGGAAGCTCACGGGGCTGGTTTATGTATCTACCGTTGCCATTGGCTTAGCCATCAAAGATGAGCTAAAGGCACTGCGGGAATGAATCGTGCGCTGGCGGTAGTGCTGATGCTGGCGCTTGCTGCGCTGGGCTGGCAGTCGTGGCGGCTTAACAATGCCTGCCACACCATCGAAACGCAGAGCGCGGCGCTGAAAAGCAAAACGCAGGAACTGACGAAGAAAAACGGCCAGCTGTTCGGCCTGTCCATTCTGACCGAAACCAACAGCCGGGAGCAGACGCGACTTTATGCGTCAGCGGAACAGACCACCGCACTGCTCAGACGCCGCCAGCGCCGGATCGAGGAACTGAAACGTGAAAACGAGTATTTACGCTGCTGGGCTGACACTCCTTTGCCTGCTGACATTATCCGGCTGCGGGAGCATCCGGCCCTTGCCGGAGGTGCAGCTTACCGTGAGTGGCTGTCCCAGAGTGACGCAGTGCCGCCTGGAAAGGTCAGCGCCGCGCAGTAATGGCGATCTGAATGTTGTGCTGGATGAAACCGAGGCCGCCTGGGCGGTCTGTGCTGACAAAGTGGACACGATTATTACGTGTCAGGAGCGAAACAGTGAACAAACCGCAGTCCTTGCGCAGCGCCCTGAATAAAGCGGTTGCTTATGTCCGCGATAACCCCGACAAGCTGCACCTTTTCGTTGATAACGGCTCACTGGTGGCAACCGGGGCCAGCTCCATGTCATGGGAATACCGCTACACCCTGAACGTGGTGATTGAGGATTTCAGCGGCGATCAGAATCTGCTGATGGCTCCCGTGCTGCTGTGGCTCAGCGCCAGTCAGCCGGACGCCATCAACAACCCGGATCTGCGCGAAAAACTGTTCACCTTTGAAGTCGATATTCTGCGCAGCGATGTATGCGATATCAGCCTGAACCTGCAACTGACTGAGCGCGTGCTGGTCAGCACTGACGGCAGCGTGTCGAGCGTTGAAGCGGTGCCGGAGCCGGACGAACCTGAAGAAATGTGGACGGTGAAACGTGGATGAGCTGCAGAGGGTGGATGACTGGCTGACGGCGCTGCTGGCAAATCTGGAGCCTGCCGCACGCAGCCGTATGATGCGGCAACTGGCGCAACAGCTGCGCCGGACGCAGCAACAGAACATCAGGCTGCAGCGCAATCCTGACGGCAGCGGCTATGAGCCGCGCCGGGTGACAGCCCGCAGCAAGAAGGGGCGTATTAAACGCCAGATGTTTGCAAAGCTTCGCACCACAACATACCTGAAAACCGCCGCCAGTGCGGACTCCGCCAGCGTGCAGTTTGATGGCAAGGTGCAGCGCATTGCTCGTGTTCACCATTACGGCCTGCGCGATCGCGTCAGTCGCAAAGGCCCGGAGGTCCGCTACGCAGAGCGCCGCCTGCTGGGCGTGAATGATGATGTGGAAAACGTTACCCGTGACACCCTGCTGCGCTGGCTGGCGGGGTGATCTTTGTGCCAACGGTGGCACAAGCGCCCGCGCTGCCGCCCTTTTCCCTCTGATGGCAACCTTTCGTTATGAATGCACAACTGACCGAAATCATGCGCCTTATCACCAACCTGATCCGCACCGGCACCGTGACCGAAGTGGACCGGGAAAACTGGCTGTGCCGGGTGAAAGTGGGCGAGCTTGAAACCAACTGGATTAACTGGCTGACGCTGCGTGCCGGTGGTGCCCGTACATGGTGGTGTCCGTCCCCGGATGAGCAGGTGGTGGTGTTGAGCATGGGCGGCAACCTGGAAACCGCTTTCGCGCTGCCTGCCATTTACGCCAATCAGTTTGCGCCGCCGTCGGATTCCGTGGACGGCTGCGTGACGGAGTACCCGGACGGGGGCTGGTTTGAGTATGAACCCGCCACCGGGCGGTGGCATGTCCGGGGTATCAAATCCATGGTGATCGAGGCGGCGGACACTATCACCCTAAAAACCGGTGAGTTTGTGGTGGAGGCAGACACCACGCGCATTAACAGTGAGGTGGTGATCAATGGTGGCGTTACCCAGGGCGGCGGCGCGATGAGTTCCAACGGGATCGTGGTGGATAAACACGGTCACACCGGCGTTAAGTCCGGCGGCGATACGTCAGGAGGTCCGGTATGACGCTGTATATCGGCATGAGCCGTAATGACGGGCAGAGCATTACGGACACTGATCATCTGCGCCAGTCGGTCCGGGATATTCTGCTGACCCCGCAGGGCAGCCGGATTGCCCGCCGGGAATATGGTTCCCTGCTGTCCGCCCTGATTGACCAGCCGCAGAACCCGGCGCTGCGGCTGCAGATCATGTCTGCGGTGTATGTGGCTCTGAGTCGCTGGGAGCCACGGCTTACGCTGGATTCCATCACCATCAGCAGCAATTTTGACGGCTCCATGGTGGTTGAGCTTACCGGGCAGCGCAACAACGGCGCGCCGGTTTCACTTTCGGTATCAACAGGAGCAGACAATGGCAGTGATTGACCTTTCCCAGCTGCCCGCGCCGCAGATAGTGGATGTGCCGGATTTTGAGACGCTGCTGGCTGAGCGCAAGGCCGCCTTTGTGGCCCTTTATCCGGCGGATGAACAGGAAGCAGTAATGCGCACATTAGCACTGGAGTCAGAACCCGTCACCAAGCTGCTGCAGGAAAGCACCTACCGCGAAATCCTGCTGCGTCAGCGCATTAACGAGGCCGCGCAGGCGGTCATGGTGGCGTATGCCATCGGTGGCGATCTCGATCAGCTGGCCGCCAACTACAACGTGAAACGCCTGACGGTAACGCCTGCCAATAGCGACGCTGTGCCGCCGGTCGTTGCCGTCATGGAAAGCGATGAGGCGCTGCGCCTGCGTGTTCCGGCTGCGTTTGAGGGGTTGTCCGTCGCGGGACCGACGGCGGCCTATGAGTTTCACGCCAAAAGCGCGGACGGGCGCGTGGCGGATGCCAGCGCAACCAGCCCGGCACCGGCGGAGGTGGTGCTTACCGTGCTGAGCCGCGAGGGTGACGGCACGGCAGAGGTTGACCTGCTGGCGGTGGTTGAGCAGGCGCTTAACAGCGAGAACGTGCGCCCAGTGGCAGACCGCCTGGCAGTGCGCTGCGCCGAAATTATCCCGTACAGCGTGGATGCAACGATCTTCCTTTATCCGGGGCCGGAAGCTGAGCCGGTGATGGCGGCGGCAAAATCCAGTCTGCAGAAGTACATCGCCAGTCAGACACGGCTGGGCCGTGATATCCGCCGTAGCGCCATTTATGCCGCGCTGCATGTAGAGGGCGTCCAGCGTGTGGAGCTGGCGTCCCCTCTGGCTGATGTGGTGCTGGATAAGACGCAGGCGGCATCCTGTACGGAATGGAGCCTTACCAACGGGGGTACGGATGAATAGCTTGCTGCCGCCCGGTTCATCGCCGCTTGAGCGCAGACTGGCGCAGAGCTGCAGCGGAGTGTCCGATCTACAGGTGCCGCTGCGCGATTTGTGGAACCCGGAAACGTGTCCGGTCAGGTTTCTGCCCTATCTGGCCTGGGCGTTTTCCGTTGACCGCTGGGATGAAAGCTGGACGGAGAGCGTCAAGCGCCGCGTGGTGCAGGATGCTTTTTATATTCATCAGCACAAGGGGACAACCAGCGCCATGCGGCGCGTAGTAGAGCCGTTCGGCTTCCTGATCCGCATCATTGAGTGGTGGCAGTCCGGCGAGACGCCGGGGACATTTCGCCTGGACATTGGCGTGCAGGAGCAGGGCATTACGGAAGACACCTATCTGGAGCTGGAGCGCCTGATAAGTGACGCCAAACCGTGCGGCCGTCACCTGATCGGCATGTCCATCAACCTGCAGACCAGCGGGCCGTATTGTGTGGGCGCGGCCACCTATATCGGCGAAGAAATCACGATTTATCCGTATATCAACGAAACCATTACTTCCGCTGGCACCGCTTATGATGGTGGGGCGGTACATGTTATCGACACAATGAGAGTGAACCCATGAGCGCGAAATTTTATACCTTGCTGACGGATATCGGCGCGGCGAAACTGGCAAACGCCACCGCGTTAGGTGTCCCGCTGAACATTACACAGATGGCAGTGGGGGACGGAGGCGGCTCCCTACCCTCTCCCGGCGCGCAACAGACAAAGCTGGTCGCTGAAAAGCGCCGTGCCCCCCTGAATATGCTTTATATTGACCCGCAGAACAGCAGCCAGATTATCGCTGAGCAGGTGATCCCCGAAACTGAGGGCGGTT
>Ga0308160_10002134_pt1 | contig 24803 bp, 20 predicted proteins | sample PhyFR1_FD_201036 | JGI IMG/M metagenome (GOLD analysis project Ga0308160, IMG submission 201036) | Phyllosphere microbial communities from UC Gill Tract Community Farm, Albany, California, United States - DLSLF.R1 | ecosystem: Host-associated > Plants > Phyllosphere > Unclassified | place: USA... | reverse complement strand
GACCGGCTTCGAAATCCAGCACGCGCTTGACTTCGATATCGTCGAAATAACCCTTGTTGACGGCGAACAGCGACGCAGCCATCAGCGAGATCGGCAGCGGCGAGTACTGCTTCTGCTTCAGCAGTTCAGTCACGCGCGCACCGCGGTCCAGCTGCTTGCGGGTCGATTCGTCCAGATCCGATGCGAACTGCGCGAACGCAGCCAGCTCACGGTACTGCGCCAGGTCGGTACGGATACCGCCGGACAGGCCCTTGATGACCTTGGTCTGGGCGGCGCCACCGACGCGCGACACCGAGATACCGGCGTTGATCGCAGGACGGATACCGGCGTTGAACAGCGAGGTCTCCAGGAAGATCTGGCCGTCGGTAATCGAGATCACGTTGGTCGGCACGAATGCCGAGACGTCGCCAGCCTGGGTTTCGATGATCGGCAGTGCGGTCAGCGAACCGGTCTTGCCGGTCACGGCGCCGTTGGTGAAGGCGGACACGTAGTCGGCGTTCACGCGCGCGGCACGCTCCAGCAGGCGGCTGTGCAGGTAGAACACATCGCCCGGATACGCTTCACGGCCCGGCGGACGGCGCAGCAGCAGCGAAATCTGGCGGTAGGCGACTGCCTGCTTCGACAGGTCGTCGTACACGATCAGCGCGTCTTCGCCGCGGTCGCGGAAGTATTCGCCCATCGCGCAGCCCGAGTAGGCCGAGATGTACTGCATGGCTGCCGATTCCGAAGCGGACGCGGCGACGACGATCGTGTACTCCATCGCGCCATGCTCTTCCAGCGAGCGCACGATGTTCTTGATGGTCGAGGCCTTCTGGCCGATCGCCACGTACACGCAGGTCATGTTCTGACCCTTCTGGTTGATGATCGCGTCGACTGCCACGGCCGACTTGCCGGTCTGGCGGTCGCCGATGATCAGCTCGCGCTGGCCACGGCCGATCGGCACCATCGCGTCGATCGACTTGATACCGGTCTGCATCGGCTGCGAGACGGATTCACGCGCGATCACGCCCGGGGCGATCTTTTCGATCGGGGCGGTCAGGGCGGTCACGACCGGACCCTTGCCGTCGATCGGCTGGCCCAGTGCGTTGACGACGCGGCCGCGCAGTTCCGGACCGACCGGGACTTCCAGGATGCGGCCGGTGGTCTTGACGGTGTCGCCTTCGGAGATGTGCTCGTAAGCACCCAGGATCACGGCGCCGACCGAGTCGCGCTCGAGGTTCATCGCCAGACCGAAGGTGTTACCCGGGAATTCCAGCATCTCGCCCTGCATCACGTCCGACAGACCATGGATGCGGCAGATACCGTCGGCGACGGAGATCACCGTGCCTTGGTTACGAACATCAGCCGAACCTTCGAGGCCCTGGATGCGGCTCTTGATCAGTTCGCTGATTTCAGACGAATTAAGTTGCATGAGTGCTAACTCCTAATAGTTTCTTGATGCGTAGGGCAAGGGCTTGGACGCGGTAGACGGTGCAAAGATCCTCAGGCCACCAGCGCGTTGTGCATCTGCTGCAGCTTCGCGCGGACCGAGGTATCGAGCACTTCGTCACCGACGACCACGCGCACACCACCGATCAGCGACGGGTCGACTTCGACCGTGGGGTTCAGCTTGCGGCCAAATTTCTTTTCCAGCGTGGCGACCAGCGCATTGACCTGGTCTGCCGACATCTCGTACGCGCTGTAGACGGTGGCGTCGGCAGCGCCGGCCGAGGCGTTCTTCAGTGCGGTGAACTGCGCGGCGATTTCCGGCAGCAGCGCCACGCGGCCGTTTTCGGCCAGCATGGCGATGAAGTTCTGGGCCTCGGCGTTCAGCGGCGACTTGACCAGCGACGCAATCGTCTCGGCCAGCTGAGCCGCCGTGACGTTCGGGTTGCTGGCGAAAGCCTGCACGTCCGGATTGGCGCCGATTTGCGCCAGTTCCGCGACGATGCCGGACCAGGCTGCCATGTCGCCGTTCTGGGCGACACGGAACAGCGCTTCGGCGTAGGGGCGGGCGACGGTTGCGAGCTCAGCCATGATCAGAGCTCGGTCGACAGGCGGTTCAGCAGGTCGGCGTGGGCCGCTGCGTTCACTTCGCGCTTGAGGATCTGCTCGGCGCCGGCGACAGCCAGTGCGGCCACCTGGCCACGCAGTTCTTCGCGCGCGCGGGTGACTTGCTGCTCGGCCTCGGCCTTGGCGGCCTCGACGATACGGGCGGCTTCGACGGCGGCGTTCTGCTTGGCTTCTTCGATGATCGCTGCGGCACGCTTTTCGGCGTCGGCGATGCGCTTGGCGCTTTCTTCACGGGTCGATGCCAGTTCGGCGGCGATACGTTTTTCGGCAGCAGCCATTTCTGCCTTGCCACGGTCAGCAGCGGCCAGGCCGTTCGCGATCCTCTGGGCGCGCTCGTCGAGCGCTTTCATCACCGGCGGCCACACGAATTTCATCGTGACGCCAACGAAGATGAAGAAGACCACGAACTGAACAAACAAGGTTGCGTTCAGATTCACGGTAAATTCCTTCTCACAAAAACGGATGCCGAACCGCAGAGGTTCGGCTCTTCAGATCACTTGTCGTGAAAAGCGTGATTAGCTGGTGAACGGCTTGGCGAACACGAACAGCATGGCGATACCAACACCAATCAGGAATGCCGCGTCGATCAGACCAGCCAGCAGGAACATCTTGGTTTGCAGGGTGTTCATCAGCTCAGGCTGACGTGCCGAAGCTTCCAGGTATTTACCGCCCATGATCGCGATACCGATACATGCGCCAATAGCACCCAGGCCGATGATCAGACCGCAAGCCAGTGCAACGAAAGAAACGTCAGTCATGAGATTTACTCCAAAAGATTGAAAATTAAAAAAACTAGGAAATTTACTACTTCTTTACTACCACTATCTTGGTCGTTCTTGCGATCGCGTCGGTCAGTGGCTCTCGTGGGCCTGACCGATGTACACCAGCGTCAGCATCATGAAGATGAATGCCTGGAGGAGCACGATCAGGATGTGGAAGATTGCCCAGATCGAACCCGCCACGATATGGCCGAAGATGCCGAACACCGTGAACGTGGAACCAAGCAGTGCAATCAACAGGAACAGCAGCTCGCCGGCGTACATGTTGCCGAACAGTCGCATACCGAGCGACACGGTGCGGGCTGCGTATTCGATCATGTTCAACAGGAAGTTGAACGGAGCCATCCAAATGCCGAACGGTGCGGCAAACAGTTCATGAATCCAGCCGCCCACGCCCTTGATCTTGACGTTGTAATACAGGACCACGGCCAGCACGCCCAGGGCGATACCCATGGTGCCGTTCAGGTCGGCGGTCGGGACCACGCGGAAGTGCGGCTCGCCCATGCCGAGCAGGCGGAACAGGCCGGCGAACAGGTCGACCGGCAGGAAGTCCAGGCAGTTCATCAGGAAGACCCAGATGAAAACGGTCAGTGCCAGCGGCGCGATGAATTTACGGTCGCCGTGGATGATCGACTTCGACTGGTCTTCGACCATCTCGACCACGGTTTCGAGCAGGCCCTGGAAGCGGCCCGGCACACCGGAAGTGGCTTTACGCGCGCCCAGCCACATGACGAACACGCCGATCACGCCCATCAGCACCGACCAGAACACGGTGTCGTAGTTGATGACGCTGAAGTCGACAATGAAACCCTGATGGATATTGGTCAGGTGACCCAGGTGGTGCTGGATGTATTCGCCGGCGTTTGGCGCGTGCGCCGCGGCGTTTTCTACCGTTGGACTCGTCATTGTGAATGCCTAAATAATAAGATGATGTAACTTTTCAGCGCCACGATGAAGCCGCCCAACAGGGCCGGCCAATTCAGATCGTGGTACGCCCGCGCCACCAATACGAGCAGCGCCAGCGTCAAAGCAATCTTTACAAATTCCCAGATGAAAAACGTGGCGGGGTTCGCACCGCCCGGCTTTTGCGCGCTGGCGAATAGTCGAAGCGCCATGACACCGTTGGGAACGACACAACACAGCCCGCCAAGTACCGCCGAAAACATCGCAGACCACCCCCCAATCAGTCCGGCGATGATGCCGGCCACGATTGTTGCCAGGATTTGCAGGGAGACCAAGCGCAGCATTGTTATTGTTCTTTCGCGCTAGCCGTGTGGAACCGAGTTACGGTATGGTAATTACATGAATCAGCGGGATTATAAGGGCTTATGAAGGTCGTAGTCAAACTCTTCCGTCCTTATATCGCGGGCTTGGCGATGTAAAAACGACAAAGAAATTTGTGAGGAAACTGTGAAGTTTGGGCTGAATTTCGTAGTATTTCCGACATCTTGTCGTTATCTACCAAACGTCCAAGGTATGCATATACCGACGCTCAGCAGACGGGTGCTCAAGATGCGCTGTGGACAAGCCCGCACTTGCCCACAGCCGAATTGTGTCGTGGCCGCTCAGCCGCGCAGGCGCGCCAGTACACTTTCGAGGACGTCGAGGTCGGCAAAGTCGATGATCATCTGGCCTTTGCCCTTCTGGCCCATCTTGAACACGACCGGCGTCGCCAGGCGGTCGGACAGCTCTTCCTCGAGGCGCACGATGTCGCCCGACTTTTCCTTCTGACGCGCATTGACGGCCGGGGCATCCTGCTCTTCCAGCGTGCGCGCGACCAGCTTCTCGGTCTCGCGCACCGACAGGCGTTTGGCGATGACCTGGTTGGCCAGCGCGATCTGGCTGGCGGCATCGACCGCCAGCAGCGCGCGCGCGTGGCCCATGTCGATATCCCCTGCCATCAGCATGGTCTGCACCGGCTGGGCCAGGTTCACCAGGCGCAGCAGGTTCGACACCGCGCTGCGCGAACGGCCGACGGCATTCGCCGCCTGTTCGTGGGTGAAGTCGAATTCCGAGATCAGGCGTGCGATGCCCTGCGCTTCTTCGAGCGGGTTCAGGTCTTCGCGCTGGATGTTCTCGATCAGGGCCATCGCCGCCGCGTTCTGGTCGTCGACCTCGCGCACCAGCACCGGGATCTCTTCCAGGCCGGCCAGCTGCGCCGCGCGGAAGCGCCGTTCGCCGGCGATGATCTCGTAGCCGATGGCGCCCGCCCCTTCGATCGGGCGCACCAGCACCGGCTGCATGATGCCCTGGCTCTTGATCGATGCCGCCAGTTCGGCCAGCGAACCGTCGTCCATGCGCGTGCGCGGCTGGTACTTGCCGGCCTGGATGCGGGTGACGGGCAAGGTCGACGGGCTGCCGGCCGGCGTCTGCGGGGTGTCGTGGGCGTCGCCGCCGAGCAGGGCGTCGAGGCCGCGGCCGAGTCCCTTCAGTTTTTTGGTTGCCATGATGTTGGACCGTGTCTGTTCTAGTGTTTTGGTGTGAATTACATGGTCTTGATGCGCTCGACCATCTCGGCGCCGAAGGCGATGTACGCCTGGGCGCCCTTGGCGGACGGATCGAACACCACGCCCGGGATGCCGTACGAGGGCGCTTCGGCCAGGCGCACGTTGCGTGGGATGATGGTTTTGAAGACCTTGTCGCCGAAGTGCTGCTCGAGCTGGCTCGACACCTGCTGCGACAACGTCATGCGCGGATCGAACATCACGCGCAGCAGACCGATGATGCGCAGGTCGTGGTTCAGGTTGGCATGCACCTTCTTGATCGTGTTGACCAGGTCCGACAAACCTTCCAGCGCGTAGTACTCGCATTGCATCGGGATGATGACGCCGTGCGCGCACACCAGGCCGTTCAGGGTCAGCATCGACAGCGCCGGCGGGCAGTCGATCAGGATGAAGTCGTAATCGGCATCGACCTTGGCCAGGGCTTCCTTCAGGCGGCGTTCGCGGTTGTCCAGCTCGACCATCTCGACTTCGGCGCCGGCCAGCTCGCGGTTGGCCGGCAGCACGTCGAAGCGCCCTGCTTCGCTGCGCAAGCGCGCAGTCGCGACGTCGGCCTGGCCGAGCAGCACTTCATAGATCGAGGAGCTCAGCCCGGCCTTGTTGATGCCGGCGCCCATGGTGGCGTTGCCCTGCGGGTCGAGGTCGACCAGCAGCACGCGCTGGTTCAGCTTGGCCAGCCCGGCGGACAGGTTGACGCTGGTGGTGGTCTTGCCGACCCCGCCCTTCTGATTTGCTACGCAAAAAATTTTCGCCATGTATGCCTTTATGAATTCATACCGTTAATATCATTAAAACGATTTATACTGTTTACACGGTAATACGGTATGAACTGTTTATACTGTTTAGCTTGTTGCGACCGATTCGTCTTCAGTTCGATTTTGCGATCAGCACCAGGTGGCGTTCCGCTCCCAGTCTGGGCACTTGCAGGGGCTGCACCCCGGTCACCTGCCATTCGGCCGGCAGCCGCTGCTGTTCATCCTGCGGCGCCACCCCTTTCAGGGCGATGTAGCTGCCCTGCTCCGCCAGCAAGTGCGAAGACCAGTTGACGAAATCGGACAGGTCGGCAAAAGCGCGCGAAGTGATGACGTCGAATTTGTCGCTCACCTGCAGGTCTTCCACGCGCATGGTGTAGACCGTGACGTTGGCCAGGCCCAGCTGCGCTTTCACCTGCGTGAGGAAGGCGGTTTTCTTGTGCACGGTGTCGATCATCGACACTTTCATGTCCGGACGCACGATGGCCAGCACGATGCCGGGCAGGCCGCCGCCTGCGCCGACGTCGAGCACGTTTTTCGCGCTTTTGAAAGCCGGCACTGCGGCCAGCGAATCGAGCAGGTGGTGGGTCACCATCTGCATCGGGTCGCGTAGCGAGGTCAGGTTGTACACCGAGTTCCACTTGAACATCAGTGCCAGGTAATCCAGCAGCTGTTCCTGCTGGCTGGCACTCACCTCGAGTTGCATCTCGTCGATGCCCTCGCCCAGGACCTGGGCCAGCGCGTTGCGGTCGAAATTCTTCATTCGGCCAGCTCCTGCTTCGGTTCAGCGCCGGCATTCTCCGGCGGTGCATTCGTAAAGCCCTTGGCGCCGCGCTTTTTCAGATGCACCAGCAGCAGCGAGATCGCCGCCGGGGTCACGCCGGAGATGCGCGAGGCCTGGCCCAGGGTTTCCGGGCGCTGTTTATCCAGCTTCTGGCGGACTTCGATCGACAGCGCCTGGATCTCCAGGTAGTTCAGGTTGTCGGGCAGCTTCAGGTTCTCGTAGTAGTCGTGACGCTCCACTTCGCGCGCCTGGCGGTCGATGTAGCCCGAATATTTCAGCTGGATCTCGATCTGTTCCTTGACCGCCGGATCTGCCACACCCGGGCCGGCCAGCGCCTGCCCTTCGTTGCCCTGCAGGCTCATCAGCTTGTCGTACTCGACGCCCGGACGGCGCAGCAGGTCGGCCAGGTTGTATTCGCGTTCGATGGCCTGGCCGATCACGCGCTCGGACTCGGCGGCGGCCAGGATGCGCGGGTTGACCCAGGTCGCGCGCAGGCGTTCCAGCTCCAGCGCCACGGCTTCGCGCTTGCGTTCGAAGGCTTCCCACTGCGCATCGCCGACCACGCCCAGCTTGCGGCCGATTTCCGTCAGGCGCATGTCGGCATTGTCTTCGCGCAGCGACAGGCGGTACTCGGCGCGGCTGGTGAACATGCGGTAGGGTTCGGCCACGCCCTGGGTCGTGAGGTCGTCGACCAGCACGCCGAGGTAGGCTTCCGAGCGGCCCGGGGTCCAGGCTTCACGGCCCTGGGTCTGCAGCGCGGCATTGATACCGGCGAGCATACCCTGGGCCGCCGCTTCTTCGTAGCCGGTGGTACCGTTGATCTGGCCGGCAAAGAACAGGCCCTGGATTGCCCTGGTTTCCAGCGAGGCCTTCAGGCCGCGCGGGTCGAAATAATCGTATTCGATCGCATAGCCGGGACGCAGGATGAACGCGTTTTCCAGGCCCTTCATCGAACGCACCAGGGCCAGCTGCACGTCGAAAGGCAGGCTGGTCGAGATCCCGTTCGGATAGAACTCGTTGGTCGTCAAGCCTTCCGGCTCGAGGAAGATCTGGTGCGATTCCTTCGACGCGAAGCGGTGGATCTTGTCTTCGATCGACGGGCAGTAGCGCGGGCCGACGCCTTCGATCACGCCGGTGTACATTGGGCTGCGGTCGAGACCGTTGCGGATGATGTCGTGGGTCTGCGCATTCGTGTGCGTGACCCAGCATGGCACCTGCTTCGGGTGCATGGCCACATTGCCCATATACGAAAAGACCGGGACCGGATCGAGGTCGCCCGGCTGTTCGGTCATCTGGCCGAAGTCGATGCTGCGGCCGTCGATGCGCGGCGGCGTGCCGGTTTTCAGGCGCCCTTGCGGCAGCTTCAATTCCTTCAGGCGGCTCGACAGCGACACCGCTGCCGGATCGCCGGCGCGGCCCGCCGTGTAGTTTTGCAGGCCGACGTGGATCTTCCCGTCGAGGAAAGTCCCCGCGGTCAGCACCACGGCACGGGCGCGGAACTGCAGGCCGATCTGGGTCACGGCGCCGACTACCCGGTCGCCTTCGACCATCAGGTCGTCGACCGACTGCTGGAACAGCCACAGGTTCGGCTGGTTTTCCAGGCGCGAACGGATCGCCGCCTTGTACAGCACACGGTCGGCCTGGGCGCGGGTCGCACGGACGGCCGGCCCCTTGGACGAGTTCAGGATGCGGAACTGGATGCCGGCTTCATCGGTGGCGATCGCCATTGCGCCGCCCATGGCGTCGACTTCCTTAACCAGATGGCCCTTGCCGATGCCGCCAATCGAAGGGTTGCAGGACATCGCCCCGAGGGTTTCGATGTTGTGAGTAAGCAATAGGGTCTTTTGACCCATGCGTGCGGACGCGAGTGCCGCTTCGGTGCCGGCATGGCCGCCGCCAACGACGATCACGTCGAATTCTGTCGGAAATAACATGATGGAATGTGCTGCGAGGAGAGTTAAGGGGGGATTATAGATTCTTTTTTCCGTACGGCTTCGCTTGGGGCCCGAAAACGACAGAAATTGTTTCACGTGGAACCAAAACGGAAGTAGGCTCAGCCGTGCGTTACCATTGGTTTATCGAACACAACGACCAAACAAAGATGAAGAAACTCTCGTTTGCGCTCAGCTCGTTTCTTCTAATTTCTACCGCTCAGGCAGCCGAACCACGGCAAGTCGTGTTCAGTCACTTCGACTGGGAGATCGTTTGCGACAACACCGGTACTTGCCGGGCTGCCAGTTACCAGCCTGAAGATCAAGACGACCAGCACCATTTTCTAGGTGCAAGCGTCCTGTTGACACGTGCCGCCGGGCCCGATGCCCCGGTCGAAGCGGCGCTGCAAGTGGCGCCAGCCGACCAGGCGCCGGACCGCGTCGCCATGCGCATCGACGGCCGGGCGCTCGGCGAGGTGAAGTTGAAAGACGCCGGCGGCAAACTCAGCGCGGCGCAAACCATGGCCCTTCTCGCCGCCGTACTCAAGAGTTCCGAGATACGCTGGACTGCACGTCAGCGCGACTACGTGCTGTCGGCGACCGGTGCGACCGCTGTGCTGTTGAAGATGGATGAGTTCCAGGGTCGGCTCGGCACGCCGGGCGCCCTGGTCCGCAAGGGAAGCAAAGCCGAGGCAAGCGTGCCGCCGCCGGCGCCGGTCCCCTCCATCCAGGCGGCCCGCATTACCGAGGACGAGATCGATCCACGTCTGCTGACGATGTCACAGCGCCGCAGCCTGCTTACCGAACTCCAGCGCAGCGTCGTCACCAAGAGCGGCAACGAATGCCACGTGTTCGAAGAGGGTACGCCGCCGCCGAAAAGCCTGGACATCCGACGGCTGTCGAAGCAGCACCTGCTGGTCTCGCTGACTTGCTGGACGGCGGCGTATAACAGCGGCGATGCCTATTGGCTCGTCAATGCGGCAGCGCCCTACTCACCCGTTCTGATCACCGGTAACGGCAACGATTACGTCAGGGGTGTCCTCACGTCCCACCAGCGCGGCCGCGGCATCGGCGACTGCGGCAACAGCGACACCTGGACCTGGGACGGCGGCAAGTTCGTTCGCAGCGGCGCCGAGATCAGCCAGCTGTGCAAGAGTTTTCCCGGCGGCGCCTGGAACATGCCAAGTTTCGTCACCAAGGTCGCGCCACCGAAATAAGCCTGAGCTGTTTCACGTGAAACATTACCAGCCGAGCTTGAGGAAAGAATCGTAGGCTGTTTTTACGATCAGCAGCGACACCACCACCAGGAACAGCTTGCGCACGAAACCGCTGCCATGCTTCAGCGCCAGCCTGGTGCCGATCAGCGAACCGCCGATCTGGCATACCGCCATCAACGCCGCCAGCTTCCAGATCAGGTGGCCGCTGTAGCCGAACCAGATCAGCGCCGAGATATTGCAGGCGACGTTGACGATCTTCGCTGCCGCCGAAGCGCCGAGGAAGTCGAAGCCGAAGAAGCGCACGAACATGAAGATCAGGAAGCTGCCGGTGCCCGGACCGAAGAAGCCGTCATAGAAACCAATCGCGGCGCCGACGCCGGTCGCCAGCAGACGTTCCGTCATGCCGCTGTGTACCGGCGCATGCACGGCACCGAAATCCTTCTTCTTGAACGTGTAGATGGCGACCGCCAGCAGGATCAGCGGCAGCAGGCTGCGCACGAAGTCGCCCGGCACCCGGGTCACGGTCCAGGCGCCGACGAAGGCCAGCGCGAAAGCGGCGGCGGCAGCCGGTGCGGCCGTGCTCCACGCGACCCGCACCCGGCGCGCATATTTCACGGCCGCTACCGAGGTGCCGCACATCGACGCCAGTTTATTCGTCCCCAGCAGCGTCGCCGGCACTTCCTTCGGGAACACGGCGAAGATTGCCGGGATCTGAATCAGCCCTCCTCCGCCCACTACAGCATCGACGAGACCGGCAAGAAAGGCCGCGCAGGCCAGGAGGACGAAATCAAACATGGGACAAATGCAAGCGGCGAAAGCAGCCATTGTACGGGAAGGACCGCAGGCATCTGGTGTAAGCTTGAGGAAACACAAGAAGGAGACATCTGCCATGCCCATCGCCATCCCCGCTTTCAGCTTCAGCACCGCGTCCCACATCGTGTCCGAACCCGGCGTCTCGCTGCGCCTGGGGCAGCTCGTGGCCGAGCGCTTTCCCGGCCTGCGGCGCGTGCTGGTCGTGACCGATCCCGGTTTCCTGCGCACCGGCCTGGTCGAGCCGCCGCGCGCCAGCCTGGAACAGCATGGCATGCAGGTCACTATCTACTCGGACGTGCTGGCCGATCCGCCGGAGGCCGTGGTCCAGGCGGCGGCCCAGTTCGCGCGCCAGCACGAAACCGAACTCGTGATCGGGCTGGGCGGCGGCAGCTCGATGGACGTGGCCAAGCTGGTGGCCGTGCTGGCCGGCAGCGACCAGCCCTTGAACGAGATGTACGGGATCGGCAAAGTCAGTGGTCAACGCCTGCCGCTGGTCCAGGTGCCGACCACTGCCGGCACCGGCTCCGAGGTCACGAACATCGCCATCGTCACCACCGGCGAGACCACCAAGATGGGCGTGGTCTCGCCCGAACTCTACGCCGACCTGGCGGTACTCGATGCGAACCTGACCGTTGGCCTGCCCCCTAGCGTCACCGCCGCCACCGGCATCGACGCCATGGTCCACGCGATCGAAGCCTACACCAGCCGCCACAAGAAAAATCCGCTGTCGGACATGCTGGCGCGCCAGGCCCTGTCTCTGCTCTCCAGCAACATCGTGAAAGCCTGCGAGAACGGCCACGATCTGCAGGCACGCCAGGCGATGCTGCTGGGCGCCTGTCTGGCCGGTCAGGCGTTTTCGAATGCACCCGTGGCGGCGGTACACGCGCTGGCCTACCCGATCGGCGGGATTTTTCACGTCGCCCACGGCCTGTCGAACTCGCTCGTGCTGCCGCATGTGCTGCGCTTTAATTTGCCGGCGGCGGCAAGCCACTATGCGGAACTGGCCGGCATCGTGGTGCCGCACGCCAGCGGCAGCGAAGAAGCGCGTGCGCAAGCTCTCATTGTTGCGATGCAGCAGATCGCCAAGATCACGGGCGTGGAGACGACCTTGCAGCAGGTCGGCATCGTCGAACGCGACCTCGACCGGCTGGCCGACGATGCGATGCTGCAGACCCGCCTGCTGGGCAACAACCTGCGCGAACTGACGCGCGCGGATGCGCGGGCGATCTACGCGGCGGCTTTGTAGGAAGCTGGGTGCCCGCCTGCGCGGGTCACGACGTCTAAAAAGTGCTCTGCGGCTTCTTCGCCGCAAAGAAATCCAGCAGCAGCGTGTTGACCCGCTCGTGCGCGGTCAGCTGCAGCCAGTGGTCGGCGTCGCGGATGCGCTCGAAGCGGAATTCGCCGTCGACGTAATGGGCCGAATCGCGCATCTGTTTTTCGCCCAGCGCCGGATCGCGGTCGCTCCAGATGCCCATCACCGGCACTTTGACGCGCGGTAGCGATTGCGGCAGCGCCAGCTTCATGTTGGCGCGGTAGTAGTTCAGTGCGGCTGTCAGGCGCCCTGGCGGGTCGAGTTCGCGCTTCCAGAACTCGGCCTGGCCCGGCTCGCTGGTGAACTGGCGCAGCGCGAACCAGTCGGCCGCGCGCAGCGTGTGCTCGGCAATGCCCGGCATGCAAAACAAGGGTATATACGACATGCGCAGGTGCTGCAGGACGCCGGCGTGAGCGATCGCCGACGGGTGGCCGGTCGACATCGCCACGAAGCGCTCGATGCGCGTTGGCGCCATCGCCGCCAGTTGCCAGCCGATGATGCCGCCCCAGTCGTGGCCGACGAGGTGCACCTTGTCGATGTGCAGCGCATCGAGCAGACCGAGCACGTCGCCGCGCAGTTTATCGAGGGTGTAGTCGAGCACGTGAGGCGGCGCATCGGTGCGGCCGTAGCCGCGCAGGTCGGGCGCCAGCACCCGGAAACCGGCGCTGGCCAGCACCGCCACCTGCTTGCGCCAGACGATGTGGGTGTCGGGAAAACCGTGCAGGAGCAGGATCACGGGCCCCTGCCCGGTCGTGGTGGCGTGGATGTGGATGCCGTTCGCATGCACCATCAGGGATTCGTCGACCACGGCAATCTCCTATGCTTAGCCTCCCGAACCATTCTACATAAGCTGCGTGAGCGGGGCCGTCCCGCTCACTTCCTGCTTACTTCCAGGCCGCGCACTTGCTTTCCGCCTTGGCGGTGTAGGCCTGGGCGCCCGGGATGGTGGACACCACCTTGTAGTAATCCCACGGGCCTTTCGACTCCTTCGGCGTCTTCACTTGCATCAAATACATGTCGTAGACCATGCGGCCGTCCGGACGGATCTCGCCGTTCTTGGCGAACATGTCGTTGATTTTCGTTTTCCTGAGCTGGGCCATGACCTTGTCGGCGTCGTCGCTGCCCACCGCTTTCACGGCGTTCAGGTAATTCGTGGTGGCCGAATAGTCGGCCGCCTGCAGCATCGAGGGCTGCTTCTTCATCTTGGCAAAATATCGCTTGGCCCAGGCGCGGGTCTGGTCGTTCTGGTCCCAGTACCAGCCGTCGGCCAGGTACAGGCCCTGGGTCGTGTTCAGGCCGAGGGTGTGGATATCGTTGATGAAGACCAGCAGGCCGGCCATCTTCATGCTCTTGGTCAGGCCGAATTCGTTGGCGGCTTTCATCGCGTTGATGAAGTCGCCGCCGGCGTTCGCCAGGCCCAGCACCTGGGCTTTCGAGGACTGCGCCTGCAGCAGGAAGGACGAGAAATCGGACGCCGACAGCGGATGCTTGACGCTGCCGACCACGCTGCCGCCGTTGGCCTTGATGATGGCGGTGGCATCCTTTTCCAGCGACTGGCCGAAGGCATAGTCGGCGGTCAGGAAGTACCAGGATTTGCCGCCCTGCTTGATCATGGCCGGCGCCGCCACGCGCGCCAGCGCCACGGTGTCGTAGGCGTAGTGCACAGTATAAGGCGAGCATTCCTCGTTGGTCAGGCGGGCCGAGCCGGCGCCGATGGCGATGAAGACTTTCTTTTTCTCTTGCGCGACCTTGGCCATGGCCAGGCTGGCGCCGGAGTTGGTGCCGCCGATCAGCATGTCGACGCCCTGCTGGTCGAACCACTCGCGCGCCTTGCTGGCGGCGATATCGGCCTTGTTCTGGTGGTCGGCGACCATGAACTGGATCTTCTTGCCGTTCACGGCGCCGCCCAGGTCGGCGATCGCCATGCGCACGGCCTCGGCGCCGCCGTTGCCGTCGATGTCGGAATAGACGCCGGACAGGTCGGTGATCATGCCGATCTTGATGGTGTCGCCTGAGAACTGGGACTGAGCCTGGGCGGTGAAGGAAAGGGCTGCGGCGGTGGCGGCGATGGCGATGGCGCTACGTTTCATGGGCGAGTCTCCGTTAAAAGAAATTGTTATGTAGATAAAACGATACAACACATCTTTTGCGCCGGCGCCGCTATCCCTTCTGCGCCAGCGCAAACCCCTTGTGCGTTTTCGCTCAGCGGGCGCTCAGCGTGCATCCTGTTGCGCCAGCAGCTGCGCAGTCTTCTCGGCAATCATCAGCGTCGGCGAATTCGTGTTCCCCGATGTAATAAAAGGCATGATCGAGGCGTCGACCACGCGCAGCCCGCGCACGCCTTTGACGCGCAATTCGCTGTCGACCACCGCCAGCGGATCGTCCGCTTTGCCCATGCGGCAGGTCCCGACCGGGTGGAAAATCGTGGTGCCGATCAGGCCGGCAGCCTCGGCCAGTTCTTCCTCGGTCCGGTAATGCGGCCCCGGCTTGAATTCCTCGGGCCGGTATCTGGCCAGCGCCGGTGAGGCCACGATGCGGCGCGTCAGCGCCAGCGCGTGCGCCGCCACCTGCCGGTCTTCCGGCGTGCTGAGGTAGTTCGGCGTGATTTTGGGTGGTGCATAGCTGTCGTTCGAGGCGATGCGCACGTGGCCGCGCGAGGTCGGACGCAGGTTGCAGACGCTGGCCGTAAATGCCGGAAAGCCGTGCAGCGGATCGCCGAATTTTTCCAGCGACAGCGGCTGCACGTGGTATTGCAGGTTCGGCGTCGCCTGGCTGTCGTCGGAACGGGCAAAGGCGCCCAGCTGGGACGGTGCCATCGACATCGGCCCGCTCTGGAACAGCATGTACTGCAAGCCGATTTTCGCCTTGCCGAACCAGTTCGCGGCGGTCGTGTTCAGCGAAGGCGCGCCGGTGATCCGGTACACCATGCGCAGCTGCAGATGGTCCTGCAGGTTGTCGCCCACGCCCGGCGCATCGACCAACGCTTGGACACCGTGTTCGGCCAGTCTGGCGGCCGGACCGATGCCGGACAGCTGCAGGATGGTCGGCGAGCCGATCGCGCCGGCGGCCAGCAAGGTCTCGCGGCGTGCGCTGGCGGTGAACGCGCGTCCGCCGCCGGTAAATTGCACGCCGCGGCATAGCGGGCCCTGGGGCGTGGCGTCGATCAGCAGCTTTTCGACGTGGCAGCCGGTCATGATGGTTAGATTCGGCCGCTGCGAGGCTGGCTTCAGGAAAGCTTTGGCCGTATTCAGGCGGATGCCGCGGCGCTGGTTGACTTCGAAATAGGCACAGCCGGCATTGTCGCCGCCGTTGAAATCCTCGATCTTGGGGATGCCGTTCTGCCCTGCCGCCTCGCGAAACGCGTCCAGGATTTCCCAGGACAGGCGCTGGCGCTCCACTCGCCACTCGCCGCCGCTGCCGTGGATCGCGCTTTCTCCCGCGTGGTGGTCTTCGCTGCGGCGGAACAGCGGCAACACCTGGTCCCAGCGCCAGGACGGATCGCCGGTGAGCTCGGCCCAGCGGTCGTAATCGGCGGCCTGGCCGCGCATGTAGATCATGCCGTTGATCGAGGACGAACCGCCCAGCACTTTCCCGCGTGGATAGATCAGCGCACGGCCGCCCAGGCCGGGTTCTAACTCGGTGCGGAACAGCCAGTCGGTGCGCGGATTGTCGATGCAGTAGAGATAGCCGACCGGGATATGGATCCACAGGTAATCGTCCTTGCCGCCGGCTTCGATCAAGAGCACCTGAACATCGGGCTTGCGCGTCAGGCGGTTGGCAAGCACGCAACCGGCGGTGCCGGCGCCCACGATGATGTAGTCGTATTCCCCTGCCGATTCCACGCTGCCCCCTTCATCTCTCGATACGGTGATGCTTCGTCCAGGCAAGCTTACCAGATCGTCAAGGCTGAGGCACTGTGGATAAGCTTTTGCATATCCACAGGTACCGATTGTGCGGAACGCAGCGTTTTCGCATAATGCGATTTTTTATCCATTTTTTCCCTCAGGCAAACGCAAGGCAAGCCCACCGGCTTATGCGGCACGTAAATGCTTGATCTTGTGGACAAAAGGGGGCTTATCCACAGATGAGTACCCCCGTTAACTACTACCACTATTCTGTATACAAGCTTTTGGTTGTAAACCTGAGGACGCGTTTCGTTTTAAGCGCCTCGCCGAAAAAAAATTTCGACTCCGGTCGGGCTGCCGCCCGGCCAGCTTGAAGACGTCGATGACAGCGCCTGAACCGATTCGCTGCTTTCCTGGCTGCGCAAAAAAAATTGCCGACTCCGGTGCCATCGCCATGCCGGCCAAAAGAACGGCTTCGACATCGCCGGCGATCCGCCAGACCGGCTGAACGCTGCCAAACCGTCCTGAAAACGCCGTCTCAGCCGGCAAACGGGTCGCCACTGTGGACAAGCCCATGCATATCCACAGGATCGAATGTGCGAAACTGCGCGACTTGTGCACTGCCGTTTTTTTGTCCAGTTAACGTCCCTGCCAGACGCAAGCCTTGTTCAGCAGTTTGAAAACCACGTAAACCCTTGAGCATGTGGAGAAAATCCGGCTTATCCACAGAAGTGGCAGGCGTTTACTATCACTACCAATTTATATATCTATTCAAGTTAACTAATACAAAGAACCGGCTGCGCGTGGAAAACCCGGCCTGGACGACGAACTGCAAACCGCAGTGAAAGCAGAAGCCAACACGGCGCACGCGTTTTTTGTCTGCAGGAAGAAAGTGGAAATGCCGAGACCGGCGCAAGGAAGAACGCCGGCTGTCTGCCGACGATCGATGTTGGGCAATGAACCGCCAGTGGTCTGCTGGTCGCCAAGCGCCGATCCATATGCAAACCGGCAAGTTCAGCCACTGCTCAGCCACCGAAATGCCTGCAAAACCGCATCGTCTGTGGAAAAACGCCTGCATATCCACAGCAGCGAATGTGCAGAAGCCGGTTTTTTGCTGAGCAGACTGCTTTTGTCCAAGATCGGTTCAGCTTGGATACAATGCTTTTCCAGCGCATCCGGAAGCACGTAAACCGTTGACGCTGTAGACAAATCTCTGTTTATCCACAGCAGAGTTCGCGTTTACTATCTACTACCAGTTTTTATATACATCTTGTTTTATTAAAACACTGGACTGCAAAACTGCGCCGCGCCACCGGAAAACCGCCTTTCAAGCCATCCAAAAGCCATCCAGGACGACAAAAACATGCGATTAGGGATCATCAGTGCCTTGCACGAAGAACAGCAGGGGCTCGTGGAGGCCATGCAGAGGCCCTACAAGCTCATCCATGGCATGCGTGAGTACTGGGGTGGAAAGCTCTGGGAAATCGACGCTGTGTGCGTTTTATCGCGTATTGGCAAGGTTGCCGCTGCCATGACAGCCACCACGCTTGTGGAGAAGTTCGGTGTTACCCACATCCTGTTTACGGGTGTGGCCGGTTCCGGCGACCCGTCGGTGCGTGTCGGCGACATCGTGGTGGCGGAAAACCTGGTGCAGCACGACATGGATGCCAGCCCGCTGTTTCCGCGTTATGAAGTGCCGTTGACCGGATTGAGCCATTTCGCGGGCGACCGCCAAATGGCGCTGGCGCTCAGCCATGCGGCCCAGCGTTTCATCGAACTCGAGTTGGAAAACGTGATCGATCCCCAGGAAAGGGCCGTATTCGCGCTCCAGGCGCCGCGCGTGCACCGTGGCCTCATCGCCAGCGGCGACCAGTTCGTCAGCGCTAGAGACCGTATCCAGGCCCTTGGCGAGGCTCTGCCGGGTTTATTGGCGGTGGAAATGGAAGGCGCTGCGGTGGCGCAGGTCTGTTTCGAGCTCGGCATCCCGTTCGGCGTGATTCGCACGGTGTCCGACAACGCCAATGAAAACGCGGCCACCGACTTCATGCGTTTCGTGAAGTCGGTGGCCGCGCAGTATGCGTTTTACGTCGTCAGGCAGTTTTGTCAGGCCAGTAAGGTGTCGGCCGGCACGTAGTCGTAGCCCAGGTCTTTCGCCACGGCCGCGTAGGTGACCTTGCCCTGGCAGACGTTCAGGCCGTTTTTCAGGTGCGGATCCTCGCGCAGCGCTTGTCTCCAGCCTTTGGTGGCCAGCGCCACCGCATGGCCGATGGTCGCGTTGTTCAGGGCGAAGGTCGAGGTTCTCGCTACCGCGCCCGGCATGTTCGCCACGCAGTAGTGCACCACGCCGTCGACGACAAAAGTCGGATCGGCGTGCGTGGTCGGATGCGAGGTCTCGAAGCAGCCGCCCTGGTCGATCGCGACGTCGACCACCACCGCCCCCTTCTTCATGCGCGAGACCATGTCGCGGGTCACCAGCTTCGGCGCCGCTGCACCCGGCACCAGTACGCCGCCGATCACCAGGTCGGCGGACAGCACCGCTTCCTCGAGCGCGTGCGCATTCGAGTACAGGGTCGCGATCCGGTTGCCGTAGACCAGGTCCAGCTGGCGCAGGCGGTCGACGTTCTTGTCCAGCACCGAGACCCGGGCGCCGGTGCCCACCGCCATCTGCAGCGCATTGGTACCGACCACGCCGGCGCCGATGATCACCACGTGCCCCGGCGCCACGCCCGGCACGCCGCCCAGCAGCAGGCCCATGCCGCCTTTCGATTTTTCCAGGTGGCTGGCGCCGGCCTGGATGGACATGCGTCCCGCCACCTCGCTCATCGGCGCCAGCAGCGGCAGGCCGCCGCCGGGGCCGGTGATGGTTTCGTAGGCGATGCAGATCGCGCCGGATTTCACCAGCGCCGTGGTCTGCTCCGGATCCGGTGCCAGGTGCAGGTAGGTGTACAGGATCTGGCCTTCACGCAGCATCGCGCATTCCTGCGGCTGCGGCTCCTTGACCTTCACGATCATGTCGGCGCGTTCGAAGATTTCCTTCGCGCCGGCGACGATGCTAGCGCCGGCCGCCGTGTACTGCTCGTCGGACAAGCCGATCTCGGCACCGGCGCCGCTCTGCACCAGCACCTGGTGCCCGCGCGCCGTCAGTTCACGCACGCTGGGCGGGGTCAGGCCGACCCGGTATTCATGGTTTTTGATTTCCTTCGGAACGCCTACTAACATGTCTTCCTCCAAGTTGAACAAACAACCGACTGCACATGTGAAAACCGGGGCAAGCGCCCCGGTCGTTTCTTCTTATGATTACAAGCCCAGCGTCATCAGGCTTGCGTTACCGCCAGCTGCGGTCGTGTTGACGCACAAAGCCCGTTCCGCCACCAGCCGCCAGAGGGCGACCGGCTCGCCCGGCTGGGTGTCGACGATGCCGACGATGGCGCCCTGGCGCGCCGCCAGTTTCACTTGCAGCTGGCCTTTGACACCGCTTTCCACCAGCGCCATCTGGACCTCGGCATTGCCCAGTTCGGCGTCGCCGATGAAGCGCACGCGCTCTTTCACTTCCGCCGGCAGGCTGCCCAGCACCTGATCGCGCGAGTCCGCCAGCACCAGCGCACGGTTGCCGGTCACCAGTACCGCCGCCAGCTGGTTCAACAAACCCTTCGTATCGCCCGCCGCGCAGAGTATCGCGCCGCGCGGGGTGAAACCGAGCACGTTGCGCTCGCCGGTCGGGCCCGGCAAGTCGATGCTGACGCCGTCCAGCGTGGTGATGGTGTAGCCCTCGGCCAGCACCGCCACGTCGCCATGGCCGTTGGCCTGCATCCAGCCCATCAGGGCGTCCAGCGCGGCGTTGCTGTGGCGCGCACGCTGCAGCAGCGGCAGCGCATTCTTCTGCAGGCGCTTCAGGTAGAGCGGACCGCCGGCTTTCGGGCCGGTGCCGGATTTACCTTCGCCGCCGAAAGGCTGCACGCCGACCACGGCGCCGACGATATTCCGGTTCACGTAGATGTTGCCGACGTGGGCACGCGCCGTGATGAAATCGATGGTCTCGTCGATGCGCGAATGAATACCCAGGGTCAGGCCGTAGCCGGTGCCGTTGATGGTGTCGACCACCTTGCCCAGATCCGCACGGCGGTAGCGCACGATGTGCAGCACCGGACCGAAGACTTCACGCTGCAATTCCGCCATCGACCCGATTTCGAGCACGGTCGGCGGCACGAAGGTGCCCTGCGCCTGCAGTTCGGCCGGCAGTTCCAGCGCGAAGGTCTGCCTGGCGCTGGCGCGGGTACGCTCGATGTGGCCCAGCAGGTTCTGCTGCGCCTCGCGGTCGATCACCGGGCCGATGTCGGTCGCCAGGCGGTCCGGCACGCCGACACGCAATTCCTGCATTGCGCCCTTCAGCATCTTGATCGTTTTATCCGCGATGTCTTCCTGCAGGAACAGCACGCGCAGCGCCGAGCAGCGCTGGCCGGCGCTGTCGAACGCCGAGGACAGCACGTCCTGCACCACCTGCTCCGGCAGCGCCGAGGAATCGACGATCAGCGCGTTCTGGCCGCCGGTTTCGGCGATCAGGGGGATGTCATAACCCTCGTCAAGCGCGCGCTTGGCCAGCGTGCGGTTGATCAGCTGGGCCACTTCGGTCGAGCCGGTGAAGATCACGGCTTTGACACGCGGGTCGGCGGTGAGCGCCGCCCCGACGGTCTCGCCGCGGCCCGGCAGCAGCTGCAGCGCGCCCAGCGGCACACCGGCTTCGTGGAACAGCTGCACGGCGCGGTGCGCAATCAGCGGGGTTTGCTCGGCCGGCTTGGCCAGAACCACGTTGCCGGCGGCCAGGGCGGCGGCGACCTGCCCCGTAAAGATCGCCAGCGGGAAGTTCCACGGGCTGATGCAGGTCACGGCGCCGAGCGCCCTGGCGCCGCCTTCTTCGCGGATTTCGGCCGCGTAGTAGCGCAGGAAGTCGACCGCCTCACGGATTTCCGCGATCGCGTTCGGCAGCGATTTGCCGGCTTCGCGTACGGCCAGGGCCATCAGCTCGGCCATGTTCTGCTCGAACAGGTCGCCGACTTTGGCGACGATGTCGGCGCGGGCATCGGCGCCGAGTCCTTCCCAGGCCGGGAACGCGGTTTGTGCCGCCTGCAATGCGGTATCGACATCGCCGACCGTGGCTTCGGTCACCTGGCCGACGATATCGGCCGACTGCGCCGGGTTCAGCACATTGATCGCGCCCACGGCTTCGACCGGACCGTCGACCAGCGGCGCCGCCAGGTAATGGCGCGCGCTGGCCAGGGCATCGCCCAGCTCGCGCAGCACGTCTTCGTTGGCCAGGTCGAGACCGGCGGAATTCCGGCGCCCGGCGCCAAACATGTTCAGCGGCAGCGGAATGCGCGGGTGCGGCAGGCAACGGGCGGCGCGCGCCTGCTCGAACGGATCGGCCAGCAGGGTGTCGATCGGCACGCTTTCGTCGACGATCTGGTTCACGAAGGACGAGTTGGCGCCGTTTTCCAGCAGGCGGCGCACCAGGTAGGCCAGCAGCGTTTCGTGCGAACCGACCGGCGCGTAGATGCGGCAGGCTTTGCCGAGGTTGTCGGCGCCCACCACCTGGTCGTACAGGGTCTCGCCCATGCCGTGCAGGCACTGGAACTCGTAGTTCGAGACACCGTCGGCCTTGGCCCAGGTGTAGATCACGGACAAGGTGTGCGCATTGTGGGTGGCGAACTGGGCGTAGATGACATCGGTCGCAGCCAGCAGTTTTTTCGCGCAAGTCAGGTAGGAGACGTCGGTGTACACCTTGCGCGTATAAACCGGGTAGCCGGACAAACCGTCGACCTGGGCGCGCTTGATCTCGGCATCCCAGTACGCGCCCTTCACCAGACGCACCATGAATTTCTGGCCGCTGCGGCGCGCCAGGTCGACCACGTAGTCGATCACGAAGGGGCAGCGTTTTTGGTAAGCCTGCACCACCAGGCCGATGCCCTCGAAGCCGGCCAGTTCGGCGTCGAAGGCCAGCGCTTCCAGCATGTCGAGCGAAATTTCGAGGCGGTCGGCTTCTTCGGCGTCGATATTGATGCCGATGTTGTACTGCTTGGCCAGCAGCACCAGTTTACGGACGCGCGGCAGCAGTTCGCCCATCACGCGCGCGTACTGGGCGCGGCTATATCTCGGATGCAGCGCCGACAATTTGATCGAGATGCCCGGGCCGTCCTTGATGCCGCGGCCGTTCGAGGCGCGGCCGATCGCGTGGATCGCCGCTTCGTAGGACGCGTAGTAATTCTCGGCGTCGACTTCGGTCAGCGCCGCCTCGCCCAGCATGTCGTAGGAATAGCGGTAGCCGCGGCTTTCGTTCTCGCGGCTGTTCTTCAGCGCCTCATTGATGGTCTGGCCGGTCACGAACTGGTTGCCCAGCATGCGCATCGCCATGTCGACGCCCTTGCGGATCAGCGGTTCGCCGCCTTTCGCGATCAGGCGGGTCAGCGCCGAACCGAGGCCCTTTTCGCTGCTGCTCGAGACCAGCTTGCCGGTGATGAGCAGGCCCCAGGTCGCCGCGTTCACGAACAGCGAGGGCGATTCGCCCAGGTGCTTCTTCCAGTCGCCGCGGCTGATCTTGTCGGCGATCAGGCGGTCGGCGGTGTCGCTGTCCGGAATGCGCAGCAGCGCTTCGGCCAGGCACATCAGCGCCACGCCCTCTTCCGAGGACAGCGAGAATTCGTGCATCAGCGCATCCACGCCCGAGGAACGGGTGCGCTTTTCGCGCACGGCGGAGACCAGGCGGTGCGCCAGCATGTAGGCGTCGGCGGAAGCGGCGGCGCCCTGCGCCAGCAGCCATTCGACGGCGGCGGTCTCGTCGCGGCGGTAGGCGGCGGTGATGGCGGCGCGCAGCGGCGTCTGTTCGCGTTTGGTCTCGGCCTGCAGGGCGTCGAAGGGAACGAAGGTGATGGCCGGGGTGGCGGCAATGTTCATGGAAGCTTGATCAAAAAGTAAGGGTGGCGCAGATGCACAAAGCGCCAGTCCATCGTCGATGGCCGGCGCAGTGCAAATACGGATACATGAATTCGATTGTAGGGGGAAATCTTCTGGATTAATTCTGTTTTTACAGAAGACTAGCAATAGATAGTTTTTGGTGAGAGAATTTCGCCAAATAATATTTATAGTGGAGAGTGGCGAACATGCTGGACAAGATCAGCAAGAAAATCCTGGCCGAGTTGCAGAGCGACGGGCGCATCAGCAACGTCGAGTTGGCGGCGCGCGTCAATTTGTCTCCCGCAGCCTGCCTGGAGCGGGTCCGCAAGCTGCACGAGTCCGGCTACATCATGGGTTACACGGCCCAGCTGAACCCGCAGCTGCTGGACGTGTCGCTGCTGGTCTTCATCGAAGTGGTGCTGGACCGCACCACCCCGGAAGTCTTCGACGCCTTCAAACAGAGCGTGCAACTGATTCCGGAAGTGTTGGAATGCCACATGGTGGCTGGCGGTTTTGATTATCTGGTCAAGGCGCGCGTGAAGGACATGGCGGCCTACCGCGAGTTCCTCGGTAAAACCCTGCTGCAGAAAGGCGTGCGCGAGACGCACACTTATGCGGTGATGGAAGAGGTCAAGAATACGACCAAGCTGCCGATCAAATAAGCCAAATCAATGTCGTTCCCGTGAAAACGGGAACCCATGCTGAGCTTCCAAAACCGGACAGTTTGCTGTCCTGTGCACGTAAACAACTTCGGCGCTTCAGTATGGATCCCCGCCTGCACGGGGATGACGTTGTTTTATTGCGCTGCCTCTCAGGCAATCTTCTCCATTTTTTCCGACATCTCGGACTTCTGTGGCAGCGTTTTCTGCGCCGTCACCGACAGTTGTTCGAGGTTCTTGCGCAGCCAGCGGTGCGCCGGGCTGCGGCCATCGCGTTCGTGCCACAGCATGTCCAGGTGCACGGCCGGCAGCTGGAACGGCAATTCTCTCCACACCAGGGTGTCGGCAGCGCCGGTCGAGGCGATCAGGTGGCGCGGCAGCACCGTCACCAGGTCCGAATTCGCGACCACCCGGCCAGCGGTGAAGAACTGGTTCACGGTCAGCAGGATGCGGCGTTCGCGGCCGATCTGGGCCAGCGCTTCGTCGACCAGGCCGTGCGCGCGGCCCGAAAAACTCACGAGCAGATGGTCCGCATTGCAGTAAGCGTCCAGGCCCAGCTTGTCCTTGGCCAGCGGGTGGTTCTTGCGCATCACCGCCACATACTCGCCCGAATACAGGCGCTCGTGGCGGATCGGCGAGCCGGTTTCATACGACAGCTGGGCCGCCACGCCCGGGAAGAAGCCGACGGCCAGGTCGATGTCGCCGCGCAGCAGCATCGGCCGCGGTTCGCGCGTGGTCAGCGGCACCATGCGGATGTTCACCCCCGGCGCCTCTTTTTCGATCGAACGCACCAGAGAAGGCAGCCATAGCGCCGCCGTGGCATCCGCCATCGCCAGGCGGAAAGTGGCCTGGGCCTTCGAGACGTCGAAGGTTTCCGGCATCACCGCCGCTTCCAGCGCGGCCAGTGCCTGGCGCACGGCCGGCCACAGCGCTTCGGCGCGCGGCGTCGGTTTCACACCGTAGGCGGTACGAATCAGGAGCTCGTCACCGAGGCTTTCGCGCAGGCGCTTGATGGCGTTCGACACCGCGGGCTGGGTCATGGCCAGGTGGCCGGCGGCGCGGGTCAGGTTTTGCTCGGTCATGACGGCGTCGAAGACGCGGAGCAGGTTCAGGTCAAGCGTGAGAAAGCTCATGGGATCCGTTGGGGCTGCGTTTTTTTCAGGTTGCGGCTAGTGTACCCGATTTCCATTCACGATCAGTATAAGGACCATCA
>Ga0308160_10002133_pt1 | contig 24811 bp, 21 predicted proteins | sample PhyFR1_FD_201036 | JGI IMG/M metagenome (GOLD analysis project Ga0308160, IMG submission 201036) | Phyllosphere microbial communities from UC Gill Tract Community Farm, Albany, California, United States - DLSLF.R1 | ecosystem: Host-associated > Plants > Phyllosphere > Unclassified | place: USA... | reverse complement strand
TGGCGTACTGGAAGTTGTGGACCTCCTCGTTGGCGTTGCCTTGGCGGATGATGCGTCCGTCGCGCTGGGTCAGGTCAGCCGGACGCCAGGGGCAAGTGACGTGGTGGATCGCCTTGGCGCGGAGCTGGACGTTGGTGCCGGTGCCCATCATGGCGGTGGAGCCAACCAGCACGGCGACCTCGCCGGACCGGCACTGGGCGAACAGCTGGGCTTTCTGCTCGGGCTTGGGCGAGTCCTGGATGAACCGGATCTGCTCCGCCTGGATACCGCCGGCGACGAGCTGGTCCTTGATCTGCTGATAGGCCGACCACGCCGGCTTGCCGTCCGCACCAGTGTTCTTTGAAGGGGTGCCGAGGTCGCAGAAGATGATCTGCAGGGCGCCCTTCTGCGCAGAAAGGGTGCCGGATCTGAAGCTGGTTTCGTATTCGTTCTCCCGGTTCTCTTCCCAGACCTTCAGGGTCTTGGCGACAACCTGATCGATCTTCGTCCCGGATTCAGGTTCGATGCCGACCATTCGCAGGTCCAGCGCCGCTTTGCGGCCGTCGTTGTAGACGTTCAGGGCGTTGTCCGCGCCCTTTTCAGCCCAGCCGGAGAGGGAGTCCAGCCGGTCCGCGAGGCCCTTCATGTAGTCGGCCAACTCGGGCGGCTGCGGAATGAGGACCAGTTCGGGCTGGCGTTCCCCGTCGCCGGGGCGGCGGGCAAGGTCGGGGGTTTTCAGGTTCAGGTCTTCGGAGAGCTTCACGTCAGCGAAGACGTGGAAGGACCGCAGCATCTCGGGGACGTTCTTGAACTTCGCAAAGCGCGGCTTATTCTTCAGCCGGCCTCCAGCGTCCATCTCAATCGCGGTGACAGTCTCACCAAACGTTGCTCCCCACACGTCGAAGTTCTCCACCCCTGCGGCCTGGAGCAGGTCCGGGCGCAGGTAGCGCTGCATGACGTGGGCCTCGGTGATGGAATTGGCAATCGGCGTGCCGGTGGCCATCGTGACGACGCGCTCTCCGTGGGTGCTGCGCAGGTACTCGAGCTTCAGGTGCATGTCGGTGGCCCGGATGGAGCCGCCGATTTCTGCGCCCTTGATGTTGGTGACGGTGCGGAGGTTCTTGTAGTCGTGCGCTTCGTCCACGAAGAGGTAGTCGACGCCGGTGTCCTCGAAGGTCAGCCCCGGGTCGGGCGCCGTGTCCATGAGCTTCTTCATGCGCTCTTCTTCGGCCTGGAGCTTCGTTTCGAGCTTCTTGACCGTGGTCCGGTCCTCGCCTTCAGCCTGGGCGTTGACGATGGTCTGCCGGACGTCGGCGATGATCGATTCCTGGTAGGCCTCGATGGTTTCGGCCTTCACGCCGATGCTCTTGAAGGCCTGCTGGGTCATGATGATGCCGTCCCAGTCGTTCGCCGCGGCGCGTGCGACGAACTGCCGCCGGGCGGCAAGGTCGCCGCTCTTGGTCTTGATGTCATCGGAGCCAGCCGAGAGCAGTCGGGCCTGCGGGTACAGTTCCAGCCACTCCCGGGTGAACTGCTCCAGCATGTGGTTGGGGACCACGACCATGGGCTTGGAGGCCATGCCCAGGCGCTTGAGTTCCATTGCGCCCATCACCATTTCAGCGGTCTTGCCGGCGCCGACTTCGTGGAAGAGGCCCACGGCAGGTTCGGAGATGATGCGCGCCACGGCTGTGCGCTGGTGCGGGTGCGGGGTGAAGGTCTTGGCCAGCCCGGGCAGGGTCAGCCGGCTTCCTTCCTTCGTGTAATCCCGCAGCGCCAGGGAGTTGAAGCGGCGGTTGTATTCATCAATGAGACGGCTGGCGCGTGCGGGGTCCTCCCAAACCCACTCGGCGAAGCGTTCCTGCAGGGCTTCGGCCTTTTCCTGGGCCGCTTCGGTTTCCTCGAGGTTGGCGACGAGCTTGCCGTCCTCGTTCTTGTCCTCAACCTGGATGCTCTTCTGTTCCAGGATGCTTTGCAGCAGGTCCGGGGCAGGCCGGCGGCCGGTCCCCCACTCGTTCGTGGAACGGACCGTTCCCCGGTTGGCTTTGACCCGCCAGATGCCGCTGCCGACACTGCTCACGCTGGCGTTAGGGTCGGCAAGGATTTCCTGAACGAAGCTCTGGTGTTCCTCGGCCGAGATCCAGACCGCGCCGATGCGCGCCTCAACGTCTTCCATGCCGACACGGGGCGGCTGGACTGCTTCAAGGGCGGTCACGTTCACGCTCAGTCGGTCGTCCTCGGCCGCCGCAGCCCGGGCGGCGTCGAGCTTGGTCCGGACGTTTCCGGACAGGTACTCCGGTGCCGTGACGAGCTTGCCGGTTTCCGGGTCATCGAACACGAGAGTGCCCAGCAGGTCGCGGGCTTCCTCTTCCGTGACGCCCAGCAGGTCTGCGATCTGTTCCAGCTCGGGGGTGCCGTAGGTATCCAGGGCGATGGCGAGGGCTTCATCGACGCTTTCGGCCCCCATCCGCGGCTTGCGGGCGACAACCTGGCGGTGTTGCAGCAGGCCGGCCGGGGTCGCGGTCCGGGTCTCGTCGTTGAAGTTTTCCAAGGCTCCGGGCAGCGACCCGAAGGGGTCCTTGGAGCTAAGCAGCCGGTATGCCGGCGAGAGGCGCCGGGTGACGATGTCTTCGCCGGTTTCCTTATCGACCCGGACGGATTCGGTGTAGCGGTTCACCGGGCCGTGCTTCTGAACGAAGGCTGCGTAGCGGGATGCCAGCTCGGACCGCATTGTTTCCAGCTCGGGGGTGTCTTCGCTGTCGGAGGCTTCCAGTTCCAGTAGCGACCGGGCACCGTCGCGGAGGGCCAGCAGGTCCCGCAGCTCTGCGGTGTGGGCCTTCGGGACGGTGAGCTCTTCGTTTTCTCCGGCTCTGACGATGGTGAAGGAGCCGTCCGGTTGGGCGTTGATGGTGCCGTCCCACTCGGCGCCGGCGTCGGGCAGCAGCGCGGCCGCGGTCTTTCCCGGGGCCAGTTCGGCGGGGGTGTGTCCCAGGCCGCGGTCCATGGCGTCAGTGACAATGACGTCGAGCCGGTCGGCGAGCAGCTGCGGGACGGCGGCGAGGTCGTCAGCTTTGACGCTGATGGTTTCCTCGCCGTACATGCCGTTGCCGACGGTGATGGTGCCCAGGACGTTCTGGGGGTTCATGTCGAAGTAGGCGTTGATCTTGATGTTGCGGTCGCCGATGATGGCGGGGGTGACCCGTTCCCATTCGGTGTTCATCGGTTCGCGGCCGGCCTCGCGTTTGCGCAGCAGCAGCAAGTCGGTCAGGGCCTCAGTGCCGGCGGCCCGCCGGTGGGCTCCTGTGGGCAGGCGTACCGCACCCACCAGGTCGGCCATGGCGCTCATCTCCCGCCTGGAGGCAGGGTTGGCCGCGTCCATGGTGAAGCTGGAGGTCAGCACCGCGACGTAGCCGCCGGGTTTCACGGCGGCCAGGCTCTTTAGGATGAAGTGGTTGTGCATCGAGTGGCGGGAGTCGGCGTTGTGGGTCTTGTCGTACAGCGCGTTCTTGCTGAACGGGACGTTGCCGACGGCCAGGTCGAAGGAGTTGGTTTTGATGGGGGTATCGGCGAAGGACTCGCTGCGGATCGTGGCGTCCGGGTACAGGCCCCGGGAGATGGCGGCGGTCAGCGGGTCCAGCTCCACGCCGGTCATCCGGGCGCTGTCGGGTGCGAAGCCAATGAACGTTCCTGCTCCGGATCCCGGTTCCAGCACCTCTCCCCCGGTGAATCCAAGCCTGTCGACGGCGGCCCAGATCTCTTTCACCAGCGCGGCGTCGGTGTAATAGGCGTTTGTGGTGGTCCGCGATGCGGCGGCGTACTCGCGCTCGCTCAGGACTTCCTGAAGCTGGGCGCGCTCGGCCGCCCAATCGGCCTTATCGAACAGCTGGGGCACGGCGCCCCAGCTCGACCACTGCGCCAGCGCGCGCTGTTCTGCGCCGGTGGCTGTCCGCTGCTGGTCTTCCAGCTCGCGGACAATGCGGATCGCTTCAATGTTGGCGGCGAAGCGGGCCCTCTGCCCCGATGGTGCGAGGTCGGCCTGAGATGCCGGGCGGAACCGTCCGGCCGCTCCAGCTGCCGGCAGGGGCTCGGGTTCTAGTTCTCCTCGTCCCCCCGGGGACCGTAGTGCGGCTCCATCTCCTCCGGCTCCGCGGGCAGGCTGTCGTAGATCATCTCCTGGTAGACGATTCCCCGTGCCCGAAGCTTGGCCATGTTCACCAGTCCCACGTACTCCAGCGGCGTTTCCTGGCCCCGGGGCGGGATCAAGTCCTCGCTCAACGCCCAGATCCGATCCTGAATCTCCCGGCCCAAAGTCGAAAAGTGTGTCTCGGGGTCCGCTATCTGCGCGAAGCTCTCCGGGTCGTGGTTCTTCATTGTTTCCATGGCGTGCCTGCCGTGCTCGTTCACTGACTACCTCTTCCGGTTCGGCCCACAAGGACTCCAGGCTCATCTGGCCTTCGACGTGGTTTCTAGATTTCTTCGGTGCCATGCGCGCCGTCCCCCTCCGTTTGCCTCAACGCTAACGAAGGCGCCGTCGGATTAACAGCCGCAGCGGCTAGCTTGAAGACTGGGCTTGCTTGTGCGCTTCCTTCCAAGCCTTCACGGTCTGCTCTAGGGTCGACGATCTCTTCTTTATAGAACCCTTCACCATCGGGTTGGTCTCCGGTGCGGCTTTCTCGTCCGCAAAGACAAGCGCCTGGTTTTGGAGCCTGTATACGTTGCGGACTCGCTCTCGGGCGAAGTTTCTCTTGTTTCCGGGAGGGAGAACGCTGGCGCGGTGAACGTAGAGGAGGTGAAGATCAATCAGATCCTTTGTTCCCCGGGATCTCATCGAGGGGCTGACGAAGTATTGCTGCGGAAACCTCTCAGTGCTCCACCAGACGTCCTTTCCGTCCGTATCCCCGACGTTTGCCTCGCCTGACTGCTCCGCAAGAAGAATCAGCAACATTGTCAGCGCAGGTGCTGACATTCGCTGTATGAAACCCTCAGTCCACAGCGCGGTAGGCACCTTGAAGTAGATGTCCCTCCGCAGCTTCTTCGCCGTGTAGGCGGTCGACGGCAGGGCGTATGGGCTTTCATCCCCGGACTCATCCAGCAGAGTGAGCACAGACGGTTCGCCCCGGCGCGATGACACAGAGATGAGCTTGCACTCCTCCAACGCTTTGATTGCCTTCGCTACGCGGCGGGCGCCCTTAACGTTCGGATCTTCAAGTCCAAGAAGGTGTGCCCAAGTCCTGGCGGAGATGTCGGTATCGAAATCACCGCCGGAGCAGCGCCACACGATCGCCAAGTAAAGCTTCACGATCACACCGCCGCCGCGCCCCCCTCGCTTCACTAGCTCGGCCAGAGGAGGCGGGCTTTCTGCCCCCTTCTCTACCCTGACAAAGCTCTTACGAAGAGGGATGGCTTTACGCCTCCCCGAGTCCGAATCCAGCGACTTTGCCGCCGCTTTTGACCCCTCCAACAGCTTGTCAGGGAGCGTTTGCACGCTAGCTGATGAGGCCGGTCCTCCGTTGCCCTCCCCGGAACTCAATGAGTCCTCCATACTTCTCCAGTCAAGGACTGGGTAGATAATCACCTAAGACGATGTTAGGTGTCAGTAAGTGTAGCGGTAACTCATCGACTAGTGCTTCTCGAAAAAACTCAAAAATTTCCTCCCCTGAATTCTAGGGAAATTTGGCCCTAGAAGCTGATACTGTCAGTTTATCGAGTTCCGCCAAGGTAGTTTGCAACAGGGACTGGGTGCGCGGCACGACGTACCGTTCAGGTACGTCACGTATAGTCACGCGTTCAGGTGGCCTGGGTGAGTTGAACGTCGGGGCCTATCCACCCCCGATAGACGGCTACACCAGCTGCTCCAAAGTTGTCTCGTAGTGCCAAGAGAGCTCAGTATCCCCCCGGAAGTTGAGTTTGATTGCGGGAGTACCGGCCGCTCGTTTGGAGCGGAAAGGGGCTCGTAGCCGTAGCTCGTGGCATCAGGAGGACCCCCATGGGAATGGGGGTCCTCCTGCGTTAACGGGCGAGGTGCAGATGCCCGCCGGTACTGCTACAGCCGGTCTGCGGAAACCAGGCGACGCAGGTAGGCGATGGCGTTGAGCTCGCCTCGGTTCTCCCTAACTCGCATGTACCGACTGATTGTCTCGATTGCCGCAGCATCCGAAAGGCCAACAACAAAGGCATCAACCTTCTCCCGGGGAATTTCGGGGAGCATCTGCTCGAAAACGCTAGGCAAGTCGTCCCGGACGCCTTTGCCCGCGATTCGGAGCTGGTGTCGTTCCCCGGCTGGCACTGCTTTCGCCTCGGCGCGGGCATCTGCGTAAGAGGCGTATCCACGGCTTATGTCCAGATGGGGTGGGATGGTGTCTACGTCAGTGGTTCCGGTGATGAGCAGGGGAATGGCTTCGGTTCTCACCCAAGTCTCCAGCTGGCGCAGTTCGTGGATCAGGACAAGCCATTCGCCTGTGTGGGGCCGACGGATGCCGAACTTCGGCCAGATATTCAGGGGCAGCTGTACCCCCACAGGGACACTGAGCAGCGGGTCACCCACGTTCAGCGGGATTGCGTCCTCGTATTCACCGGCGACCACGAGTCCCGGAACCGGATAGTCAGGCACGATGGCACCGATTCTGACGGCGGCAACAGCCGGCATCCTGTGTTTGGACAGGTTGGTGTGTTCTGCCAGGACTCTGAGCATGTGGGACTGGGCATTGTCGGCCTCGTGTGGTTGCAGAGCGGCGATGCGCTCACCCAGCACACCGGATGAGTGAAGAACCGGCAGCGTTCTGCGGCGCCGGTGTTTGAACCAGTCTGAGAGCGCCTTGTGGTCTTTCGCTATAGGCATATCGATGGCTTGGGCTTCCTCCGGTTCCAGTTTTCGTCCGGTCAGATGCTCGACCTCCGCGAACAGCGCGTGTTCGATAGCTGAACGCATCTGGTTAAAGGCATCGGAGGCGAGGCGGGGTACGGCTTCCGGGATCGGTGCGACAGACCGGATCCGCACGGTCTCACGACCGTCGGCTACGCGGTTTTCGAAGTCAAGAGGGCCGGCCGCCAGGAAGTCATGCAGGACGTTGCCGACGCGGTCGATGACGGAGTCAATGTGAGCGAAGGTATAGAGCAAGTGCCTTTGGTGCTGCGGAAGCCAGCCGTTCACGCGACGGCCGGCTCGATCAGCTCGGGCCCGTTGTTCCGGACGCTGTTCACGCGGCCGCTGACGATTCGTGGTGTCAGGATCGGCTCAGGAAGAGACTCCAGCAGGTGCTGGACGTCGTTTTTGTCGGTCAGATCCGGGTTCAGCCATTCAGCGAAGCGGTCCCGCGGGATAATGACCGGGGATCGGTCGTGGACGTGCCCCAGGGCGTCTTGAGTGGTCGTTGTGAGCACCGTGCAGCTGAGCAGCCACCGCGCCGGATCATCCTCGGGCACAGACGGGTCCGGCCAGAATTCGTAGAGGCCGGCGAAGCCCAGCACGGGCTCGTGCTCCGAGTAAAGGTAGTTGGGGATCTTCTTGCCGTCTTCGGTTTTCTGCCATTCGTAGTAGCCGTCGGCCGGGACGATAGCCCGGCGTTTGACGGCAGCTTTGCGGAAAGAAGGTTTTTCCAGGATGGTCTCGCTGCGGGCGTTGATCAGCTTGTTGCCGATCTTTATGTCTTTGGCCCAGGACGGTACGAGGCCCCAATGTGCGACCAGAAGATGCCGCTCGATGCTGCCTTCTTCGAGCCTCTCGGCCACAATTGGCACATCCTGGGTTGGCGCCACATTCCAGCTCGGCGGCGGCGGAGTGCCCTCCACCTCCTTGGCATCGAAGTAGCTCAGTAGGTCGCCGGTGGCCTTGGACATCACATATCTGCCGCACATGATGACATTCTGCCTGAGAACAGCCTCGCCGGGGCTTGTCCATAGACACGGACATACCCACCGGGGGGCGACGGCTGTCGGCCCGCCCAGCTTTGATTGTTTACGCTCAGAGAATGAACTCTATTGCAGCCGTCGCGTCCCGCATTGAAGCACCATGAGTATCGAAGCGTTGGCGGGTGTAATCGGCACGGTGGTGGCGATAATCGCTCTGGCGTGGCAGGTCGCCGTTCATCGCAATTCCGGACATAGGGTTCGCGTTCAAAGTTCCTACATCATGCCGGTCTTCGATGATATGGAGATCGGAGATGAGGACTTCATACAAGTGGAAGTCACAAATCGCGGCGGTAAGCCGGCGACAGTAACGAACTATGCCGTTGGACTGGGAAACCGCAAAAAAGGGAGCAACATGTTTGTTCTCCGTCCACCCGCATGGGCCTCGCCATTGCCTGCGGTGGCTGAACCGGGAGGCGCACCAGTCAGGCTTCTCGTCCCTGTAGCTGACCTACAAAAGGCACGTGACTCCAAAGGAATCCCATTCCACCAGATGACCCCGTGGATCCAGCTGGGCGACGGACGCAAGGTCTACTCCAGCAACTCCGTCCCTATGAAGGACTAATCCCTAGGTCATCCAGACACCCGAACACAGGCAAGTTGCATCGAAACCCTAGGGATTCGGGACACATGGGTTTCGAGACACTTACCCGAGCCGCCGCCGATGTCGTCGTGCCGGGGAGGTTTATTTGGCTGCGGATTCGAGGAGTTGGCGGAACTGTTCTTCGCTGTTGAGGACGAGTTTTTCGCCATTGAGAAAGAATGTCGGCGTTCCGGTGACGCCGAGTGCTTTGCCGTCGGCGACGTCCTGGCGGATCCGGTCCTTGGTCGCTTCATTGGCGACGGCAGCGTCGTAGGCGGCCAGGTCCAGTCCGATTTCCTGCGCGTAGGTGCGGAAGAGCTCGGCTTGGGAGTCCTGCTTTTCGCCCCATTGCGGCTGGGTTTCAAACAGTTTTGAGTGCATCTGTTCGTACTTGCCCTGCTGGGCCGCCGCCTCCACGGCCAGGGCCGCTGTGCCGGAATTCCGGTGGCCGGGCAGCGGGAAGTACCGGTGGATGAACGTGATCCTGTCCCCGTATTCGGCTTTGAGTTCCTGCACCAACGGTTCAGCGGCACGGCACGACTCGCATTCGAAGTCCAGGAATTCCACCAGCTGTGCCTTCTCCACGGCGGGGGCGGTGACGCGGTGGCTGTCCTCCCGGACGAGTTGTGCGTCAATGGCTGCCGGTGCTGGGCGGGTGGCGGTGAAGATCGCGTATCCGGCTATGCCGACAGCCATGATGCCAGCCAGCAGAATCCAGATGACCCTGCGGACCCGGCTCGCCGTGTCGGGGTTACTCTGGCGGTCCGGGGTTTTGGACTGGGCTGTTTGCGTCTGCGCGGGCATCATGGCTCCATGTTTCTTGTTGTCGCACATCGGGGCTGCTGATGCGCCCCGGGGTTGCTGAGGGTGTGGTCGTTACTGCTTGGGCAGTTCAAAATTTTTCTTTGATCACAGCCAGAGGCTAATGAGGCGTTGCAGGGATCCGGATCCGATCAGGATGGTCAGGCCCAGGCCGATGAAGACGGCCGGGACGAGCCAGTGCTCGATTTTTTCCAGGGTTTCGACGACTTTGTGATGGGTGCCGATGATCTTGCCCAGGGCACACCACACAGCGACCAGGGCCAGGAAGACGATGACGGTGATGGCGGTGTCGGCGGGTGCCATGGTGCGGAACACGGGGGTGTAGATCGCGATGTTGTCGGCGCCGTTGGCGATGGTGATGCCGGCGATTCCAAGCAGCCCCAGACCGCCCGTGAGTTTCTTCTCATCATCATCGCCGGCGTTCTTCAGGCCACGTATCAGGCCCAGGACGCCCAGGATCAGGGGGAAGAATCCCAGCAGCCCTACCCATTCGTCCGGGACGATGGTCAGGCCGAGGGCGGCCAGGAGACTCAGCCCGACGAGGGCGATGAAGCCGGTGTACTGCCCTCCGACGATGTGCCAGGCACGCGGCTGGCCCTTGCTGGAGGCCAGGAAAAGCGCCGTCAGGACCACGATGTCATCGATGTTGGTCGCGGCGAACATCGCCGCCGCGGCCAGGATGGTGGCAAGCATGAGGAAGTCCCTTCCATGTTCAGGAGGCTCCGGGGCGCCCGTCCTGCGGCTGCTTACGCCTTTTGCTGTTCCCTGGATCCGAGCAGGGTGCCCAGGACGTACAGGCCTACGCCGACGGTGACGAACGCGTCCGCGAGGTTGAACGTGGGAAACCAGCCGCTGTGCAGGTAGTCCACGACGCCGCGGCCGTCGAGCCGGTCCACGAGGTTCCCGGCACCGCCGCCCAGCACCATGGCGGCCCCGGCCCGTGAGAGGGCCGGTGTGGCCGGGGCGGTGGTCACGGCGTACCAGGTCATGCCCAGGACGATGGTGGCGGTTGCGGCGATGACCAGCCAGGGGGCAAGGTTCGCCCCGAGGCTGAAGGCGACCCCGGTGTTGTACAGCAGCTTCAGGGTCAGCAGGCCCAGATCGACCGTGGCGCCGTTGGAGAGCAGGGCTTCAGCCAGAGCCTTGATCACCAGGTCGGCTGCCGCGAGCACGGCGGCCGAGACGAGCAGAGCGATCTTTATCCCCCGTGCTCGTCTCGCGCCCGGGGGTGTCTCTGGACTTACCCCGGATTGCTCGCTCACGCGGCCGGTTCCAAAGCCGGCGCGGGTTTGGCCGGCTGGAGTGCGTTTTTGCGGCTGATCCGGCCGGCGCGGACGCCGTTGGCGATCACCACGATTTCGGCCAGTTCATGGATAAGGACGACCGCGGCCAGTCCCAGCAGCCCGAACAGTGCCAGCGGGATCAGGATCGCGATCAGCAGCAGGGACAGGCCCACGTTCTGCAGCATGATGGACCGGGTCCTGCGGGCGTGGTCCAGGACCTGAGGCAGGTGGTTCAGGTCCTCGCCCATCAGGGCAATGTCAGCGGTTTCAATGGCGACGTCGGTGCCCATGGCACCCATGGCAACACCGGTATCGGCGGTGGCCAGGGCGGGGGCGTCGTTGACGCCGTCGCCGACCATCGCGGTGGGCTGGCGGGATTTCAGGGTCCGGATGATCTCGGCCTTGTCTTCGGGGCGAAGGTCGGCGTGGACTTCGGTGATGCCGGCGTCCTTGCCCAGGGCAGCTGCGGTGATCGCGTTGTCACCGGTAAGCATGGCCGTGGTGTATCCCGAGGCGCTCAGCCGGGCGATGACGTCCCGGGCTTCGGGGCGCAGTTCGTCACGGACTGCGACGGCACCAATAACCTCACCTCCGGATTCGATCAATACGGCGGTCGCGCCTGCCGTTTGCATCCGCTCGACGTCTCCGGCCAAGATGCCGGGGTTGATCCAGCCGGGGCGGCCCAGCCGGACGGCCTTGCCCTCAAAGGTGCCTTGCAGGCCCGCGCCGGGAACGGTGTCCACGTCGGTCACGCCGGCCCGGGCAGGGGACGCGGCGAGGATGGCGCGGGCGAGGGGGTGTTCGCTGCGGGCCTCCAGCCCGGCCGCGAGGGCCAGAACCTCTTCGCGGGTCGCGGTCCCTGCGGTGGCGACATCAATGACTTCGGGTTTGTTCCGGGTCAGGGTACCGGTCTTATCCAAGGCGATGGTGCGGATCTTGCCGAGGGTTTCCAAGGCGCCGCCGCCCTTGATCAGCACGCCGATGCGGCTGGCTGCGCCGACGGAGGCGACAACGGTGACCGGGACGGAGATCGCCAAAGCGCACGGCGATGCAGCCACCAGGACGACCAGGGCGCGTTCGAACCACAGCAGCGGCTCTCCCACGATGAAGCCGAAGGCGATGATCAGGGCCGCGGCGATGAGGATGCCGGGGACGAGTTTCTTGGCGATGTTGTCGGCCAGGCGCTGCCCGGGTCCCTTGCGGGACTGTTCGGCCTCGACGATGTGCACGATGCGGGCCAGGGAGTTGTTCTCCGCGGTGCTGGTGACTTCGACTTCCAGCGGCCCGGTGCCGTTGATGGACCCGGCGTAGACCTCGCTGCCGGGACCAGCCTCGACCGGGACGGATTCGCCGGTCAGGGCCGACGTGTCCAGGGAGGTGCGGCCGGTGATGATCCTGCCGTCGGTGGCCAGCCGTTCGCCCGGGCGGACGACCATCCGGTCCCCGGGAACGAGCTCGGCCGGGTCCACGGTGACCTCCGCCCCGCCGCGCAGGACTGTCGCTTCGGCCGGGACCAGGTCCAGCAGGGCCCGCAGACCGCGCCGGGTTTTGGCCAGCGAGTATTCCTCTAACCCTTCGGAGATTGAGTAGAGGAAGGCGAGCATCGCCGCTTCCTCGTACTCGCCCAGGGCGACGGCGCCGACGGCGGCGATCGTCATCAGGGTCCCGACGCCGATCTTGCCCTTGGCCAGGCGCCGGAGGGTGGAGGGAACAAACGTCCATGCCGCGACCAGCAGCGCCCCGATTTCCAGGACTAAGCGCAGCCAGTCCGGGCCCCCGGTCAGGGACAGGACCCAGCCGGCCAGGAGCATCACACCCGAGATCGCGGCGGCACGGATCTCGTTGATCTGCCAGAACCCGACGGCTTCCTCGGCCTCTTCGGCCGCGGTTTCGGGCTTGTCGTCGCTGCAGCCGCAGGCGTCGCTCATCGGGTGTTCTCCTTCGTCAGTTCCACGTTTGTCAGTTCGGCGCCGGTGCTTCCGGTGCCGTAGTTCGGGCACAGGCTGACCGCGTTGCCGGTCGCGGCAAGCAGGACCTCGGCCTGGGCAAGCATGTCCATCAACTCCGGACGGGACAGTGAGTAGTAGACGCTGCGGCCCTGTGCGCGGCCCTCCACCAGGCCGCAATCGCGCAGACATGCCACATGCGCGGAGACCGTTGACTGGGCAAGCCCCAGCTCCCCGGACAGATCCCCGACCCGGATCTCCCCCTGGGCCATCCGCTTCACAATGCTCAGCCGCGTCGGGTCACTCAGGGAATGAAACAAAGCCGCCGCGGGATCCAGCTGGCCGCAGTCACCGGCCCCGTCCCCAATTTGTATCGTCATATGGCGATGATAGCGTAAACCGATGATGTTATCGATACGAAGCTGTTACTGCCGGTCCTCGGCCTGTCCCTTCTGGGCTGCACCGCGGCCGGGTTCCCATGGCCTCCAAGGGGCGCGGACATGACGATCGGCGGTTTTTTCGCTGAGATGGTTCAGTCGGGCACCCTGCTCGTAGCCATTCCGCTGGCCATGATCGCAGGGACCGTCTCCTTCATCTCTCCATGCATCCTGCCGCTTGTCCCCGGGTACCTTGGCTACGTTTCCGGGATTTCCGATCCGGCCCGGGAAGATAACCGGCGCCGGGTCCTGGCCGGAGTTGGGCTGTTCATTCTTGGGTTTGCCGCCGTTTTCACCCTTTACGGGGCGGCCTTTGGTGTCATTGGCGGTTGGCTGGTCCGGTGGCAGGACACCCTGATCCGGGGGCTCGGGCTGTTCGTCGTGCTGATGGGTCTGGTCCTGGTGGGCAGGATCCCGTTCCTGCAAGCCACCCGCAAGCTATCCTTCAAGCCCCGGACAGGCATTGCCGGCGCCCCGCTGCTGGGAATTGTCTTCGGCCTCGGGTGGACGCCCTGCATGGGTCCGACCCTGAGCGCCGTTCTGGCCCTCAGCACGACAACCGGCGATCCATGGCGCGGTGCACTGCTTGGATTCCTCTACTGCCTTGGGCTTGGAATCCCGTTCGTTCTGGTGGCGCTGGGCCTGAACTGGGTGAGCAGGACCCTCGGGTACATCCGACGGCACATGCGCGCTTTCAATATCATCGGCGGTTCCTTGCTGATCCTCGTCGGGCTCCTGATGGTCTCAGGGGTCTGGATGCTCTGGATCTACCAACTGCAAAACCTCGCCGCGACCATCACCACCCCTGTCTAGGAGATACCAGCACATGAACTCACAACAGCCCGGCAATCCAATGACAGCGCACCTGCCGGCCCGGCGTGGCGTTCTGCTGGGAGCCGCGTCGGCGGCGATCCTGCTCGCCGGGTGCGCCCGACCGGACGATTCACTGGCTGCCCAAGCACGGGCCGGGGATAACAAGAACTACATCGCAGGAGACGGATCCGTCTCCGAGTACGCCACCGAAACCAGGGGGCCGGCGGTTGATCTCACCGGAACCCTCTTTGACGGATCGGCGGTCAACTCAGCCGACTGGAAAGGAAACGTCAGCGTCCTGAACGTCTGGTACGCCGCCTGTGCGCCCTGCCGCAAAGAAGCACCCGATCTTGAAGCACTGCATCAGGAGTTCAAAAGCGACGGCGTCAGGTTTTACGGGGTCAACGTCAGGGACACCGCCGCCACCGCCGCGGCGTTCGAGCGCACTTTCGGCACCACCTACCCCAGCTTCAACGACAACGACGGCGAGATCCTGCTGGCCCTGGCCGACCACGTACCACCACGGGCCGTCCCCACAACCCTCGTCCTGGACAGGCACGGCAAAGTCGCTGCCCGGGTTCTTGGCCTTGCAGAGAAGGGCATCCTCAAAGCTCTCATCAGCAGCGCGCTCAGCGAATCCTGAAAAGACGCGGCAGGTCCCCCGGCCGCAGGGTCATGGAAGCGGGGCGATCAGGGGCAGGGCTGTGTCGGCCCTGCCCTACCCGGCCCTCAAGCCCTGGCCTAGACTCAGGAAACGCCGCCGTTTCCGGGAGAACGACAAAGCGATGCGTCAGCCGGTTCGCCCGCCGCGGACCCGCTGCCGGTTTCAAGGGAGTGTGGGGCATGAGACCGACCAAGGCTGAGATCCTGGCCGGCTATAGGCTCGCACGTGCCGAGCTCTCAACCTGGCTGGAGAATGCCACAGCACCTGACCTCCGCCGCCGGAGCATCGGCACCCGCTGGACCAATGAAGAACTGCTGTTTCACATGGTTTTCGGCTACATGGTGGTCCGCGCCCTCCTGCCGCTCGTTCATCTAATCAGCCGCCTCCCGAAACCCGTCGGGAAGGCCTTTGCCGGCCTCCTGAACGCAGGCACGCGCCCGTTTGACGTCATCAACTACTGGGGCTCCCGGAGTGCAGCCCTCTTCTACAACAGCCGGCGAATGGGAAGGAAGCTCGACAAAACCATCGCAGCCATCACACGCAGGCTGGAACACGAGAGCCCCGCATCATTGGCCCGATCGATGCCTTTCCCGGACAGATGGGACCCCTTCTTCGAACCATCAATGACCCTGAACGATGTCTACGCCTATCCCACCAAGCACTTCGACTTCCATGCCAGACAGCTGGACCTCAACATCCCGGAACCTTAGCATCGGTCAGTCGGGGGCCCGGGCAATCAGCCGCCCCGGGACCGGGAGAATGGAATCATGAGACTCGAACTGCTGCACATCAATGAATGCCCCAATTCGGACCGGGCATTTGAACGCCTGGAAGAAGCGCTGGCCGCTCTGGGACGGAGTGAAGTGAAGGCGGACATGCGGCTACTGACCACACCCTCGGACATCGCGGGCAGCGGATTTGCCGGATCACCAACTATCACCATCGACGGGGCTGACATCTTCCCTGCCGGAGCTGCGGCCGATGAACTCGCCTGCCGGGTCTATCAAACACCGGAGGGCCTCTCGGGAGTGCCAACCGTTGATCAGCTAATCGAGGCGCTCAGGAACCATGGCGTCTGACAGCCAGTACACCTGCACGTGCTGCGGCAGAACCATGAGCCGCAGAAAACTCCATGCCCTTGGCACGGCACAGACGTACATTTGCCGGCGGTGCGGCCTGTGGGTAGCCTTCAGGCTTCGGTCTGACCGGCCCTCATTGGGCTAACCCGGAAGGGACGCGTCACTCGAATAGGCCGTCTCATTACCCTTGGGATACGAAACGCCTCACTGATGTAGCTCTACTCCCCTGGGCAGCGTCCCATATAAACCCCGGTGGGTCTTGCAACTATGCCTCGCAACTAGGTGCTAGGAGGTCGGTGATCATCGTTAGTTACAAGACAGGCAAGTCACCGATATTGTCGCAGCGATCTGCCATTTCCTTGGATTCGGCACGCTGGTCAAAGCGGGACGAAGAGATTTGGGAGCGACCTAGCAAAGCCCTAGAAATGAGTTGAGGAGTGCCAGCGGGCAGTTATCACCGTAGAACGGTAACTTTGACATTGATCCGCTGCCTTCTCGGCAACCGGACGGACTCACGTAAGGGGTGGTTTTGGAGGACCATGGGGCAAATCCCGCTGGCAGGCTTTGGGAATTCCTGAACTACATGTCTGAGCGGCGCAGCAACAATGTGCAACTTCTGACGGCGTGTTCGGAGTACCTCGACGTCCCGCCTGTTCTGAGCAAGGACCTTTACAAGGGTCTCGGCGCCTTGGTGGCTTTGCCCGATGAAATTGAACTGGCAATTAGCTCTCATGACACCCATTTACCGAAGGAATACCTGCTACGCCCCCTCCCCGAAGCCCGCAATGCCCTGGCCCACCTCTCGAGCCTGCACACCGGAACTGACACGTTCTGCGCTCAGTACAGCAATGCCACACTCTTGGGTCTGGAAGGATGCAGCTACTCTCTTTCAACCCTCAGACGGGAGACTCCGGTCGAAGCGGAGACATTGAGCGAAGTTCGGAAAAAGGCACAAGCAATCCTGGACATCCTTGCAGCAGATGAAGACCTGGATGAGCAGGTTAAGTCGGTCATATTTGACCATGCCGAATCCATCCTCTCAGCCGCGAACACGGTGCGCGTCCGCGGTGCCATGGCTCTACTCGATGAACGGGACCGCGTGATCGGATCGCTCGTCCGGAATCCAGAAATGGCAGGGCGGGTCGGGAAGACCTCGGCGGGCCGTAATCTCTTCGACCTCCTCACAAAGATCACTATTGCGCTCACGCTTGTTTCCACTCCGGCCGCAATAGCTGCCGACACGCTCACTATCCTTTCCCTCACCACGGCATCCACTGCTGCCTCCGATCAAACTTCAGCCCGCCTGCCTTAGGAGGAACAAGACCGTAACCTTGATGCCCCATAAGCTGTCCCAAAACTAGGAGCGCGTTACGCGGCTGTGGATCTGACCTCTGGGACGTCGTTCCTGCTAAGAGCCCGAGTCAATGATGAAACGCTGACGCTGAGCCGCTCAGCCGTTTCCTTTAAAGTCTTTCCTTCGTTGCGCAGCTGCCGGGCCGTTTCCAGTTTCCCGGGCGTCATCGACCGCGGGCGGCCACCGAGCCGGCCTCGCGCTTTAGCTGCGGCCAGCCCAGCCTTCGTTCTTTCCGACAACCGTGATCGTTCGTATTCCGCGAGAGAAGCGAACATGTCAAAGATGAGCTTGCCGTGGGCACTAGTCGTATCCAGCCAAGGTTCAGCCAGAGAACGGAAGCCTATCCCCCGCTGCCCCAGCACCGTGACAATGTCCGCGAGGTCGGAGGTACTACGGCCTAGCCTGGTCAGGTCCGCGACCAACAGCACGTTGCCCGGCTGCAGATAATCCAAGCAGTCCTTCCACCTCGCCCTTGCCTGGGTAGCACCGGACGCGTATTCCTGAAAGACGCGGACCGCTCCGGCCGCTACCAACGCGTCCACCTGCGAATCGAGCGATTGACCACGAGTACTGACCCTCGCATAGCCGACTATGTTCCTGGACATGTCAAAAACCCTCTCATCACCCTTTTGACCGGCTTTCTTTTCGGCAACCAGTTTTGACTAAGACTAGGACTGCTTTTTCGACTTTGTTTTGCGACTTGCCGAACGCCGGTCAGAAACGGTCGTTTTTGACTGTAGCGAATAGGGCACCTTCACCCGGGCAGCTGTCAGTCTCCCATGTCGTCTGCATTGGGACCGCGGGGAAAGACGCCATCGGGAGGCGAATGGGGCAGAACAATGTCTATGAAGGAATGCCCTAGCTGTCTTCTGTGTCTTCGTAAATGATTTCGTGGGGTACAAAGCCCCGCGCATCCGCACGCTTGAATCGATCCTGCGTCGGTCCAACCAGACGTTCCGGGGCGTCGCTCCAACCACCTGCAGCAATGCGTTCCCGCGTGGAGGCACCTGTGTCTCCTAGCTGAATGTCAGGAGGTAACCCGATTGGGAGAGCAAGTCCGGTGAGAAGAGTAGGGAAGGCGATGCCGCTCAGATAGCCACGCATCTTATTGAGCTCGCGCACAGGGCTGACCCATGCCGAAAACGGCTCCGGGCGGCGGATCATCACAGCGGTCTGCATTTCGATCTCAACCCGCTGCCCTATTTGACCGCCCCCTAGGACATCTCCGATGCGGAGTTCTCTATGGCGATGATCTTGGGATCCAAACGGCGTTCGATCATCCGAGGTGAAAGTCCGTTCAGCAGCAAACCTGACGGCTCGATGCTTGTCGGCGTTCGAATATGCCTGCAGCAAGAGCAGAGGGTGGGCATACTCAATCTTTTGCCCGCTGGCAGCTGCAAACCGATGGGATATCGAGCCCACCCGACTCTGGCCATCCTCGAAGGGCTGCAGTTGGCGCAGTCTCTTTCCAAGCGTTGCGCTGGGACCGACAGCTGAAATCTTGGCGCCGACCATCCCTTCTGTCCATTTTCTGAACTTCTCCGGATCATCGTATATAGGCATGTTCACCTTGCGCTCGGCCGCCTGCGAGAGCTTGGGATTGACCTTACGGACCAAGTGCCAAATGACATTATCAAGCGCAGCGCGTAGATGATTGACTGCTTCACTGAACATCAGCGAGGCAATCGGAGGTATGGGCCGGATTGACGTGACCCTAAGTTCCATCGCGTTCCCGCGTCTGAACTCAGTCAGCGTTAATGGGCCGTTCCACGACCACTCACCTGCAAGATCGCCAATTTCATACGCAAGCTGATCTGCGCGGGCGAGGCGTAGAGCTACAGAGTCGAGCTGTGGAGGGAGCCAGCTCGGGGATTCAGAGTCCGACATGTGCGTCTTCCTCCTGATTGGGCTCGGCATCACCACGAGCGACATCAGCTCGCCCTGGCGTAGGCACCAGCGTAGTCGACTTACCGCGAGTGCCGGCTCGGTACCGATCCCTTGGGTATCTCAGCAATGGGTCGTTTTTGAATTGCCCGCGGCGGCCTCGTTGCTGGCTTGCCTATCGCCTGGGCGCTGCTGGCTCAGTTCGCTTGGAAATAGGCCAGCATGGGGGCCGCAGCCAGCTCACGCGCTGTACCTTCGTCCAAGAGAAGGTCAGCGACTGTGGCAGTTATTACCGCTGCCGCGGCGTTGTGCGCTTCAAGTCGCTCATCAATATGCGGCGGCTTGCCCATGCCCATCGTGTCGTCGCTCCTGGCCGGAGCGTAGCTACCGGCTAGAAAGCCCGTGGCGTGAGTCCAAGTCGAGTCTTCCCTCCACAAGCGATAAATCATCCAGAGGTTCGTATCGGTGCCCTTGACAGCATGAGTCAGGTTTGTCGCCTCTGATCTGAGCTTGTCCTTGGAGACGTTAAGGACAAATTTCTCCATTTCGGCGACGTCAATGTCGGAGGGTAGGCCATTCGACCGCATGTAGCCGTCGGTCTTTGTTTCAGTCTTGCGCTCGTTGTCAAGCATTGTTTCGGCGGCCGATGCTCGATCTGGCTGTGGGGTGTCTCGCAGCCAGAGCAACCGAATGGTCAATTCCCAAAACGCCCGTCGGTTTGGCGCTGCCGCGTGACCCAATCCCGAGGCCGTGAGCATCGCGATGATCCGGCTTTGTTCAAAGGCTGCACGCAGCCAGCCAACGATGAATTGACTGACGCGGGTTACAGGGACCTCCGCGAGGTCGACTGCGAGAACAGCTTTCGCTGCGCGCAGGGTGTAGCCGGCATGTACATGGCCGTCGGGATTCTCATCTTCGGACTGGCGTCCTACGCCCTCCCCACTGCCGCTCATCGCACCACTCTATCCACCGGCTGATCACGTCCAGGGTCCGATTCCTGACTGGGCGGGGCGCCAAATAGCGGCATTTGGAGGCCGATGTCTCCTGCCGGATGCCCATGCGGAGGCAGCCTTATGGCGCCCCCGTCCGAAGACGTGGGGCGCCACAAGGCTTTGCTCATGCTGCTGGGCGGTACCGGTCTGCAACGAACTGGCGGAAGAGATCTACCAAGTCGTCACCAGCGCTCTCGGCCCGGAGCGTGACTGCCCGGATGGTGTCGCGGCCGCGGCGCAGGCCGTGCTGCGTCTTCAGACGGTCCTTGGGTGTCCGGATGACTTTCCCGTCGTGCGTAACAACGGACTGCTCGTCCTGGGCATATGACAGGACGCTGGTTTCATAAAACCGGCCGGCGTGCATCAGCAGAGTGTCCCTGACCCAGCTCGAGGGCATCAGCAGGAGAGGCTTGCCGTCAACGAGGGGCAGTGTGACCGTTTTATCGGTCCATGTCCGGTTGTTGGGGTCCCACACCTGGCGCTGGAAGGTCCCCACCTGGTGCGAGCCGGCGGTGAACTCGGGATACTGCGCAAGCATTGAGGCGGTGAAGTCTGCCAGCGGCCCGAAGATGATCCGCGTCGTGATGTCGGACGTGATGTCGTGGCCGATACCTTCAACAAACAGCGGCAGCTCCTCAAGGTGCTTGAGGACACCGACTTGCAGAAGTGCTTCCAGATCTGTGCACAGAGCGTCCCAGATCCATGAACCTACGTCATCGGAACCGCCGTGCCCGGCGAAACCACTCGCCGCCATCCCGAGCCGAGTCTCCCAGGGCTCTTCGAAGCGCTTGAGCAGATCTTTTGCGTGATTCTGCGCAGTCGCGCTGGTGGACATAGCCGCGCGGCTGATCGTGTCGAAGAACGTATCGAAACACCGAACGGAGTCGTGCCTGTACGGCTGAGGCCCTGTGGACAGCCGGATCGCATGCGCGTCCAACACCTTGGGGTTGTCGCAATCGACGTCAAGGTCGGCAAATGGGACGGGACCCTGAATCCCGTAGTGGTTAGTAATAGAAGTTCCCATATCGGGGTACTTCCTTTCCCCCGGCGTGGGCGCCGGGTACTCACACGATGGATTCCGAAGCCTGGCCGCATTTGGATGCGACAACTCGGCCAATCTCGTGTAGAGTCGATGCAGCAGTCCGCCAGACTCACTACATCGACCCTGCTCGGGATCGACGCTCATTGGAGCGTTTTCGAGCGGGGTGTTCGTGTTTAACATCCCACCTTATAAGTATAAGGCATGGAATAACCCCACCTGCAGCTCTCCGGCCCTCAAAGGGCCCCAGGAGGGCTTGACGGGCTGTCAAGGGTCCTTAGGAGCGTAACGCGCGCGCAGAGCCGCAGGATGGCCTACAGGGCCGCGCGGCAGCCATTGGACTAATAACATCGTTGTAATTCCGGGGTTTTTGGCCCCTCGTCGTCAAAGCGCAGGAACACGTGATGCAACGGGCAATCCTCGCGATTTCTTTCAAATAATATTTACGTCATATTTCGTAATAATCGGGCTCGGTCATTATTTCTTCTCTCTTTTCCTGATATTGGAGCTCCCATGCGAGCTGAGCGAGGCTTTCAGGGGCGCTTTAGGCAAGACAGAAGGGCCGGCGCGAATCGCGCCGGCCCTTCCTTGTCTTCCCTCTGCAAAGGAAATCTGTGGTCCAGCTTAGCTGGATGGTTGTGGTGCTGCCGCGGTCTGGTTACCTCGTTGTTTCTGGTCCCGCCGGGCAGTAGTTATGGGTCGCGTTGTCGCGGTTGATGGCGGTCCGTCGCTGGTGAGTGGCTGCTGTGGTTCGCCCTGGGCGGCGGACCGCCCCACTTCTGGGAGGTTCGGGGCCCTTGCTGGGGTGAGTGGCCGGGCGGCTGCCTCTGGGGTACAGCCGCCCGGCTCCCCGTCACACTACTCGGTGTCGGCGGTGTGCTTGTCGAGGATGATCCGTTCCACGGCGCTTGCGGTGTAGCCCCAGATGGTTAGCTGGTTCAGGTAGTGGAAGTGCCGCTTCTCGGCGGACCGCCATGAGTCTTTCTGGATGGTCTTCTCGTACCCGGCGCAGATCAGGGCGATCAGGGAGAATTCGGGCCGGGCGGTGGTTTTGGCGGTGTGGTCCCGCAACGGGTTCCAGCCCCACCGGCCGGTATCTTCCCCGGTCTTGGCCCCGATCATCTCGGTGGCGACCTTGCAGTCGTAGCCGCTGGCGGTTTCGGGGTCGTGGGTGATGGCGTGGACGGTGAAGTACTGCCAGCCCTTCGGCGCGGTCTTCCGCGAGAGCAGGGTCTTCACGAACTCGCGCCTGACCTTCGTGGCGCTTTCCATTTCGCGGTTATTGGCGATCAGGGTCTTTCGCTCGGCTTTCTGTTCCTCGGTCATCGGGCCTTTCTGGGCCTGGGTGCCGCCGTCGTAGCGTTCGTACTTCGGGGTGAAGCCCAGTTCCTGCCAACCGGTGATGACGGGGTTGGCTTTGTGCTGGCCCCGGTAGTCGGTGCTGATCAGGTAGGCGTTGGCGTCCTCGTCGGTGGCCGGTTCCCCGTCGGCCCGCTTCGCGGCCGAGACGTACAGGTTCTCTTCGTTGGCGTAGTGCCCGGCGTCCTCCACGATGGTCTTGCCCTCCGCCTCGAGCTCGGCGATGAGTGCGGCGAGGGCGGCGGCGCGGTCGCGGCGGTCCCGGAGCATCTGCGCGACGTGCAGGAGTTGGTCGGGTTCGTCCGCGATCACGGACTCCAATTCCTCGGTAGCTTGCTCGTCGTCATCAAATTCGGCCATGACCAGGGCCTCGTCGATGGTGTAGCCCTTGCCCAGGGCGGCGGCTCCGGCGGTTGAGGCTTTGGCCTTCAGTGCGCCCTCGACCGTGGTTTTGGTGCGGCCGGTCTTCTTGGCGATCGCGGCGGCCGAGACGCCGATCAGGGACAGCTGGTGGTAGGCCTCGGCTTCGTCAGCTTCGGTCAACTCGGCCCGCTGGATGTTCTCCACGACCTGGGTCACGATGCGTTCGGCTTCCTCGGGGGACTCGATGATCATCACCGGGATGCTGGCGCGTCCGGCTTCAACGGCGGCGCGGGTGCGGCGCTGTCCCATCAGGACGTGCACCACGCCGTCGTCCTTGCGGTGGGCGATGACGGGTTCCATCACGCCGTGCTCTTTGATGCTGGCAATGAAATCGGGGGTCAGGGCCGCGTCTTTGCGGACGTTGATGTCCACGGTTAGGGTGGCCGGGTCGAGCATTACGAGGGTGGGTGTGGTGTTCATGGTGTTGCTCCTTTTGCAGAGGATTCCGGTGGGTGGGGCGGCTCAGGTGACCGGCCAGCTTCCCCTCTCCCCCGACGCTTCTATGTCTGTCAAGCGGCGGAAACGGGTGTGGGCGCGGGACATGTTGTTTGGCCGGTGAGGGGGCGGTTCAGGTGACCGGCCAGCTCCCCTTCTCCCCTGTTGTTTTGGCTGCTGGCGAAGCTTGCGGAGCTGTGGCCGACGGAGGCCTGTCTACCCGCAGGGCAAGGGGCGGGAAATTCCCGAAGGAAATCAGCGACGAAGGAGCGCCGCAGGTAACTTCGGGCGCCGCAGGCCCCGACGAAGGAGGGGCTAGACCGGTCGGAGCGGACACGTACAATCCGACAGGACAGCAGCCAAAACAGAAAAGCGCTTCTACAGCCCGAGCGAAGCGAGGCCCGTTTCAGCTGTTAAAGGGCTGAGGCCGGCCCCTTAGGGTCGGCCTCAGTTTTTCCCTCAGCAAAAGGAAAACCAGTCCTGCAGCGTCATTGCTGCATCAAGTTATAGGTCCAGCGGCGATTTCTCCCACGAGATATCAACGATGGGGGCGCCTGGCTGCGGCATGGTCAACATCGAGAGCTCGAGAACGTCCTGAGCATGGGTGGCATCGGCAGGTGCTTTGTCATCGTCCGTCAGGATGTACTCGTGGCTCATGTGCTGCCCCCAGGCTGTTAGTGGATCGTGTCCCTTTCCACTGTAGCCCGGCGTCCGGCCGTTGCCCGCTTGTGGTGCTGCGCCCGCGGCAGCGTGATCGGCGGCCGGAGGAGCGCATGCGGGGTAGGCCGCCGACGCACCCAAACGGGCCCGGACCGATTTTCCGGTCCGGCCCCGTTGCTTTTAGTGGTGCCGCTTATAGGCGGTTGCCTGGTTCTTCGCGACCGGGGCTATGGTTCCCCGGCTGACCAGCTGGTCCATCAGTTCTGCGAGCCGGTAGCCCGGAGTATCAGCCAGAGCAAGCTTGAAGTGGTCCGCAGCTACCGACGATTGGCCTTTGAGGTACGCCAGCCAGCCGATCAGGGTCAGCAGGGGCGCCCGGTACCCTTCCGGCGCGGCGTCGATGAGGTTTCGGGCGGTTTCCTGCGCCCGGTCCACGCGGTTCCAGTCCGGGGCGATGCCCTCCCCCACGAGCAGGTTCCCGCTTTCCTCGGCGTCGGTCCGTTCCGGGTCGATGACGTTGCAGAACATTACGTCGCGCAGGTCCGGGCGCTGGAAGCATGCCAGCAGCTCCGACGCTGTCTGCGGGTCCGTCCAGCTGTCCCGGGTCAGGGCCTCTGCCCACAGTTCCCGGCCCGGACGCAGTTCCGCACCGAGCACTCCCGGGAGCGCATGGCGGATCTGTTCCTCCCTGTCTGCCGGGCCCGCGAACGGTGCGTAGCTGGTGCCGGGGGTCTTTTGGTAGCTACTGCCACGGAACACCAGTTCTGCGTTCAGCTGCCCGTCGGTGATGGATTCCAGCGGTTCGGGCGGGCAGCACCCGGCGTCGCTGTCGCACAGGAGGTTTTGCCAGTGCGACGGGGTGACCAGCCACGCGTCCTGCAGCGGGGTACCCGCGCTGTCCAAGGCCTCAATGACGGCCTCGACGTGGTCGTGGAAGGGGCGGGGGTGACCGGGCCCGGGGGTGCTGGCCGTGTAGATGGCCAGCAGTACCGCCGTGGCCTGAGTGTCCAGTGCGAGGTAGTCCACCATGGAGCGGGCGAACCCGGCGGGTTCGGCTGACGCGGGGGCGTCGACGCGCAGTGTCGCGCCCAGTGTCCTGCCCCGCATGGTCAGGAACACGAAGGATTCCTGCGGTACGAACCCGAGGGTGTGCGGGA
>Ga0308160_10002132_pt1 | contig 24814 bp, 23 predicted proteins | sample PhyFR1_FD_201036 | JGI IMG/M metagenome (GOLD analysis project Ga0308160, IMG submission 201036) | Phyllosphere microbial communities from UC Gill Tract Community Farm, Albany, California, United States - DLSLF.R1 | ecosystem: Host-associated > Plants > Phyllosphere > Unclassified | place: USA... | reverse complement strand
CAAAGCCTCGACGTCGCCGGCGCTTGAAGGAAGTTCGCCATACCGGATCAGGTTGGCCATCATGCGCTGTGCTTCCGGGTAGCCGGCGTCGCTGGCTTGACGCAACAAGGAAAGCGCCTTGTTCTTGTCGACCTGGATACCGTTACCCTCACGCAGCGCGACTGCGGCTTCGAACTGTGCAGCCGGAAAGCCGGCCTCGGCCGCCTGAAGTGTCAGTCTGAATGCAGCTGATGCGTCCTTTGGCACGCCACGTCCGTTTCGATACATGCGCGACAGCAACGTCAGTGCCGCCGGATGATCCTCGTCTGCAGCCTGCTCGAGATAGTCCCGGGCCGCATCGAAGTTGATCTCGAATCCATGCTGGCCATATAGGTAGGCCTGTCCGCACCAGACAAGCGCGTCAGCGTAGCCCTGCCGTGCAGCGGCCGCAATGGCTGCCACCGCAATGGGTTCCTGACCCTTTCCACGTACCCCATTTAGCAGCGCCATAGCGAACTTGTACTGCGCTGGGGCGAAGCCCGCTTCGCTGGCGTAGCCGAGCAGGTCGACAGCACGCCGCCTCATCGAGTCCAACTCCACCTGGACGGCATACCCGTAGGCCGCCGGGTCCGGATCTTCCTTCGCCTTGGCCAATCTTGCCTCAACCTCAAGCTGAAGGAGCCACGCTACTTCGTATTGGTCGGAAGGACGGCCAATGATCAACGCGCCATGGCACAGTTCACTCAATTCCGCAGGCTGTTCATCGACTACGACGTAGTCAGGCACGGATGCGCCGCCGTGCACCTCGCGAAACACGATTTCCAAAAGCGAGCGCGCGTCCTGCAGGCCCTGCTTCGCCATGTCGCAGAATTCCTGCTCGCCGCGTAGGCTCATTTCAGGGTGGGCGCCGAGGTTTCCGGAACGCCGCAACCCACTCAAGAGTTCGCGCGTATCCGGGTTAATGCGGCGCCCACGTACGAGCGAGGCAATCTTTTCCTCAAGATTGGTCGGCCAGGCACTGGGTTCTCCCTGCCAGAGCAGGTCGCAGCAAAGACTTGCCAGCCCCCTCGTTTGCACAAGCGTGTGCTGGGGAGTCCGGTAACGGTCGCGCTTGGCTTTCCGATACAGCTCGCCGACCTGCGCGGATACGCGCAGCGCGAATTCGATGTCGTTCATGTTAGGAGAAGTTATACGACGGGTTTCGCCGCGACAACAGTGTATCTTATAGTAGCTTTTGCCGCGCCTGGTATTCTGCCGCTTGCGTGGCATACTCCAGCGGAGTGCGACACAGCCGGATATATTAGTTCCTTTGATTTGCATGCCTGCGCGCGAATAAAAAAGGGAAGACTTTTGTCTTCCCTTTTCTACTCATCACCCCGGCATTACTCCCTTTGCAATCCAGTAATCAATGATGTGTTTGATTTTCGCCTTATAGATGTCTCTCTTGCTGGGCGTTTTGCTGTGATATGTGCCCACCGCGTCCCAGGTATTTCCATACCGGTTAATTCGGTTCCGCAGATGCCAGCCAGCTACAAAAATAGACTTGCAACCGTCCATTAGATCGGCGCGGGTGACCCCGTAACGCGCCAGTTCGGGGAGGTGCACACTGTTAATCCCGGTTTGACCGTGATCGATCGAACCGTCTGTATTGTGAGTCAACGTCGCAGGTTTGAAGCCCGACTCCAGAGCGGCGATTGCGCGGAGAATCCACGGATTAACGCCATGATACTGGGCCGCATCATCAAAGCAGTCAGCAAACGAGGGAATTGGAAAAGAGCACGTGAGCGCTAGTATCACCGGCGCAGCTCGCCGTGCCAAAAGTCGCGGCCGATGCGTCGAGTTCTTTCGGACGTTCCGACTTGTTGGCTCTAGTGTCGATGTATCCCTCGCGGGACCAATCCAAAACGTGGTGTTCATGGCAGAGGTATATCGGAAGGCGCGGACAAGTTGGGTGTTAAATAGAAAAGGGCGACCGAAGCCGCCCGTATTTAATGTGCAGGAAAGTTACTTGCTGCGCTGGTTCGTCGCAACACGAGCCTTGAGCTCAGCCAATTGCCTGATGTTTGCATCGCATACGCCCGCTTTCAGCGTCGCATCGGCAAACAGGCCAGCATCGCCCGGATAGCGTACCAGAAGGGCCGGCTTAGCTGCCTCGTTCGTGCACGCGGCCGCACGGTAGAAGTATTGGATCAGGTCCGTACCGATATACGACTTTGCATACTCGTGGATGATCTGGCCGTTTGGAGCATACGCCAGGCTACCGTCCGTGTTACGCAGAGCGGTCACCTCATCGAAGGTGAACACGACCGCTTCATCGAATTTGCCGTTGACCCACTTGCCGACGTTGATCGGTTTTCCCTTGCCGTCGATGCCAGCGATCGGGAAGCTGGACTCGGCATTTGCAGCCAGCACCTTCACCACCACGCTCGATGGCAGATCGTACCGGACGCCGTACCATTCGAGCGCCGTCAGCAGATCGCGGTAAGTGCCGAGCGCATCCCCATCCGAGCCAGGCACCGTCTTGAGCATGTTCACCGCCACGCGGGAATCGCCTTTGAGCAGAACGTTCGAACCGGTAAGCGACAGGATCTCGCTGACACCTGCAGTATAGGCCGCAGTGAGCGGCGCACCGGCCTTGGCTTTGTACGACACCAGATGCGAAACGATATGCGTCGCTGGCGTAATCACGAAGAAGTTCAAGTCGGTGGTCACGAACGGGGCGACCAGTTCGGTAACGATGTTGGCTTGCGTCGAGTTGTCGGCTTCCGACCTGAACGTACCGCCGCTGGCGACAAAGCGGACCATTCCAGCAGGCGCAGTAGCGAACTGCATGACGAACTTACCGTCCGCGCCAGTCGCCGAGGCGGTGCCCAGCAATGCGCCGTTGCTACCATCCGTGTTCACTGCGTAGGCGGTGACGACGGCGCCAACGGTAACGTCGCTGACCACCATGCCCGATACCATCGTGGTTGGTGCGCCCGTTGCCGGCACGCCCGTGGTTGGATCGACCGGGTTAGATGCTACTGGCGGAGTCGGTGCAACAGGCGTCGTAGGAGGCGTTGGTTCCAGTGGTGCAGCTGGTGCGCCAGGCGTTGCGGGTACCGTTGGCGCTGGAGTTGCGCCAACTGGCGCGCTTTCGTTCGAGCCACCGCCACCGCCACCACAGCCAGTCAGAGCGATAGATACGAGGACGGCGATCAGAGTTTTATTCATGTTCATTTAGAAAACCTAGAGTTGGCTATAAGATGAGTCTATTATAGTCCGTAGTTTGGTACAGTGTCAAATCTTTTCAGGATCAATGTGGTTTTTTATTGATGCCAAAGCGGCACTCTTATCAAGAATGCCCCAACTTGTGAGCTTGTATACAGAGCCTTCCTTTTCGATATCGACTAAGAAGGTTTTTTGTGCGGTTTCTATTGCACGCTGCACTTCAGCCCGCGTGCAGTCAATCTCTTGGGCTATATAGTGGAGAGTTGCGTTTCTTTCTAGGCGTTCCAGTGCAAATAAGACAACGAGCAGCCGCATCGTATTTTGGGTAGTCTTTATATTTCATCTGCCGATCCATTCGTTTCACGCCTCGTTAATTCGCGGTAGTGTCGTGGAATACCGGCTAGACGTCAACCATAACAAGTGGTCGAGCCTCCCCACGCGTAAGGAACAAGTTGTCCCGTGAGTACTTGAGACGGATCGGATCTCAATCTGATCGTTATGTTCATCACGAAATAATCTCCTTGTGAACAAGGCACTGGATTGTCTGTGTATGAAAAACTCCATCCGGCGCCGAGCGCTGACCATTGGCCTTGGGGCGTCGACGCAATAAAGTCATCTTGCATATCGCCTGGTTGCGTTGCGGAAAGTGTCACGGTCCAGTAGATTTCAAATTCGTTCGCATCCCGGCCGCCGCTGTTCCAACGTCCACTATTTGGCCTAAAACTTCCAGATAGGTTGCCTTGCTGCGGCGTAGCGTTTCCGAAGGCCGCCCAAGTACCATCCGCCATGTAATTAATCCCCACGGTCGCACTTCCCAATTTGGTGGTGACTGAAGGGTTCGATTCCAGGGCCGCGCCAACGAACGGCCCAGGTAGTGTTGGCGGCGGCGGCGGTGGCGGTGGCGGTGGCGGTGGCGTTATGCACCCGCCGGCCTTTTTCCATGTTCCGCCACCCGTCGACCCGGTATTAATCTTCTGCCATGTTGCATTGTTAGCCCCCCCGGTAGCGCCGCCGCTGACGCACAGGCGTTTCCATGATTGTGCATGAGCTGCTTCGGGCTGAGCTAGAAGGAGGGCCGCAAACAGCGCGCTGGTGGTGAGAAATGTAGAGCGCATAGTCAGTTGCAGATGAAGAGATTGTTGTTACCGTCGCGCCCGATCGAACCGACCTTATCGCCGCACCAACCACCTTCCCACGCAATGATGCCTGGAGTAAGCGCATTGGTGACGGCCGTGCTGCCAAACACCACTTGGTTGCCGCCCACTACCTGCGCGCCGTGGACTGTTTGCGAGCCCATCGTAGCGTTACCTGCGACCGACAACGTACTGTTCGACTGGAGCGATCCGGCCTGCATCTGGCCGCCGGTGTACATGCTTTTGTCGCCATAGGATCGAACCCAGGTTGGATCGGTCATGTGGAGGCCGCCGTCGAAAGTTTCGTTGTACCATCCTCCTGCGCCACGCGAGCGATACCATCCGCTGTTGACCATTTCAGCGGCGTAGTTGGTGCCGGCTGAGACAATGTCACCGCCGCTTGACATCACTACCCCGCCACTGCCATTACAGGCCGCGTCTGTGTTGCCAGCGCAAATCTTGTTTTGGGATTTAATCGCATGCCCAGCGCCGATCATGCCCCCGTGAATGTCGTACTCCCAGTTTTGTCCAGCAAGTAGGCCTCTACCGTTCGCGTAAACGCGGCGTGAGCTCAGCACGCCATCCGAAGTGACGTTGCCGACTCGAGCAATATCGGCAGGACTGCCATCCGGCTTTTCGATGTGAAGCGAGCCAGGTTGGTAAATAGTGGTGTCGCCGGAAACGTGACCGGCAAATTGCACTTGGCCGATCCTAATACTTTGCCCTGCGGGCATAACCACGTTTTGGGCATTTACCGTACCAATCCCGTTAATGCTGTTACCGCCCATTTTCAGGTCGGCCAGCATCCCCTGGACCCCTTGTCGATCGACATAGTTAGCGAAGACGCTCGATCCATAGCCGTTAATGGCCATAAGGATGCCAGCCGTACCGCCTGCTGGGTTGGGCCGGGACCATCCTCCGGTCCCGCGGACAGTTGCAGGTGAGTCAGGAGCGGACCAACCACCGTCGCCGCCGATCGCCTGTGCTGCGGCGCCCAACTTCTCGATGTCGACGTTTCCGCTTTCCGCGTTCGTTATAGGCTGAGTGAACCACGTGCGGCTCGTCAGGTTGCAGTTCGGCGCGACGCAGCCGATCGGTTCGCGCGATATCAAGATGGCGTAGGCGCCGCCCATGGGTGGCGTTGCATTGACTTCCGCGTCGGTGAGGCCGAGGGCATTAAGTTCTTGCACCGTCGGCTGCATCGCATTTGCCACTCCAGGAACCCCTGTATTCTCGATCAAGGCTTTGTAGTTGAGCACTGTGTATGTGCCGACCGCTTTATTTACCTTTGCCAGCGCGGTTCCGTAGGTCTGTCCTTGCGATTCAGAAACGACATTGAGCGTGTGCCTGGCAGTACCGGCCGTGACGATGCCGCCAACTGCGAGCATGGCAATCATGGCGGTTGCTGTATAGCCGGATTGGCGTTTCGAGGGTTTGTTCTTTTTCATCTTCTGTTCTCGCTACTATTTCATGGAGGTCATGTCGGTCACAAATGCGCTGCTGGCGTCCTGGGCGCCGATCACCTGCGCTGCGATGGAATAGGCGAATAACAGACCGATGACAAGCATGCAGAGGCTATTGGCGAATGCAGCAGACTGCTTGACGAGCTTGAGAATCGCCTGAAGCGACTTTTCGCCCATGTGGCTCAGCGCTTCGTCCGGGGACCTCGTGCGCAGCGCGTCGTTCAGTCGGTCCAGAATGGGCTGGGAGAAAAGGCCTGTCTCGAACGCCTTGATGGGTTCGTTCGAATAGACTTGGAGGCGTCTCAGCATGAGACTCAGGTGCCAGCGCATGTATGGCGTGGACGACTTCCTTACGCGCTCGATTGCGACATCAACGGTTAGGCCAGAGCGGATCAGGCCAGCAAGGATAACCAGAAGACTACTGGCATTTCGATCCCTGTACAGGGACCATGGCGGTATCCGGTCGAAGAACTGCCGCGAGCGCCCCGTCCAGCGAGGCAGGGATAGGTAGTACGCGGGCAAGAGAAGTAGCAAGCCCATCATGACCGGCCAGTTGTTAGCGAGCCAGATATTCGATTCGATAAGCGGTAGACACCACGACGGCCAATATTTTGGCGCGAACGTTGCCATCAGGTCTGGCCAGAGCATTTTGCCCAGCACTATGCTGCTCACGACCAGACCAACGAAGTTGAAAGCGGGTTGCGCCATTGCGCCGGCCATCGTGCCGCGCATTTCCGAGTCAGCATTCTGCGATGTCAGGGCCGCTCGGAACGCTTCAGCCAGCCGACCTGAGGATTCGCCGGCGTCGATCAACATGGCCTCCTCGCGCGGGACGAAGCCCTTCAGGGCCGACGAGAAGGACGCGCCCTTGCGCAGGCGCTGTTCGATTGCCGAATAGACGGCAGCGACCGAAAGGTTGCGTGCCCTGTCTCGCTTCGCCCAGGCCCCAAATGTTTCTGCGAGCGTCTCGACGCGACGCGATCCAGTGTCGGTGAGTTGCGACGCCAAATTCTCATACACGTCAGCACGCACGTTCAAAAATTCGCGCTTGGCCCACCACACTTTCAACATAAACATTATTTTATTCTTTCAAAAACCGAATAACTGCTGAACGCTTCGAAGTCACGTTCGATATCTCGTGGGTCGATCATGCCGATGCTTGCTTTGTACAGCGCGTGTTCGAACGCTGTCTTACCGGTCATGTCTGGTTCGTCAAAGTTACTTGTGCGGGCGCCGCGCCAGAGCTGTTCGACCAAGAGCCAATCTTTCGCCTTGATCCCTTCGCGAATTGCTGGTGTTGGCACCAGGATCTCAGCAACAACGGTAAGTCCCTTAGTGCCTTCGGATGGCATGCCCTCGACACGGCATTCCGGACAACCGTCGGCGGCCGCGCAATGCATAGTCGCAATATTGAGGGAAAACTTGTTCTGCAGAACGTCAATTGTTGAAGAATTTAAGACAGTATTCGCAGGAACCTTGCAGTGCTCGCAAAGGACCGGCATCAGCTTTTGATACATCAACGCGCTCAGGTAGTTCCGCGTGGCCATCAATTCCGGAGGAATGTTGATCAGGCGCCCGGTCATACGGGACAGCGCGTCAATTACATTGTCGCCGTGGATCGTGGTCAGTACGCGGTGGCCTGTTTGCACCATTTCGCTTCCGATTTCAGCAGTCTCGCTGTCGCGGATCTCCCCGATCATCACGACGTCTGGATCCATTCGAACGAGCATGCGCAGCGCAGACAGGAATTTCTTTTTCACGTCCGCAGCATCGTCGTCAGCGCCGCGCTGGATTGAGATCTGGCGTACGCCTGGGATGAGGTATTCGACTGGGTCCTCGACGGAGAATCGCTTGAGCTGCTCCTTATGGGGCAGTTCGTTCATGAGCGTCTTCAACGTAGTCGATTTGCCGGAGCCGGTACTGCCGGCGATAGCGAGCATGCCGCTGTTCTTTCCGATGGCCAGCTTCAGTTCTGCACCGATTTGCGAATCTGCATACCCAAGGTCAGGCAGGGATGCCACCTTTGCGGAATTTGGGTCATTCTTGAGAAGACGGACAACCACATCCAGTCCTCCGATTACCGGATAGGTGGAGAAGCGGCCATTCACCTGCACGCCGTCGATTGTGTGCTCAGTGATCGTGTTCAGTGAGCGCTCCGGTGACCAGGACGCTGCCGAAGCAGTACCGCGTTTGGTTTTGCCGAAATAGCCGGCTCCTACCGCATCAAGAAGAAGATCGGTCTCAAAGGTTTTCCACGGCCGCATGCGCCCGAAAAGGCGCAAACGAACCTCAGTTCGCCCGTTGAAATTCATTTCAAAGTGAATGTCGGTCGCGCCAAGGTTGAAAGCGCCGCGGATCAAATCTTCGTAGAGGGCCAGGTTCCGATCATCGTCCTTAATGACCATATTAACTGCGCCGCGGCGTTTGCCTTCGTTTACCTCGTGCGCTTGAGCGATGACAGACTGGTCAGCAACTCGTTCGGCTTCGACTGAAAGCCGTTTCTGGCGCACTTTGCTCACAAGGACGCTGTGCGCCCCGCTGGCATAGAACTCGGGTGTGGCCAGGATGAGCACCGAACTGTATTCCCGGTCGAGGACAATGCACCTTTCCCGATCAGCGTCCGCTACCAATCCGGGCACTGCCGCTCGCCAGTTGCCAACGTCCAAAATCGTGCGAATAGCGAGAACGTCGGGCAGGCTCGGATCGGTGTTTGCAATCTGGAGTAGTGGCACTGGGAGTGCGACGGTCGTGGGTTCGATACGCGCCGGTGCTTGGTTTGCAGCGACGCCTTCGCGAGGCTTACTATCCCCAATCCGACGAAGGTGAGTTTGCGGTGGTGCCGAGCCGGCGTTTGTCGAGAAGAGATGGGCGAGCATGTTGGTGGCTTTTATTCTTACTTTGTCAGGTAGAAATCGATCGTTGCATTGTTGGCAACCTGTTCGCAATAGGCGATCAGGTTGGTTATGACGACAGCGCCGGTCCCGCCATGCATTGGGGGCGTTTTTACCCACTTGTCCATGACGGCGACGCCTTGAGCTATTTCGCCAACTTGCATCCCAAGTTGTTTACAGGCCGCCGATGACACGCCGTTGTAACGGATAAAGAGAGCATTATTTGGAGTACTTACGCTCCCAGGGCCGAAGCTCGAAGGGCCGGCTTCGATGGAGCCGCCCCACGCGTTCCGGACGGTACGCGCACCCACTGGACCGCTCACTCTATCCATGGGAAAGAAATCAAGAGCGGCCAGCGTTTGCAGGGTTACTCCCTGAAAGGTGCCGCGTTGTGCCCCGAGGCTCATAATCTTTTTCTTCAAGCGCGACAGCTCGCGTACTTCGTTATCGACCTTCGCCTTGTCGATCTGGCCGATCATGGCTATCCCGCCCATGATCAAAATTCCCCCGATCAAGGTGCCGATCATAATTTGCAAGTTCGATACCCCGGCCTGAAGCCGGGGCCGAACGACGCGCTGGTGGAATAGTTGCACGCTCGTCCCTATGCTTATTTCGTCATTGCGTACGTCATCGTGACGTTATCGGCGCCGGCGTCGCACGCCGTGATGATCGTTGCGAGCACTGGGGTTGCTGCGACTTGTTTTACTACCGTGCCGCCGACCGTGATGATCGCGGCGACATCGCCGGCCTGCTGTGCGAGATCCTTGCAGGCGCCCGATGGAACACCCGTGTAGGTAAATTGGATTCCGTCATTCGGGATGTTGACGGTTGCCGGTTGAGCCTGGATCACGCCCTTCCACTGGTTCTGCACCACGCGCGAGCCGACAGCACCGGAAACACGGCTACGCGGGAAGAAGTCGAGGCCGATCCCGACTTCTTGCGTGAAGCCTGAGAATGAACCGCCGTTGCGGGAGCCGTAGCTGACGGTTTCGGTTTTCAGGGTGGCCAACTCACTCAGGTCGTTGTTGACCTTCGTTTTGTCGATGTATTTGATGAGGCCGACGCCGCCCAGGATCAGCAAAGCGCTGATCAGGACGCCGATCATGATCTGGATATTCGAAAGACCAGCTTGGCGTTTAAAACGATTGACTGCATTGAAATTACGGTTCATTTTTTATCCTAAATTACTGCGTTAAAAAGTTGTGATTACCGGCCTATTGGAAGACTGGAAGGCAGCGGCGGCATGCTGTAAGTTCCAGGGGTTTGCTCGCGAGGGATGCTCAACGGCTCTTTTGGCACCTCGACCTTGGTACCGAAAGCAAGGGCGACCTTTTCAAATTTGCCCGCGTTGCGCTTTCCAGGCGTTTTTCGGGTTACGTCGACGTTTCGCCTATCGATCCGGCTGACCGTCCAGCCGCCCGGTGTCTTGTCCCCTTCCCGATATTTACCTTCACTGCCGCTTTCGCTCAGTTCAGCGATCAGACTTCCGCCGACACCGTAAATGGCCATTAAGGAGGGTGGCGCGGGCGGCCCTTTTTTCGTCGGGATCATCTTCCAGGCCGGCGCCGGCGCTGGCGCTGATGATCCGGGAGGTAATGGCAATGCGGTCGAAGGACCCAGAGGGCCGCTTTGCGGCGTGGGCGCCGATGTACCAGCGGCTTTCTTCGCCAGCTCGATCTTGCCCTTCGCTTCGGCGATAGCCGCCTGGCGATTCAACTCGACGATTTCATCGATGGTCTGGGCTGAGGTCGTTCCGCACAGGACCATCAGGCAAATGCCAACGGCATTAATTTTTCCGAACATAAACTTTTCCTTCAGCATTAAAATTAACTTGCGTGCCGTTGAACAAGACACTGATGAGGTCGACGGTCACATTGTTGGGCATGCTGTCCATCGCATCCGACATCCACCATTGAGCATCCTTCACTTCCCACCCTGCAGCCCAGATCGCAGTCGGCAGCGCAGCCGCCACCTGCGGCTGAACGCTAGGCGGCACAGCGATGAGGCTGACCGGCTTTAGCTTTGCCATGAAATTGGCTGCTTCGTATCGTTGCCATTTACTGAATTCTGAGAGCATGAACTCGCGTTCTGTTGTCCACTCCGAGGCCGGTTTGATTACTGCTTTCGTCAGCTTCACGGGCACGTTGTGCATAAGACGATTTCCGTCTGGATGCAACTGAACCTCACCCCACGAAGCTGGCGCACGGTCTACGAAGTCCCGGTATGTACCTTCGGCCCGATTCCAAGCAGCGCTGCATCCTGGAATGCCGCAATCGATCTTGGCCAAGGTCCAGCCAGCAAAACGCATTGGAAACTTCGTATCCTTGAGCTGAGTACGCAGTTCGCGCAGAACAACGTTTGCGTTCATGACCGGCTGCGCCAAGAACTGCGCGGCGGATTGCGCGTACAGTTGCGCAGGATCGGGTGCTTTGTTCTGCAAGGCCAGCATGCGCAGGCGCTCGTTGTCTGCCGCGGACACCTGCCAGTACCAGAGACCCGATCCGATCACGACCGTGCCGGCAACCGCTGCGACGACCCATGAAGGTATGTCTGCCTTCAGAACCGTGATTGGAGCAGCGGGTACTGTCTTGAATCGCGCCATGCCTTTGCCAGGCGGGGGCGGCAGCAAGTCGGACCAATCCAGGTGGTGTGGTACGTCGGTGAGCGTAATTGCACGGCCCATCGTCACGAACTCAGTTTCGGCACGAGCGCATTGCACCTTGAAACGCTGGCGGATTTCCGCGACCTCCGAGGTCTTCACGAACGCATCGTGAACGACGTTGCCATTAATGAGGGCAATGACGCCGACGTCGTTTAGCTGCCCTTCCTGGCCAGCCTCTTCCAACAGCACCAGCACCGTCTTGCCTTTGCACGCACCGCTCAAGGCAACCTGACCCGCAGCCGAGAGGGTTGTAATCTTCGCCGGCGGCGACAAGCTTTTTGCGTAGCCGATGTTTTCCTGCCCGTTTATCTTGACGGAGGCCATCCAGCGCGCGTCGAAGTTCTGCCGCAGCTCGGCAATTTGCGACGACCGCGACATCATCGTGTCGAGTGTTTGCCACTGCAGCCCAAAGGCGAACGCGTAGCGGTCGTCGATCTGAATTACGGTTTCCATGCTTAAATGCCCGAGCGTACTTTTGGAGTCAGGACGATGATTTGTACTTCACGCACGCGCTTGCCGGTTTCGGAATAACCCGTAACTGCCGAGCGTCGTTCTGCGTTCGAACCGTCGCGTGCCACGCCCATAAGGACGATCGACTCGCCGTCGCGCAGCCCGATCGAGCTCTCGGTCTTAGTCCCGCTCTTTTCGGGCGTTTGGATCATCTGGAGCGTTTCGCCCGATCCGGTCGTCTGCTTACCCATTCCAGTCAGATCGCTTTGGCTCAGCGAAACCTGCATCAGGACGGAATTGTTTTCGAATGCCGTCGGCAAGATGTTCAGGAAGAATCCTGTGGTAACAGTGCCAGGCGTCAGGCCAGGGACGCCAGCGCCGCCGCCGTTGGAACCGCCGCCAGTAGCCGGCTTGGTTTCTTTCAGGTAGGTGGTGGTCTGGAATTTCGCGACAGGTACAGGACGGCGGTTCGTGGTGTTCACGGTGGTCGTTTCATCTGATACGATCGTGCCGAGCTTGCTGAGCGCCTGGACGAATGCTGTCGAACCTTCGAAGCGGCTGTTAGGCTTCAAGATGTTCATCTCGAGCACGCCTGCGTCCGTACTGGTCACGGTTGTCGGCGCCGTCATGCCCAGGCTCCAGTCGGCAGCGCCAGCAGCGAGCCTTTTATAAATGAGGTTGGCGTCGAATCCCATCTCGGACGAGTCCGTTACAACAACGCGCACGACGCGGGCTGCGATGCTGACCTGGCGCGTGAGCGAGGCGTTCTGGATGTTCACGTATTTGGCAACGGTCTCGACCGCCTCTTTGGTATCGGTAACGACTACCAAGCCACCTGCCTGATCCACCGTTGCGGTACCCAGCGGACTCAGCATGCCTTTGATCGAACTCTCCATCGTCGACCACACCGAGTAGTCGCCTTTGGTCGAGCTAGTCGACGTCGAGGCGAAACTACCCTTTTCTTCGTCGCCGCCTTCTTTCAGGCCAGATGCATACTCGAGCGAGCCAGGGCTAACTTTTACCGTCAGCACTTTGGTAACCATGCGATACAGGACGATCGTGCCTTCCTTGTATTCCCAGTTGATACCCAGGCGTGCGCAGATCAGGTCGAGGTAGCCGGAGAGCGTGCCCGTATAGTCCATCGGCAGCTTTGCGTCGAAATCGTCGAAAGTTTGCGTGGCCAGACCATTGCCGTTCGGAGTCGCGCCGGGCAGACGTAGCGGCAGCGGACTTGGAAGCGGGGCCATGGGCATCGCGCTTGGTGTCGCTGCGGCCTGGCTGAGGCCGGCGCGCACGAGCGACTTTGCCGAGATAAACACGTCTGGCTGGAGCCGAACCGGGATCTTCGTCACTTGGGTGATGCGTTCGCCGATGGTCGCCAAATTGCTGCGGCCAGGGAACGCGAGTGTCACGTCGTTGAACACGGCCGGCAAGGTAGCGTCATACGCGAGCGGGATCGAGGCGGCGCCCAGATACGTTCCTTTTACACGTTCCACGAGTGGTTCGGCTGGCTTGTTTTCTTGAGCAGCGACTTGCTCGGTGATCTGGGTTCGCACCTCGGCTGCGCGTTGCTTTACATCGCTGTTCGATACAGCGCACCCGGCCAGTGCCGAAACGACTGCAAGCGCAGCTGCTGTTTTTTTAATTTGATTCATGTTCAACCTTCGCACCGCTTCGATTTATGGATTACCCGGACAGCACGGTTGTCGTAAAGACAGGCCCGCAATGGAAATTGGGAACGCTGGAGGCTTGCCATGACACCGCCGACTGCCGCATCGAACTCCCCTTTGTAGGTCGCTTCTGCGATAACGGGGAAGTCATTTCCTTCGGTGTCCCACATGAGCTGCCATCCTGCCGTCTTCGACCATCGCTTCATTGCGCTGAAAATCGTTTTATCGGCCAGGCGAATGTCCCATGCCTTTTCGGCCGGGGCCGGGATCGGCTGGACAGCGGCGGCCAGTGCCGGCTTCGTCGCGCTGGCGACGGCGCTGGCGCCGGCGGCGATCGCAGGCGCGGACGGGTTGGCGGGCTCGAACTTTTGCGAGAGAGCACTTAGCTTTTCCGTCAGCTGCTTAATTTGCGCGTTCACCACCGCTGGATCTGGCTGGACTGGTTTAGGGGCTGGCGGCGTGCCGCGCACGACCGTGATCGGCCGCCCGTTCATGAACCCGCGGATCGAGGCTGGAACCCCCCGAACGATATAGAACTCGCCGTCAGCGGTTGCGCCGTTCACGATCAGTCCAGGAATCGATTGAAGGTAGGTATTCCGGCCGTCGTTATAAACGTCGAACTTTTGAGGCGGAGCCAGCTCTGTCACGTAGTAACTACGGTCGGCCGCAGCAAATGCGCTTGCGGAAAAGGCTGTGAGCAGCAGCGAGGCGAGGATGGATGAGAGTTTCATAATCAGTGTGGTATGAGTGGCGTAATTGTCGAATGGCAATTGACTTGTCGTAAGGCAAGAGCGCGCTTGAATCTGATGTGATTTGGTTTTTTTCGTGAGCGGGCGATGCCGGCAGAGTTGTTTGCCCGGGATCGTTATGCGCCTCGATGAGACATCGTGGTCGTCGACCAAGACCAGGCTTAGTGGCCACACGTGGCCACTGGTCGGTTTCGCGGCAATTGAGTGATGGCCAGGCCTTGTGGCCACGTGTGGCCACTTTTAGGATGGCGGCCACACGTGGCCACCAACTAGCCTTTGCTGCCGCGTGCCTGCCCTACGAAACTTCGGGGCCGTGTGGCCCCGAAGGTCGTCAGCGGTCGCCAGCCATTCGCCTAGCGGTATGGGGTCATCATCATGTCCTGATTGGCCATGAAGATGAACTCGTCCCCAGCCTTGAGCCTCAAGGTCGGTGCGATGTTCTTGTTGCGATCCAGAAGCCCTTTGAGGACCTCGTTCAGGGTGGTGGCAAACAACGAGCCGGCCGTCGCGGCGCCACTGGTCCCGGTTGTCCCGGGGAGCGTCGTAACCGAAGTATCGGCGCGTGGGAGGAGCAACGTCGATGCTCCCACGATCAGGCTGCTGCCGAACATTTTCATGAAATGATTGTCCACCTCGGCCGCCACACCAGAGGTTCCCATCATGTCCGTCGCACCATTTCCGTTTAGGGCGAGCCAATTGCCGTTGGGCATGGTCAGGCGCGTCATAGCCATCAAAAGCCGTTCCTGCCCGACGATGACCTGGCTGTTGTAGACCCCGTTCAGGAGACTGCCCTTTGGGATCACGACATAACGCTGCGTGCTGTCGTACACGTCGGAAGTAACCCGTGCCAGGATGCGTCCGGGCAGGTCGCTGTTCACGTTTGTGAGCAGCACGGAGCGGATCACCGCGCCCTCGCCTACCAAATATTGGCCGGCTGCCGATTGCAGTGACGTGACTTGTGGGCGTGCGGTCGCTGATGCGCCGGCACTTTCCAAGAAGTCCTGGTTCGCGCCCTTCGTTTTAGCTATCGTTTCCTTGGGCGACATCGCTGCTAGCATTTGCTCCTGCATCGACTGTTGCGATCGCATTGCCGCCGCTCGTTCCCCCGCGATGTCGGCCTGCAAGTCGGAAAGAGCAGCAGGTTCCTTTGCGGCATCAGCGGACGATCCCTGCGACAGGAGACGCACCTGTCCCGCCTCGAGCGGAGCTGCACGAATTTCCTCTTCGCGCTTTTGCGCCGCTGCGATGCGGTCCCGAGCTTCTTTGGCAGCTTCCTCGCTCATTGCGGCCGGCACAGGCGACGCCGTAGGCGGGTAGGCTTGGGGACCATACGCCGGCGAGACCTGCGTCGCTGGCGATCCGTAGCTTACGGGCGCGGTTGGGGCGCCAGCTGCTGTGTAGCCGCTGCGCTGCTGGGTAGTGAGCCCTGGCGGAATCGGTGGTTGACCAGCCGGACTCATTCCTGAGCGAAGCTGACCTGCTGGCAGTGAACCGGGCATAACCGGCACGGCGACTGGTTTCGGCTTCTCTGCGTCCGTCTTCAATTGCTTCAACATCGAGGCCGTCTCGGCGCTCTGTTGTTTGGTATCGACGCTCACCTGCTGTACCTCCACACGCTTTCCGGCCCGTGGATTGTCCGGCGAGAAAAAGAGCCATACCAGCGTGGCTCCAACGATGAGCGGCACAGCGATGGTGGTCGCCGTCTTGATCAAGTTACGTGGCGGGGAACCGGCGGCTACTTCCGCGGGTGACTCTTTGGCCGGTGCGTCAAAGCCGGACGGGTGCTCGGGTTCACCCTCAGGCTCAATAGTGGGCAGTTCGTTGAAAGGATCTTTTGCCATTGCTTACCACTTCGACCTGTTATTTTTGGCGCCGTGCTTCGTGATATGCACTTCGGTAGCGCCCAGCTTGAGGAGCAGGCGCTGCGCAGCGCGTTCGACCACGACCATACGGCCTTTGACCTGGTAGTTGATGAGCGAAGGATTATTCGCTTCGTCCAGTACAAATACAGCCGGGCTATCCTGTGTCTCTGGCATCACGAGGAACGTAAATTTCCCGTTGGTGTACACGGCGGTCGGCTTGAAGCTTGCACTGCCCTCGATGTCGAATCCGAAGTCCAGCGTAGTCGGGTCGATGTTCGGCGCCACTACCTGATCGGCCAAGCGAACTTTCTCTGCTTCGACTGCACCAGCCTCTGCATCTTTGCGCAACTTGATTTCGAGGTCGCGGTCGGGATACAAGAAACTAACTTTTTGGTACGCATCACCAGATGCGGATTTTCCGGAGACGAGCTGGACTTGGTACGTGCGCTTGTTCGTCACCAGCGTGAGCGACGTTTCGAGGTCATACCGAAGCGGTTTCACGTACAGGTTGCGCGGGCCACCGCTCACGCGCCATTGCATCGTGTCGCCGAGGACCGGCGTCTCGATAACGCCCTCGTCCTCGGCAAGCTGAATGTGCGTGTGCATTTCTGGCAGGGTCAGCAAGCGGAAGATGATATCCGGCGAGTAGTTGTAGGTAACAATGCGGTTTTCCTTCGGCGCTGCAGTGGGTTGTGCCGCTATATCGACCACACGAGCCGCCTGTTTTTTCGGTGCCGCATGAGCGCCGGGGGCGCAGCTGAAGGCTAGTGCCAGGCATACGGCAATCTTGGCAGTTCTCATCGTGAAACGCTTTCTTCTGTCGGATTGAAGCTGGTGACGAACAGACCAGCTGGATTCTTCATTACATCGTCGCGTGTCCGCGGCTTGACGCGGGTATAGGTCACCGTCATCGCATAGGTCGTGTACATCGGCGCGACCTCAGGGCTGATGCGCGTAATCGTCCGGAAGCGCAGCAGCCTGACGTCGTCCTTGATCTTGTTCATGCTGATGAACTCGTAGGTGCGGCTATAGCCGGGGTTTTCGTGCAGTGACGAAAGCGGGTTATCCCTGCTGCGCAGCTCTTGTAGCTGCACTTTCGCCGTGCCGACGACTTGCTCTGCCGACTCGGCAAAAGTGCGCTCGATAGTCGCGCGGTTGACGTCCCAGGTTTTACTCGCCCACTGATTGACGAAGTAGTCGATGGCATCGTCGTCCGGCGCCCAGGCGCCAACCGGCATGCCGTCGGCAACCAATCGGCCCTTATCCATCTGGTTCACGACGACCGTGTCGACCGTTTTCAAGGGCAGGAATCCATTCCACGCAACGCCTTGAAGGAGATGTCCCGCTGCGAGCAGCGCCGCGATGAAGAACATGCGATTGTTCTCGACGGTTTTTTTTGCGCCGCGTTCGAAGTAGATACGTTCGGTCGACTCTTTCGTCGGGCCGGGCGTGAAGTCGGGCGGGGTGCTGAGCACCGACGCCGGCTTTGCTTTTGAGATGGGAAGGTCGTTTTTCATGGTCCGCATATTTTCGCTAAGGAATAGCATTCAGCGGCCCGAAGTGCTCCATGGAAATTGATAGCATTCGGAAATAAAAAATCCCGCCAGCGGCGGGATCTTCGTTCGGCTTTTCTTGGCAAATCAGGACGTCCGGATTTCGACGCGCCGGTTCGCGGCCTTGCCCTCGACGGTCAGGTTTTCCGTGATAAATTTTCCGGCTGGCTCATACTCGACCCGTACTTTTCGTGCATCGACCCCGTGGCGGACGAGGAACCGTTTTGCGGCAACAGCCCGGCCCTTCGCCAGCGCCTCAGACGTTGCTGAGGCCTGGTGGCTGTCTGTGAATCCACGCACCTCCACCGTTTTAGCCGATCTGGCCATTTCCACGAGGTAAGCGCCGACCTCGCGCGGCGGCGCGAAATTCAGGCTGTTATTCGCAAACGAAACCTGGACCACTTCGGCTTGCGCTGCAGCTGCGCTTTGCGCCGCGGTGACATGGCTCTCCGCATTGGGGACTTCGGCGGCGGCTAGCATCTTTTTCAGTTCGGCGAGCTCTTTCTTTATGCGGGCGATTTCAGCCAGTACCTTCTCATCGTTAAGCTGTGCGCCAGCTACGGCTTTCGCCGCCCCCGATGCCGGCGCCGCGACAGCAGGCGCAGCCTGCGCCGGGTTGGTTGGAACGCCTGTCTGCGGTGCTGGAATCGGCGTCATGCGAACGACGCGCGATGCCGCCCGCTGTGTCGATACCGTAAAGCTCGTTTGCAGGCCGTTGAAGACGACGTTTTCCCCAACGATCTTGTAGGGAATCTCGACATTTTCCGCGTTGTAGAAGTGCGTTGTCTTTCGGTCGACGTTACGGATATGGACGACCGTATTGCCCGACAAGTCAAAGACCTGAACAATCCGGTTGGCTTGCCCGTTATCCACCTGGTAGTTGAAGCCGATCGGCGACGGCGGCGTGCTCATGCATCCCCCGATGCCAATCGCGGCCAGCGCCACCCCAACGATCAAGCCAATCTTCATTTTCTTCATAACGCTTCAATTTCCTTTACGGCTTAGGGTACATCTTGGTAAGGGCCGACTTGCTGAGCTTGTGAGCCTGCATTGCGGTCTTTTTGATGCCTGAGCCAGTCTTCTGCGCCCCGCCCTTAGCGTGGTTGCCCGAACGTTCAGCTGCCTTCTTCATCCCTTCGGACGCACCCCGCTGTGCTCCCAGCGTTCCCGGCAGCAACGCGCTAGTGATAGACGGTGCTTGCGAGATAAGGGAGTTCACCGTCACCAGTAGCACGACGATGATGATCATGCCGGCAGCGGTCGGTTCCTGACCGCTCAACTGGTTCAGGCCCAGTCCGGACGGACCAAGGAGCGAGCCGGCGATCGAAAGGATAACGTTGATCACGCCAGTCAACGCGGCGGAAATCACGAGGAATTGTGCCCACTTTTTAAAATAATCGGTCGTCCACGGTGTGACCAGGCCAACGATGAGCAGCGGTCCAAATGCAATCCCGACCGCAGACAGGAACGGACCAAACAGCAGGAGGCCCATTACCTCAGCAATCCCGGTCAGCACGAAGTACAGGATCACCAGTGTGAACAGGATCGTGGCGAGGAAGTCCGCGAAGCTGGAAAACCAGCTACCAGGCGCGGTGAGGATTTCGCCCACGTCCACTACGTTCAGAAACAGGGTTCCCATCGCACGACCAACGTCGTTCAGGATGCCGCCATACATCGACATCAGTAAAGCCGTCGGGCCTTGGGCGCCACCGATGTCCTGCATCCGAAAAACGTCGAGCATCGAATCGAACTGAAGGATACGCAGCTCGTAATTCTGGATGAGGAATACCGCGACTCCGCACGGGATACCCACGTCGAAGATGACAGTGAGCATCGAATTGCGGTTTCCAGCGAAGAACTGCAAACACTCCACAAGGAGGTAGAGAAGTGCCAGTCCGCCGCCGATGGCCAGGGCCGGCTGCTTGATTCTCGGCGCGATCTCGTTCACAGCATAATTCTTCATCGTCTGGCCGAGGTCGTTGTTGAGCTTTTTGTTGAACTCACGCATCGAACCTTCGAGATTCGAAAAAAACGAGCCGCTCTTCGCAGGTGGCGAGTTTGCCGACGTCGGAGTTGCGGAGGCCGGCATTGCGCTCATCGGCACGGTTTGGGCCAGCGCCGACTGCAATAAGCCGGTGAAGGTCCAGAACACCAGTGCAAGTAGGATGTTTCTAAAAGTCATGTTCATGTGTCGATGGAGCGGCGCTGCCGGATATGCTTAGAATTGGTTCGCCGCGTCGCGCAAGCGTTTTTGGTAAAGAGCCCGTTGATTCTCAGCCCACTGCTGCTGGGTTTGCCCTGGAGCCTGCTTCGCTTCTTCCTGCTTACTGTTTGCGACCATCGCCGCAATGATCTGCTGGTTCTGCCCGATGATGACGTCCAGGGCGGCACCCAAGGCTTGCATTGCCTGCGTCTGGCCTTGAACCTGCGAGAGCTGCGAGACGATCTCCTGCCGACGTCGAGTGGTCTCCTCCATCGAACGCGAGACAGCGGCGTAACGTTCGCGGGAGGCCTTCGTTTGCTCGCTATTGATCTTGCCCTGCGCAGCGGTGAACTGTTCCCACGACATGTTCGATGCACCGTATTGCGCGCGGAGGTCCTGGGCAATGCTGCCGTTTTGTTGCAGGTTCGTGTCGAGGCGGCTGTTTACGTCGATGAGTTCACGATAGAGCTGGCGTGCCTGATCTACGCCGGCCAGCCCGGAAAGATTCTTGAGCCCCAAGGTCGAGCGGGCCAAGTCTTTAGCGGAATTGATCTGCTGGATAAGCGCACGGGCACTGTTGATCTCGTTTTGGATGCCGGCCCGGGCGCTGAACGTGTTCTGGACCAGGTTGACAGGATCGGTGAATACCAGCGCGTGCGCCGGCGGCGCCATCAATGCGACAGCGAGCACAATGGCCGAGGTGCGGACGATGAATTTTCTTGCGGTCATAGTTTCCTCAATATATCGAATGGGTTCAGATGGTCGCTACTTCGCGCAAGTACCGCTCTTTCCAGTCCGGCGCCTTCTCCTCTTCCAAGGCGTCCAGAACGTTCAAAACGGCCTTTTCCGATCGCAGATATGCAAGGGCAGTCGGCGTAAATTCCGTTGTCATCACGCGCGCTTTGCCATCTTGGATCAGCAAGTATTCGCGCTTCGGCTGGAGCCGCGCGATCATGTCCACTTGATGATCTTCGAAGCCAAAGTTAGTTTTGTAGGCATCGCGGTGCGTCTCGATCTTCTTGTTGTAGAGCAGCAGGAAGCTGTAAATGTTGTCCAGGATGGTGGCCGACATTTCCGCGTTCGTTACCGACTGCGGCGACTGGATAGTCAACCACAGGAAGCCGTTGCGGCCGCGGATAGCTTTCAGCCATTCGTCGATCATCGGCGCGAAGCGCGGGTCGTTCAAAAGGAACGACGCCTCTTCGATGTAGATGAACGTGGGTGTGCCGTCCAGCGACGTAAAGATCTTGCGGAACACAAGGTCGATAAACGCGCGAGCGATACGGTCGACCGAGAGAACTGACGACATCTCGATCGTTGTCCAGTTCGCCAGCGAAAGGTCATCCTCCTCGTTGTCGAACATGCCGTACGGACCGCCTTTAAGCCATTCGCCCAATTCCTTCTCGAGCTTCTGTGGCAGCAGCGCCGCTAGCTTGCTCATGCTCGGCGTACCCATGGTTTTAAGCTGGGCCAACACGATGTCAAGACGCTCGCGGTCTTCGGTATCGGCTTCAAAGCCCCCCTCGGAAAGGCGACGCAAAATGTATTCGCGCACCCAGGTACTGCCGTCCGGAGAGCCGTCCATCATCATCGATAGTGGATTGAGCCTCGTAGCGGCTTTCTTGAGGTCGACGTGCTGGCCGTCGTGTAGCTTTGTGACGACTTCGCAGCTTCGGTTCCTGTCGAAAATGAAGGTCCGGACGTCGCCATACCGCTGAAATTGCGACAGGCAGAAATTGACGAACGTGGACTTGCCGCCGCCCGTCGGGGCGATGATAAGCATGTGGCCGACTTGGTCGACGTGCGATGAAAAATGGAAGCGGCCGCCATAGCGATTGCCGAATACAGCCAGCTGCGGAACGGCTTTGCGGTACACCGTCTTCGAGAAGTATTTATGCGTGCGCGGCCCCTCGTCCATGGTGTAAAGCGGATAGGAGTCGGCTACGTTCTCGACCGAAATCAGGTCGTAACGTGATTGCGTCGCCCATTGCCCGGGCTGCAGCGAGGCGAATGCAGGGCCGAGGTTCAGGCGCTCACGCGTTGCATTGAACTTTTTGTTCTCCAGTGCAGTCACGACCGCGTCGCAGTTACGTTTGACCTCTTGGCGTGTGTCGCCGGCGACGAAGATCGTTGTCGCCATATAGCAGTAGGTCAGGCCTTCGGCACCGATGCGCTCCTGCGAGTGCTTGCACTCGGCCAGAAGCGCCGCCTTGCCGGGCTTCGATTCGGGCGTAGAGCCGGCCGCTTTCGCGATTGCATGCCCTACCAGGTTGTACTGAGTCAGGTTGTAGTATTCGATCGCTTCTTGAATCGCCTTCATGCTCTCGGACTGATTCATGTAGCGCACAACCTGGCAGACCGTGAGTTCCATGTCGAGCGAGGCCAAGGTTTCGAACAGCATCGGTGACGACGTCTTCGGCCACTTTTTTAGGCCGACCGCACCGAGATAAAGCGAGCGCTGGCTGCCTTGGAAGTAAAGCAAGTCATCGCCTTTCGCCATGTAGTCGCGCGGCAGCCACGCGTCGAGCAGCGCGCCTTCCGGCTTACTTTGTGGTGCTGGATTGCTCGCGCGGTTGAGCGTCCTGCTCAAGGCACTAGTGAAGTCATCACCAACGAGGCGCGTCAGCTTGATCGGTGCCGAGTTTACGAAGCCAGAGAGTACACGCTCGAACGTCAGGATATTTTCGCGCAACGTACCGATGTCCGCCGCGAATGCCTTCGCACCTGAAAGAGATTCGCGCATAGCCACGAGCAGAGCCGCAGCGACAGGTTTGCCGGTTTCTTTCTGGATTCTGGCAACACGGTCAAAAAACTTGTCGGCTCCTGTCGATCCGGTGAACAGCAAGTACATTGAGTAGCGTGAGGTGTAACGGCGGCCATCGGTGAATTTTTCCGAGTAGATCCTGTCCAGGTCCGCAGCTGTCTTGTTCTGAAACTGTCCTTCCGCATAGCTCCTGTCCCGGCGCTTATCGACAATCCACCACGAGGTCACGCGGCTGTCCAGGCGCTGGGAAATGCTTTGCATCTGTTCGGCAAACGCGTCGACCTGTTCCTCGAACAGGTCGTCCGGATCGGCTCCACGATAATCGAAGGCGGCCAGCAGCGAACCGTCCTTGTTGAGGACCAACTCATCGGTGATGAAATCGAGCCACGGGCAGAGCGCCTGCATCGGGTGAAGGTCGTCTTCGTCGTTCTCGCGGAATTTAAGCTTAAGCATGATTACATTCGCACGCCGCGCCCGAATTTGGCCGGACGCTCGTACGTTGCAGGAAGGTTTTCTCGTGAATCGGGGTGGTAACGCTTACCCATGCGGGCGTACTGAACGTAAATCTTGAAGATGTTGTGGTCTTTTTTGTACGCCCACGCGAGCGACGCATGAAGGATCGAAGCAATGACGATCGGTATCGCAGCGTAGTAGATGCTTACGGTGGAGGACAGGACGGCGATGAACGCAGCCGGCCCCCAGCAAAGTCCCATCGCCTTGTTGGAAACCCCATTGCTTAGACGGGGTTCCAGAAGCGCATGATTGACTTCGGATTCACGCATTAGATGCCCAGACCGCAGGACGGCGGCACCAGGCCGGAGTTCGCGATGATGATGGACGAGCCGGCGACGATGGCGGCGCCGATGCCGACCTTGATCACGATGTCGTGCAGTTTCGAGACGCCGAAGAAGTGCTCGATCGCCCACAGCATGATCACCACCAGCGCGCAGCCGCCGACGATGCCCTTGAAGTAGTTGGCGACGTAGCAGAAGAACTGGTTGCCATTGGCATCGGCAGCGAAAGCGAGGCTTGGGGTCATCATCAGCGCGGTGGCGGCCGAGGCCTTGCAGACGCTACGCGCGATAGGCGACATGCTTTCCCAGGCTGCGCTCAACTGAGCGCGTTTACTCGACAGTTTCGAGAAGATACTTTTCATTTTGGACTCCAGTGATGAGGGATATTTGTTCGATGCGTCGAACTACGTGCTGCACGCCGTCCACCGGCACGATCCGGCGGGCAGCGAAAACGATGACGTGAACCGATTCGGCAATGTATTTCTTGACGAGGTCCGGGGGCATGGAGGCATTCGGTGGAAGGCTCATCTGGAAAAGCATTTCCAGAGCTGAGAGCGCTTGCACAGCCGAATCGGCATGAATGGTCGATACGGAGCCTGGGTGGCCGGAGTTAAAGGCCCGGATCAGGTCGTACGTTTCATCGCCACGCGTCTCGCCGAGGATCAGGCGATCGGGACGCATCCGCATGGCCAACTTGACCAGGTCGCGAGCCGAGATGCCGGCGTCGGGATTGGATAGAACGGAGATGACGTTGGGAACGGAAATCTGAATTTCGCGTGAGTCCTCGATGGTCAGGATGCGTTCGTGATCGCCGATCTGGCTAAGCAGAGCATTGAGCAATGTGGTTTTGCCGCTGCCGGTACCGCCGGCGATGATGCAATTCTTGTGTTCTTTGATGACCAACCGAACCAGTAGGTCAGCTTGAGCCTGCGTAAGCGCCTTGTACTTTTGGATCAGATCGTCCAAGGTCGGGCGTTGGCTTTTGTCCTTGTGCTTTCGAATGGTCATGAAGGATCCATCCGGACAAACTGGCGCCTTCGCACCGGCGATACGCATGTCTTCGATGGACGCGTTGACGATCGCACTGGCTGAATTGGCGATCGCGTCTTTACGGACCGCCTTCGCAATAGCCGTCAGCGCCATGTCGATGGCGCCCTCGGTGAGAAGTTGGCCTTGGGGCTTGATGACGCCATTTGCCTCGACAAATACATGACCGCCAGGGTTGATCATCAGCTCGGTTACCGAGGTGTCATCAAGCCACTGTCGAACGGGCGAAAGCTGCTCGGCGAGGATTTTAAGTGCCACGTTAGGATTTAACATGCGGCAATTTTCGGCTAGATATTGCCATGTGGAACATCAAAAGCGCGGTGCTTTTCGCGGGCATTCGCTTTCAGTAGAAAGTAATGCCCGCTACCTCGGCAGAACCCGATA
>Ga0308160_10002130_pt1 | contig 24821 bp, 25 predicted proteins | sample PhyFR1_FD_201036 | JGI IMG/M metagenome (GOLD analysis project Ga0308160, IMG submission 201036) | Phyllosphere microbial communities from UC Gill Tract Community Farm, Albany, California, United States - DLSLF.R1 | ecosystem: Host-associated > Plants > Phyllosphere > Unclassified | place: USA... | reverse complement strand
TGTATGTCGTAGGCTGTGGCGAAGTGCAAAGCGAGGTTGGGCGGCGATACAGGGGTCGTGTAGACTAGGGATACAATGGGCTCGGCTCTTTTGAGAGAGAGCGGGAAGGGTTTAGGTGGCATGAACGGATTACGAGGGGAGAGCGTGGCACGTCCGTGAGGAGGGGAAGGGGAGGGAGTGAGTCAAGAGAAACTGAGACAGGACAGGATCGCGAGGAAGACCGTGCGAGGCGGTGTATTGTGGAAGGGGCGCGCCAGGCCCTGGTTTCCGTTGATGATGGCAATCAAGCCCGGCCACCGGAGATGGACCACCGGCCAAGGCCAGCCTTGCCGCCGGTACCGACGACCTCGAGATGACCCGGCGGCCGGACGACCTGGTGCGAGCCAAAGCGGGGCTTGTCGGCATCGCCAAACGAAGCCGATCTGGGCGCGGCGTTGCCGGTGAACGGCCAACCTGGGACGCTCCGGTCCTCGGTCTTGGGCGTCGGTGCCGCGCCGTACGGCGCCGGGTGCGTCTCCTGGAGAGGCACCGACGCCGTCCGGAAGGAGAGCCCCTTCATCGACGGCACCGGCTGCGCGTGCGACGGTGCCGACCTCGGCGACGGGGGCGAAGCAAACGTCGATGCGAACGCCGGCGTCGGCTGATGGACGATTGGCTGCCGGTAGGCCATCGGCAGCGAGACGGGCGCCCCGACGTCACCGTAGACGGTTGCCGGCTGAGACGCGGCCGATGACCAGGTGTTGCCGCTGTAGTTTGACGACGAGGGCGAGGCCGACGGGCCAAATGGGACCGACTCGCTCGCGTGGATGAGATCCTTGAACGACGGAAGCCGGATGCCTGCGGACGGCGAGGGCACACCCGCCGGCCCCTGCGGGTAGCCGTCCGAGTCGGTCCGCGTGTACTGCGGCGTGTACTGGGCGCCGACGCTGCCGACCGTCTGGATGGAGGAGCCCGACGACGACGAGTCGGAGCGGTCGAATGGGATGGCCGTCGGGCCGCCGACCGACTGCGCGCGCGGCGGCAAGGGTCCCGCGAGTGAGGCCGCCGGGTGGCTGCTGCTGATCGCAGACGTCGTGCGGGGGTTCAGGACAATGTCGATGCGAGCCGGCGGGCCGATCTGAGAGTTCTGGAGGACTAACGGGAGCGAGCTCGGCGACCGCGGGGAGAGTGCGAGGTCCACCGCCGGCGTGTAGGCCGTCGGTCCCGACAGACTGCCCCACCGCGGGGCGCTGTTGAGCATGAGCGTCGGCGCCGGCGCGTGCGACAGCATGAAAGACGAGATGGACGGCAGCACGGCCGCCCGCGGCGGTGCGACGACGCTTGACTGTCGGCCTGGCATAGGTGTCATGGACGGGTGAGACGTCACCGACGAGCCTGCCGGGATGCGATTTGTCGTCGCAGGCCGGCCGGCCGCCGCCGCATCGCGTTCGGCCCGGCGAGCCTTCTGGCGCATATTCTGTAAGTCGGAGCAGAAGTAATTCCGATCAGCCACAAAGAAGATTGACTTTTCCTGGCGGTGACGATTGAGGAACACACCTGGAACCAGACCTGGGAGATTATCGGCGGGCCATCGAGATAAGCGGGGAAGGGGGGGGGGGGGGTGGCGGTCAGCCCATGACGCGGCAGCCCACACCCGGCAGCTTGGGCCTCGAACGCGGCCGACGCACTTGGACCTTGCGAGGCGGGAGGTTAATGGCGACCGAGAGTTCATGGCGCTGGGTCGAGCTCGGAAAGTGCGTCTGTACGACAGGACGAGAGCAAGTGTGGGTCAGGCTGAGCGCAAGGCATGAAGTAGGCAGGACAGCTCTGGTAGTGGTGGTGGCGGCGACTCAAAAAGCCGGAGCCGCCAGGGGCTGGCGCGCGCGACAGGTACGTACCTCGCCCCAGAGCGCCATCAGCTGCGTCTTTTGGTTTGCGAGCAGCGCCGTCCTCGTCCTGTGTGCGAGCGAGAGGCGGACAAGGAAGAAGCCGCAAGAGGAGAGCAAAGGCGGATGCGCTGGGGGGGTCAGCTCCCCGAAGGAGCGGGTGCGGACGGGGCAGGGGGTCACCGTCCGTGGCGGTCGGCCAGCGAGCACGCTTGGCTCCCCGAGGACGGCCGCCGCGGACGACAGGATGAGCGGACACGCACCTCGGGACGGGATGGCTGCCGCTGGTGGTCGTCGGCCGCTGGTGCGATGTCGGGGACCGGCTGCCTCCAGCCGCGCTACGGGAGGACGACGGCTGGCGGCAGGCCTCGTCGTCCTCGGATGACGAGGACGAGAGCGAGAGGGTGTCGTCGTCGTCGACCATGCGAGGCGCGAGGCGCGACAGGTCGGGGCGGGGCCGGGGATTGGGTCGCGTGAGAGACAAGGTGCAAGCAGGTCGGACGTGGTGGGCGTTGGGGGAGAAGGGAGGGCAGGAGAGAAGAGGGATCGCCGTTTGGTCGCGTTCTCGAAGGAGGACGTGGTGGCAGTTGGGGCGCACAAAGGGGGCCACTTAACGAACGACAATGAAAAAGGCTGAACGACCAGAGGGGAAGAACGACAGCAGAGGCTCTCTTGCGCGCCTGCCCCGAATGGCCCGCCCCGCTCCCGAGGTCAGCAAGGTCCGCCCGCCGGTCCGTCGATGGTAGCGCTGCGACAGCCGGCCGACATCGTAGAAGTGTCGAGGCGCACGCGGCATCCATGTCCCCCCCCCCCCTTCGTGGCACACCCCCCGAGCCACTCGAGCGGGTCGGGTGTGCTCTAACCATACAGGGCATCTTCTGCCCCTCCTCTCTCTCTCTCTCTCTCTCACTCTCTCTGCTGCCTGCTTGTCGTTCCTTGCCTTGCCTGTCGCTCTCTCCATCCCGTCTTTTGTCTTCGGCCGCGGCCCCTCTCTGGCGGCGCTCGCGTGGTCTCACGCCTAAGGAACGTGGCGTCATCAGCTTTGGTTCGACCAAACAGGGCCGTCGTCCGTCGTTGACCAACCATTACGGGTCATCAAACCAAACCGACGCCCTCGGGTACTTCGGCCTCACGTCGTGCCGACGTCGTGCGCCCCCCCGGGACCGTCGTCCGCAAGTGACTTTGACACAGAAGGTGTGGTGCGGTGCGGAAGAGGGCAGCATCGCATCGCATGCAGCCACGTCTGACCGGCCGTCACTCGGCGACCTTGAAGAGTCTAGACTCAGGCTCGCCTCGCGCACTCAAGCGCGATCGCGCACTCAAGCGCGAGATACCAGTGCGCGCATCGCCATTGCCGTCGCGATTTGGCCGCGTAGACCTCTCCTTTGTACGAGCATGCCAGCCCTGTCTACGCCCATTCGCTCCGCTTGGCACCCCGGACGAGAGCATCCCAGCTGTCGGGCTCGCGCCAGCCGCCGGCTCCGGCCCGGCCGACGCCGAGGTCGAGCACGCGGTCGAGCACTTGCGCCATCGAGAGCGCATCTGACCGGTTGTCGCCCTCGATCGAGTAGGCGAGGATGCAGCCGGTCGCGACCGGCGGCTGGGCGGCAGTCTCGCTCGGCTCGCCCGCGAGGTCGAGCTTGAGCAGGAGCGACGACAGGAGACCCGACCCGGGTAGGGGCGGCAGCAACGGCTGGTTGGCCTGCCCGCCGCCAGCGCTCGCCGTCACGGTCGACGAAGGCAGCGGGGCCGACGAGATGGTGTCGAGGTCGCCGTGCTTGGCCGCGTAGGCCGGGATCGACGTCGGCAGCTCCGGGAAGGGGATCGATACGACACGCGGGAGGGGGAGATGGAAGTGCTTCGAGGCGCTGATGGAGTGGCAAGCGAGCACACGCAAGTCAGCTCGCCGAATTTCTTCGCCAAGGGGGGCGACCCCAAGTGCCCACGCACTTGTCGCCGAGATTGTCGGCCCGGTTAGAGCCGTCGAGCGAGCCGAGGACGAGCAGGCGGGCGAACTTGGACTCCCGGATCCAGCCGACGAAGCGCGAGAGGAACTCGTCCTTCTTGTTCTGCAGTCGGGAGAAGCGAGGTGTCATGAGCAGCCGCCATTGTCAGTAGACGTTCGTCAGAAGGGGGAGGGGGAGGGCGGCTGCACGCAGGCGGGCAGAACAGTCGCTTCGTCGAGAAAGAACGCACCTTCAGGACGGGCGACCGCTGCTGGACGTAGAAGACGTTGGGGTATTCGTCTCCGATCTGGGCAAACACCTCGAGCGGGGTGACAATGCCGCCCTCTGCGACCGGCCGCTCGGCGCCGCCGACAAAGGGAATCAGGTCGGACGGGTCGAGGAATGCGACACGCTGGATCGCTGGCAAGGACGAGATGGCGAGGTCGACGCAGAGCTGCGGTACGTTGGCGTAGCTGACGAGAGAGCAGTAGCGAGCAAGGAAAGCGGCCCAGACGCATCAGCTGGCCTCCTAGGATATCAGGGATGACCGAACACCGACCTGACGACGGGGACGACAACGGTCGCGCCCTCGAGCGAGGTGACGTCGAAGCCCGGGGCAGGCGTGATGAAGGGACGAGGGGCAGCCGACATCGAGAGCGGCGTCGAGGAATCGAATGAGCTAGGGAGACGCTGGCAAGGGGGAGATTGGGCGCCTCAGATGAGCTTCGGGGTGGAGATGGGGTGAGGATGGATCCAGCAGAAGATGGACGACGGGCGGACGTCGAGAGTGAGCAGAGCCGGAGCTGCTGCCCGTGCGGCTGGCCCGATGCGTCCTGTTCAAGCCGGAGCTCTCGCTCCCTCCGGAGCTGCCTGTGCTGGCCAGCCCCCGTCCCATCAACCCTCATCTCCCAGTTTTTAGCGGCCGCCTTCCCATCAGCCTCTGTCGCATCAGCCTCTCGCTTGACGAGCGATCTGTCGAGGAGAGACGTCCATCACTCAGCCCACACCACGTATCCGCACCCTCGTCCGCGCCGCGCAGGGAGCCTGCGCCTGCAGTGCACTCACGCCCACCATCGCTGCCCTCAACGGAGGGTCACATCCACGCCGACCCAGCTCATCGCACAGCTACTGATCTAGGTATCGGACCTTTCTGAGCCATGCCGGGCACCTGGCCGTCGGCCGGCCAGGACGACTTCGACATGGCCAGTCTCACATCGTCACCTAACTCGGCCGCGCCCGCAGCGGCCCCAACCTCTACCCTGCCCTCGTCGACGATCGCTGGCTCTTCTCCGGCGGCAGCGACCGCTCAGCTCCGCTTCCCATCCTCCTTCGCCGACTTTCGGCTGCCGACGTCGCCGAGCAGCAGCTCGCTTGCAGGCGGCCACGGCCAAGAGGGCTCCGCCACGTCGTCGGGCTTGCTTGCCGTCGGCGGCCCGACGCTCGATGCGTATCCGTTGTTCAGCAAGCGTCTCCGACGCGGGTCGACGCTCAGCATGGTCAACCACACCCAAGATGACGGCGCAGAGACGCCGCCTCAACCGAGCCCGTTCCACTTTGCGCCGCCTTTACCGCCCGGTCTCGGCGACTCGCTCGGAGGCCCCTCGCGCCCGCAGACGCCGCCGAACGGCTTCGGCAGCCAGACGGGCCATCGGCCGTCGTCCTCCTCGTCGTCTGCAATGGCTGTGTCGCCAGTATCCAGCAAGGCGCGCTTGCGGTCGGCCTCGCCTCCGGCCGTACCGACACTCAACCCTCCCTCGTTCCGGGCCGACTCGGCCGGCGGCCTTCCTCGACATCCGATCCATCGGCTCGGCATGCAGCGCAATCATTCGTTCACTGGCGTCCGCAGCTCGAAAGGCAAAGGCCGAGATGGTGGTGCCGATTCCGAGTCGCCGTCGGAGCCCGAGGACCAGTCGCCGATCCTCTCGGCTGCGACGCCGGCGCTTCGCCCGATTACCCGGCGCGGCAGCCTGTACCCGAAGCATCTCGCGCACATTTCGACGGCACGCATGCTCAACGAGGATCCCGTGACGAGCGAGATCAAGTCGGAGGCGCAAATCCAGCGCCTGCTACAAGCTCAGTCGTCGACACCGGCGTCATCGCGCCTGCGGCAGTCGTCGCTGTCGCACGCAGCGCTCGTCTCGGCCCGCGGCCGCTTCCCCGAGGACGCCGACGACGGCGATTCAGACATCTTTGGCTCGACCAAGGGCGGTAGCAGTAGCAGTAGCAGCGACGACGACCTCGGCCTCATGATGGACGACCCCGACGTTGTCCCGCCCGCGCCGCCGCCCAACTCGGTCGCGCCTGCCCTCGGCCAGCACTTTCCGCGCGAACGCTTCCCGTCGGGTCTCGCGGGACCAGCAGGCATCACGAGCGCCTTTGGTATGGCTCTGCATGCGGCGCTGGCGTCGAACCCAAACCCGCCTCCCGTGACAGGTCTCACCTCGACACCGGGCCTGCTCACCCATCGAGCTGCCAACCTCAGCGGCAGCTTCTCGGGCAGCGATGGCGACGCGCTCATGGGCGGCACTGCCAGTCCCAAATCGACGACGGCCAGCCCTGTTGGTGGCTGGCGCGAGACCGGGAGCGGACGGGTCAACAAGCGGAAGGCTGTCGACGATGTGCGTCTTTCTCCCTCTCTCTCGTTCGTCTTTGAGGATGGTCGCGCTGACCCAGACTGGACGCCCTGGCAGCGCTACGATCCGTACGGCTCCTCCTTTGCGTACAAACGCCGAGCTGTCTCTCCATCGACCGTCTTTCCGCCAAGCGGAAGCCTCGGCTTCCCACCCTCTGCCGGTTCGCCGACGACTCACAGCCGACTGCCGGCACGGATACACTCGGAGGCCGGACCCTCCTCCGCTGCGACGGCGCCTATCCCTATCTTGTCGGCGGCCCAGAGGACGACTACTCCCTCCTCATCCTACGCGCCATCCTCGCTGCACGGACCCGTCAGCCCGTACTACACGACCTCGCGGTCGTCCCGAGGCGGCTCACCCGTGCCGATCCCGATGTCGACAAGCGCCGGCCGGATGTACGGCGGCAGCGCGCCTGGGCTTGCCGGCTCGGGTCTCGGCCTCAGCCTGCTCGCCCGGGACAGGGAGGGCCGACGGAATGACAACGGCCATGGCGGCATCGGCGGCGTCTGGGAGGCAACCGAGGGCGGCTTCGGGGGCCTCAAGCTTGGGGGTCCGAATCCGCGCGGACCTGGTCCAGACGTCGGCTAGCATGATCTGCCGAGCTTTATGACCGTTGGAAAGCGAGGCCTTCTTCTCGGCGACATTAGAGCTCTCTTTGTGGGGAGGGCGAAGTGACGTCCGTCTATCGCTGGCGAACTCTTCAGTTGGCTGCACCGACCGACGCTCCGGGCGAGCCGCTAGCCCGCGCAGCCCTCCCTCCAACCAGGCCGGCCGTCCGTCTGTCATCTCTCTTCGACTCTGCCATCCGGTCACCTCCCAACTGGCCCGCAGAGGATTCGCATGCCTCTCGCTTGGTATGCGCTAGTCCTGGTCGCACTTTACGTCGGCCGCTGGTCGGTCAACCCGCTCCGGTCACGCGTGTCCGTCCTCCGTCGTGTACTCTTCCGACCCCTTCCGTCAAGGTATACCGGCGACACCCTTCTGCAGGTCGTCATCGGCGCCGGCAGGCTAGTTGGCTCTCAATCAGTGGACGACGACGAAGATCCCCGTTGGGAGCTCGAGTGGAACCTGCTCGGCCCCCTCGTCACGACGACGGCGCTCAACGAGCTCCCGGCCCGCCTCGTGCGGTCGCTCGCGCCGGGCCGGAGACGCTCGCTCGCGCGCTTCTACGACGTCGCCATCATCTGGGCTGTCCTCGGACTAGCTCTGTGCCTAGTCGTGCTGCTCTGGGAGGCGACTGGGACGACGAGATGGCTCTGGTCGACCCTGCGGCTAGCACTTGCCCCAGCCGAGCCGCAGCTGGCCTCCAGCCTTGCTGGCGTCAAACGAAGCCCAGTTTTCCCTACGGCCAGCCGAGAGATGACCTCGATGTCCAGCAGTGCGGTGATCCAGCCCTTGGTCGGTCCGACCCAGCAGATTGCGGGTTCGGAGCCCCATCGAAACTGACCAGGTTGAGATGCTGAGCAGATCCCAGGCGTCACGCTGCCTTGGTCGCACGCGCCGATGCTCGTCGCCGCGTTCCTTCTCGGCCAGCTCGTTCATGAGCCAGGCCACGCCATCGCCGGGGCCTTGTGAGTCGCACCTGCTCTCCGATGTCTTCTTTCAGCTTCATGGCTGATCAAACTGACCTTTTGGATAATTTGCCAGATCTGGGCTGTCGACCCTCGCCGCTTCGGTGCATCTGTCGCCCATCTTTCCTTCGGCGTCGGTCGTCTTGCCCTCCCTCGCACTGAGATCGCTCTCCCCACGAGAAAGGGCACGCGTCGCCGCTGCCGGCTGCTGGCACAACCTGCTCTTTGCTGTCTTGCTCTGGTCAGCGTGCGCGGTGCTCGGATCAATGCAGGGCTACGTTGGCGACATCGGCCGAGTGGTCCTGCAGGTCGACCGGGTGCGTCGCGACGACGACGATTCTCGCAGACGACATCTCGCCTACTGACCCCACGAATGATGCCCTTTCCAGTCGTCTCCGCTCTACGACGCGCTTCCAGTCGGAGCGCTCCTGACTGATTTAGATGACCAGTCGCTCGGCGTACAACCGGCCGGCGGCCTTTTTACGATCGACCCATGGACAGCCTACTTGACGTCGAGCGAGATCACGTCGAGCTCATGGTGTCTTGCCCGCGATTCGTTCGAAGGTGCGCCTGCCTCCGCTGACTGTGTCAACGCTCCTCCTCGCTCCACTCTGACACCTACTTGAGCCGCTTGACATTAGCTCGGACGAGCGACTGCTGCCTTGATCGAGCCGAACCCCCAGAGCTTCGCTCGACGCTCTGCTTCCTTCCCTCGGAGCCTGACGACGGCGTCGGACGCTGCCTTCTACCAGACATCCTGACCTCCGTCTCGCCCCGTTCGGCCGGATCCGAGCGTTGCCCTTGCGCGCGGGAGGGTGACATCTGCGTCGACGTCGACCCGAGGGAGCAAGTTCTTCGAATCGGCTTTGTCGAGGAGGGTCGGTCATCGGCAGGGCCGTCTTGGCTGCTCTGGCAGGGTGCTCGCCAACAGGTTCTCCGGCAAGGTCAGCTCCAACCCTCGCCGAGCCCAGTGAGGTGTCGCTCTGCTGACTCGCGCCTCTCCTGCCTTTCAAAAGTCATTACATCGGACCGTCGGCCGCCAGTCCTGCTCCCAACCTTCCTCTATCCGGCTTACCTCTACGTCTCGACCCTCAAGACCTACGTCGTCATGATCTCGTTCACCCTGGCAATATTGAACCTGCTGCCCTTCCCGGTCCTTGACGGCGGCCTCTCCTTCTCGTCCATCCTGGAGTGGGCGTTTCCGGACGAGGCCGACGAGACGGACCGACGACCCTCGCTGCTGTTGGCAAGCGATTTGTACGAGGAGGTCGAAGACGGTCGCGTCAATGCCCGACCAGCGGCACGTTGGAGAGGCCGGGTTGAGACGGCCGTCGCTTGGGGATCCGGCGGCCTCGGGGTTTGGGTGCTCGGCGGCATAGCCCTCCGGATTGCGCTTCACGGCTATGGATGAGCTGCCGCCCTGGGCAATTCACTCATCGGCAGTGGCAAGTGACGAGCGAACGTTAGTGCACGACGTCGCGCGTCCGCAGGCCGGTGAGTAACCGAGCGACCAGTCGAGAGCGGCGCCAGGGAAACCCGACCACGTCGCGTCTCCGTCAGCGGACCCTATCGACCATCAACTCTCACACAGCTCTTGACTCGGTCTGCACTTCGCATATCTAGCAAATCTACCAGGATAGGCAACAAGGACTGTGCGCCATCCGGATTCCGTTGGTCGCAAGCCGTGTGTTCACAGCGAGGCTGATGTCTGCTGGTGATCTCACATTGGCAGCTGCCACCGCAGTAGCTCGTCCTCCCCGGTCATCTCAACCCATCTCAGCCTCCCAGCCATCGCCGGTAGGATGGAAGCTGCCGCAAAACGCTTCTTTGGCGCTTCGCATTACGGCGTCGTCGGCGCCAACTCAGACCCGAGCCGCTACGGGCACAAGGGTGCGTCGCAGCGGAGCACCCTTGCAAGGCCGGCTTCGAGCTAGACTCGGGCGCTGAGCTGACTCGCCCGCCACCGACCCTCTGACCAGTCTTTGCCTGGTACCTGCAGCGAGGCATTCCTGTCACACCCATCACGCCATCCAGTGCCCAGGTCGCCGTCGAGGCCAACACCTACACGACGGTCGCGACAGTCGGCGAGCTCGCTTACCCGGCCGAGGGCACGAGCCTGTCGCTCATCACGCCGCCGCCGGTGACGGCTCGGATCCTCGCCGACGCCCGGGCGGCAAACGTCTGGGGCGTATGGCTCCAGCCGGGGACGTACGACGAGGGCACGCTCGAGCTGCTCCGGAAGGACAACTGGTGGCAGGGTCGGTGGATCGCCGGCGAGGACGGCGCCAGTCGCGGCCACGGCGGCTGGTGCGTGCTCGTCGACGGAGACCGAGCGCGCCAGGCTGCCGCCCAGACTGAGGCCCAGGGCCGACTCTAAGTCTACCCTTCGATCTGCTCAGTTGTCCTCATGATCGCTCTCAGCTGCTGGTTGTCTAGGTCGTGCGAGGGAGGCGGCCGTCGGCGTCGCGCGGTTGGGCTCGAAACAGCAGGTGCGAGTCGGGCCAATTTCGGTCAACCAGGGCGGCGGAGTGCAGCCTCACCCCTGCGCCTGCGCCCCTGAGCTCTGGCCACGACAACCGCTCCCTCAGCGACCAACCCGACGTCCTCTCGAGGAAGTTTCCTAGCTTACGGCCGGCGTATCCGAGCGAAGCTTCGCGACCAGACCCTTTTGCTCAACAGACCCATCGGAGCAGCAGCCAACCATGGCGTCCACCTCGTCGTGCGCCCCCTCCCTGCGCTTGCCTCCACCTTCTCTGCTCCGAGCGGCTAGCCAGCTGCCCGACGCGTCTAGCTCACGGCACTGTGGCAGGCGGACGACTGACCAGCACGCCTTTCCTATCGTACAGAGCTCCTTTCTATGTCGTCAATGGTGCGCCGGGCCAGAGCTCAATCCCGGCGTGGATGACGCAGCGGTCCAAGAATCGCAAGGGCGCGAAGCGAACCAAGACGCAACGCACGCTCGGCCACGTCGAGCTCATTCAGCACTGGGAGTTCCCCGAGGCCTCGCTCCGGATCCGGACGACGCCCGACGGTCACCATGCGATGGCGACCGGTGTCTACAAGCCGCAGATCCGGGTGTACGACCTCGACCAGCTGACGATGAAGTTCGAGCGGCACACGGACCAAGAGAACGTCGACTTCCTCGTGCGTCCCCGCCCGTGCGCCGGTCACCTCTCAGTTCGAGCCCCGCCAGACTGACTCATACTGCTCCCTCGTGCACCGACTCCGCCCTTCAGCTGCTCTCTGATGACTGGACGAAGTCGCTCCACCTCCAGTCGGATCGCTTCGTCGACCTGCACACGCAGGGCGGCATCCACCACCGGACGCGCATCCCGCACTTCGGCCGGGCACTCGGCTACCACACGAGTTCTTGCGATGCCCTGATCGGCGCGACCGGATCAGAGGTTTACCGGCTCAACCTTGAGAAGGGCACCTTTCTCAATCCACTCGAGATGCAGGCCGGCACAGCCGGCGTCAACGCCGTCGACATAAACCCTCGACACGGCCTCTGGGCGTTCGGTACCGAGCGCGGTGCCGAGGGCGGCTGCGTCGAGTTCTTCGACCCGCGCGCGCGCAACCGGATCGGTATCCTCTCGCTGCCGGCCGAGAAGCTGCGGCCGCTGACGACGGCGACGACGTCCGAACTTGATTACAAGCCGCTCGCCGTCACGTCGCTGTCGTCCAAGCTTGACGGCCTCTCGCTTGCCGTCGGTACCTCGACCGGTCACACGCTGCTCTATGACCTGCGGAGTCCCAAACCCTTCGCGCTGAAGGATCAGGGCTACGGCCTGCCCGTCAAGCGCGTCCAGTGGCTCGAAGGCGGCAACCGGGTCGTCAAGGATGGCCTCGTCGCGAGCGCCGACGCCAAGGTCCTCAAGATCTGGGACAAGGACGAGCCGAGCAACAACTTCTCATCGCTCACGCCGCCGACGAATTTGAACGACTTCCACCACATCCCCGGCTCGGGCATGATCATGGTCGCGAACGAGGGCGTTCACATGACCAACTACTACATTCCCCAGCTTGGGCCGGCGCCAAAGTGGTGCTCGTTCCTCGACAATGTCACCGAGGAGATGGAAGACCACCAGGGCGGCGGCATCAGCAACTACCAGGATTTCAAGTTTGTCGAGCGGTCCGAGCTCGCGACGCTCGGCATGGACCACCTCGTCGGCACGCCCCAGCTCAAGCCCTACATGCACGGCTACTTTGTCTCGCTCAAGCTGTACGACGCCGCCCGGCTCATCGCCAATCCGTTCGCATACCAGGAGCACCGCGACAAGGTCATCAAAGAGAAGCTCGAGAAGAAGTCCAAGTCGCGCATCCGGGCACGGCGCGAGGAGACGGCCGTCAAGGTCAACAAGGAGCTGGCCGAGAAGGTCCGGCGCGAGGAGGAGCGCCGGGCGCGCAAGCGCAAGAACGACGTCCGCGACGGCGTCGAGGGCGCCGAGGAAGGTGCCGCGCCGATGGACGGCGAGGACGAGCAGGGTCCGGGCGAGAGCGTCCTCACCGACCCCCGATTTGCCAAGGTCTGGACCGACAAGGAGTTCGAGGTCGACATGGGCAGCCGCGAGTTCCTGCTCAAGAACCCGGTCGCCGCGCCCATCGTACGTGCCGCAGCCGATCGGGCCTGCCGCTTGAGGGCACAGTCGAGACTGACCGACACTCTCCCGCCTACCTCCCACAGAAGCAGAAGACGGTCGTCGAGCAGGAGGAGGACTGGTCCGACCGGCACTCGTCCGACCCAGACGACAGCACCGACGAGGAGAGCGAGGAGGCCGACTCGGACGACGAAGGCCGTGAGTCGGGTCATCCTGCCACTTGCACGCCAAAGCTTTTGACTGACCGCCTCGAAACTCGCGCGTCCACAGAGCTCATGCCGTTCGACCCACGGACGATGCCCAAGTCGCAAAATCCTCTGTTCCGGCCGCAGCCGAAAGCGCAGCCGGGCCCCAAGCCCCAGCTCGTCGCGCTCAGTGCCGGACAGGAGGAGCGGCCCGTCAGCTCGGCCAAGTCGGTCTCGTTCGGCCAGCGCATCAAGAACAAGGCGCAGGAGGCGTCGGCATCTGGCTCTAAGGCTGCCAAGGCCGATGACCCGAGCATCATCTCGCGCAAGCTCCTCGCCGACGGCGGCATGGAGCTCTCGTTCATTCCCAAGTCTGCCCCGGCCAAGGGCAAGGGCAAGCAGGTCGAGGGCATCGTCGAGGACGACTACACGCCCGACAAGGGCACGCTCGCCCGCGAGGCCGCGCGCGAGAAGAAGCGGCGCGGTATCGAGGAGTTCGGTGCCGGCATGGAGCGCGGCGGCGAGGAGGAGGAGCGCGTGCGCGAGGAGGACAAGCAAGGCCGGCAGAAGCGACGGACAGGCGGCCGCAGCGCGAGCGGCAACACGTTCCGGCGTCTGTAATGGCGCCCAGCACCTGCGCAGCTTTCTTGGCGACTCACAGGGTGCATACAGATAGTTCATGCGCAGAGCAGGGGTTTTATGGACAGTGCGCCCGTCGTGTATAGCGCGAAGCGGGTTGTGTGCTCAGACCTTGAGTGTCTTTGCGATGGTGATGGCAGCGGCCTAGCGAGCAGTGTGAAAGTTGGGTCAGCCGCCAGCGGGTCTGCCCGACCCTTGCATTGAACATCCGAAAACTCACGACCGAGACGGAGATGAATGGCGTGACCGCGTACGAGAGCAAGATGATGCGAGCGATCTGGCCTTCAATCTCCTCGCTGATGGTTGCCAGGTCGGCGATGGCGCAGAGCGTCAAAGCCGGCGGGCCGACGGGCGCCATCGCCAGGACGAAGGCCATCATCGGATCAGTCTGCCCAGCCCGAAATGTCTCGTCAGCCGTCGGGCTTCTTACAAGGGTGAAGGGAGCATGTGCCTGACGTACGATGATGTCGCTCGAGAGCTTTGAGACGCCCCAGACAGCACCGATCGAGAGGGCAGGCACGACGACAAAGCGCCAAGCAAAGAGGATTGCGAGGAAGCGCTTCGATACGTTGGACGACTTCTTGCTCTTGAGGGCCGATCCGAGGATGAACCTGACGTGGTTAAAGGGGAATCTCAGCTCCGATTCCCACCTAAAGGGGGGAGGTCGAGGCTTACATCTGCAGGCCGGTGAACAGGGCGCCAAGCTTGGAGACGGCCTGCGTGAGCGGGTCGACCCAGCCGGCCCAGCCCTTCTCAAATACGATGTGGCGGATCGGAGGGATCATGCCGCACAGAATGGCCAGCAGGCCGCCGACAAGCGGCGGGTTGAGGGCCTCGGCGACCTTGCGAGCGATCGCGCCGAGCTTGGATCGCCGCACACGGCGGACGCCTGCCTCGAGCTGACCTCCACGGGCCTGGCGAGGCAGTAGGGGCGCCGACTCGTCATCCTGCGGCCTCGCGTCGTCGTCTTGCTCGGACAAATCATCCGACGCCTCATCTGCGTCAGCCTTGTCCTGCTTGGTCGACGGTAGGAAGTTGCTCTCGTGGTACGTCGAAGGCGACATCAGAGCGGGTCCGAAGGCGAAGCGTGAGATGTTGGAGACAAGGGCGTTGATACTGGGAAGAGCGAGTGTCAGAGACAGGCCTGCAGCGCGCTGTGGTGAGATGCTCGAGACGCACAGGAAGTAGACGCGGCCCTTCTTGAGGAGCGCCGAGGCGCTCTCGTCTCCGACGGCGAGCCCGTCGAGGCTCCCGGATGCGCTGAGGCTCTCGATGAGCAGCAGCGGCAACGAGGTGACATTGTTGAAACAGAATGACGGCACGAACGCGGCCGGGACGATGCCGGCCGTCTTGAGGGCGAGGGCGAGGGCGAGCGAGAGCAGCTGGAAGCCGAGCGCCCAGACGGGGATCGGCCAGTAGCTCTTGAGGGCCGACCAGGTCGCGCTTGGGCCCATTTCCGAGAAGAGCAGGCACGGCAAGAGGAGCGTCGTCCCGAGCTTTGAGATGTTCTGCTCGCCCTCCTTTGTGACGAGGCCTGATCTCCGGGCGAGGTAGCTGGGGCGGGAGGGGCGAGGATAAGCATTCGGCCACTCGCAGGAGGCGCATCGCCTGGTTTGAGGACGCACCCGGCGCCAAGGACGAGAAGGACGCTGATCGAGGCCTGGCAGGACGAGGCCGTCGTGGACAGCAGCTCGGTGACAAGTGCCATGCTGGGCAGACGTTGAGAAGGAAATGGACGGGGCGGTGGTTAGGGTCGAGGTCGAGGTCGGACGACCAGTGCCCGCCCGGCGATGGAAGCGGAAGCCGGAGCCGGCGCAGCAGCATTGGCGCCGGCGCCTGTCATGACGACGGTCGGTCGGCAGGGCTAGGGCAGGGGAGAAGCAAGAGCATTCGACCAGCGAGACCGAGAGGGGGTGGAAGCAGAGACAAAGGGAGCGAGAGGGGAGGCCGAGGAGCATTGCAGTACAGACACGCAGGGAGGGGGGACGGAGCGAAGGGGGCGAATGGGGGGACGCTCAGAGGAGCGATCTATGCACAGGGAAGAGGAAGGGAGGGGAGGGGGAACACTAGCCAGTAGTGGGTTGGGAGGGAAAGGTCGTTGGGAAGATCGGACAAGACAGGAGCGAAGGGTCGAGGAGGCATGCTCACTGAGCGTGCGGGTGAGCGGCCGGCGCGCCGTTGCCCTCAAGGTAGGCCCCGGCGGCGGCGATCGAGTCCATGAGCGACGACCGGCGCTCCTGGCGCTCAGAGACGGCCAGGCTCGAGGCCGTGTCGAGCCGGGGGAGGCCCGAGCCGCTCGCCGGCGCGTTCTGACCGGCGCCGAACTCGAGGTCGAGCCGCGGAGGAGCAGCGGCGGCGGTGGTGGGAGCGGTCGCGGACAGCGGAGCGCCGAGTGCGACCGCCTTCTCGCGCGGGTACTCGTTGGCCGGAAGCGCAACGGCGGCGCCGCTACTCTCGGCCTGGGCGGCGAGGTTCGACTCGGAGAAGGACGGCGGCGGGAGAGTCGGCAGTGGCCGAGCGGGCGCGTTCGGATCCTCCTCGGCGTACGGGACCGGAGCAGACTCGTCGGCGGCGCTGCCGCTGCCCGAGGCGTAGGCCATGGCGGCAGCCGCTGCAAGCGCCCGCTTCTCGTCGACGACGGGCGCGGGCGGCCCTGCGGGCGTCGGCAGAAGCGGGCTCGCGACGGCAGGCGAGGCAGCCCGGCCGGCCGTCGGCGTCAGTGCGCGTGCGCCCGTCTCCATCTGGCCGTTGACAAGCTCGGGCGCGGCGAGGCAGTCGCGCGGGACAACGCCCTGGCGGCCCGTCTCGGGGTCCTCGCACAGGCACCAGCCGTCGTCGTACGTCTGGAGGAGGTTGAGCGTCGTGAAGGGCTGGATCGGAAGCTCGTCCTCAAGCGAGGCCTGGAAGCCTCGGACGACGCGCATCGGCGTCGAGCCGTCGGGCGCGGTCGCTGCCAGCGGACCGGCCGCAGGGAGCGACGGAGCCGAATATTGCTGGGCCGGGGCGGCGAGGTTGTCGTACGACTGGTCCGGGTAGGCCGACGCAAGCGCGACCGTCGAGGGGACGGCCGGGTAGGCCGAGTAGGCATCGGCGCCGTAAGGCTGCTGCTGCTGGCCCTGGTTGGCAAGGTACTGGCCCGGGGCGGCCTGAGCATGCTGCTGGCCGTCGTAGTAGGGGCTCGAGGGCGGGTAGCCGTGGCCGAGGCCGTTGTAGTTCTGCCACGGATAGGTCGGACTGGCGGTCAGTCGCAGCACGAAGGTCTCTGCGAGGGACCAAGGAGACTCACGTTGCCGCCGCCGACGTCAACGCCGTACATGGCCCCGCCGCCGCCCATGTGATCCGCGCTGAGCGCCTGTCCGTGCAGACTGACATCGCTCGCGGCGTAGCCGCCGCCGTAGAGCGCGCCGGGGCCGGCAGGGCTTGCCGGCCGACCATCGCGGCCGAGGGCGTTGACAAAGGCACCGCCGCTACCAAAGCCAGCCGCGCCGGCCGCAGCCGGCTTCTCGTGGTACTGGTCCTCGTCGTCGTTGCCAGCGCCCCAGCCACCGCTGGTGCCGTAGCCGCCCGCGCCGCCATAGGCACCCTTGCCGCCCTGGTCTTGGAGCTCGGATCCGAGCTGCTCGTCCTCGTGTCGGCGCTTGCGCCGGAGTCTGCGGAGGAAGAAGCCGACGATGAGGCCGAGGATGATGAGGCCGCCGACGGTCGCGCCGGCGATGATGAGCGAACGGGCGAGCGTGGAGAGCTCGCCCGGCTTGCCAGCGGCCGCAGCGCCGACGGCGCGCGAGGCTGATGCGCTCGCAGCCGAGGATGAGTGCGTCGCCGACGAGTGGGGGACGGAGGTACTCGTTCGGCTGGACGAGGACGTGGTCGAAGTCGAGGTCGTCGATGGCCGGGTTGAGGTTGCGAGCACCGCCGTCCGCTGCGAGGTCGATGAGCTGCTCGAGCTCGACGATGAGACCGACGAGGAGGAAGGCAGCGCACTCGACGACGAGACGGAGGACGACGATGTGGAGCTCGTCGTGACGCGGATGGGCGGGTCGACTGCAGGAGCGGTGCAATGGGTTGGGTCGAGGTCAGCTCGGCGTCGATTGCGAGCTAGCAAGCCTGCGCGCCCCGTCGCGGGCGTCAACAGCCGGGCGCCGGGCTCAAGCAGAGCGGCCCAGGGCGGCAAGGAGAGAAAGATCGGACGCACTGAGCGGGCCGCGTGCTGTCGTCGTCGTCGTCGTCGCAGGCGTCGTCGTCGCCGGGATCGTCTGCAAAGAGTACGAGGTCGAGACGCCAGTGACGACGCCGAGGCCAGGGATGGTAGCCGTGCCCGAGAGCGTGAAGCTGGAGAGCGAGCAGAGGCGGAGGCGTACGGAGCGAGCAGTCAGCATCAGGTCAAAGGCATACGGACGGAGCTACTCGGGACGCACGGGACAGAGGTGATGCGGGCGGCCATGTCGTCTGGTGCTTGAAGACGGGTTTGCAGGGAGAGAGGGAGGAAGGCGAGGGTGGGATCGGAGTTTGAGGGACGCGACGAGCAAGCGGTTCGTCGGGTCGGGCGCGGTAGACGAGCGGCTGGAAGGGAGAGGGGAAGGGTGCGTGTGGGAAACGAGTGTCTGACGTTGCTGGGTGTTGCTGAACGAGTGTCGGTGGGTGTGTCGGTGTGTGGGTGCGAGTCCTGCTCTTTCTCTCGTGGGTCGTGGTCGTGTCGACAAGAGACGGGGAGGCGCGTCGTCGCGCTCGCCCTCGAAAGGCAAGACACGGCGCCCACGCGGCCGAGAGCCGGCCCGGCGCGGGAATCCGGCGGATTCTCACCCCGGCGCTCATCCCAGGACGCGTCGACGCGCCGTCATCTACGACTCCTCGATAGCCCCGGCACGACCGCAAGCCCCCTCACCCAGCAACCTACCCAGCCCATCACCCACTGTCGGCACCTTTGAGGCATCACCAGCGATGGAGGCCGACCCAATCAGCCAGTTCTTTCCTGACAGCGAGGGCGAAGAGGACGTCCTCTACGCCGCCCTCGGCCTCGGCCGGGACGCGACCCTCAGCGACATCACCGTCCGTCTCCGCTCGTCGCCGCCCTGAGAGCGTCAAGAGCAGGAGCAGCTGACCCGGCTCGTCCGTCTGACCGCCTTTTGGCAGAAAGCCTACCGGAAGGCTGCCCTGCGGCACCACCCGGACAAGCACTCGCATGCGACCGAGGCCGTCCGGGCGGCCGAGGCGACGACCTTCCAGCAGGTCGGCTACGCCTACGCCGTCTTGAAGGACGAGACGCGGCGCAAGCGGTGCGTCGGCTTGACACAGCCCCCCTCCCCCCTTCATCACTCCCGGCTTGCAGAGCGCGGCCAGGTTCTGGCGGGACACCTTGCTCCTGCAGCTTTGAAGCCGACACCGCGAGCTCCCGGACTGATGCCTCACGCCCTCCCTCCTCTTCGCCCGACAGGTACGACACGACTGGCCGGACGGACGAGCGGTCGTTCCTTGAGGAGGGGGCCGCTGCCGGCTGGGAAGCCTACTTCGCCGAGACATTTGAGCAGGTGACGCGATCCAAGCTCGACGAGATCAAGGCGGCTTACCAGGGTACGCCGAACCGCCGGCCGGAGCTCTACACCTGCCACGCTGTGCGGCGCACTGATGGGCTCTCGGTTCCGGTCACGACAACAGGCTCGGACGAGGAGAAGGCGGACGTGCTTGCCGCGTATCGGACGCACGAGGGCTCGCTGCCCGACATGCTCGACGACGTCATGTGCGCGGCCGCAGCCGACGAAGGCCGCTTCAAGACGCTCGTCGAGGAGGCGATTGCTACGGGCGAGCTCGAGCGCACGGCAACGTGGACGACCTCGGCCGCCGACGGCAAGGCGGCGAAGAAGCGCGCGGCGGCTGAGCGCAAGGAGGCGCGCGAGGCCGAGGAGCACGCCAAGGAGATTGGCGTCTGGGACGAGTTTTACGGTAGCGGTAAGGCAACCGAGTCGAAGAAGACGAAGGGCAAGGGCAAAGCTACCGTACGTCGTCGTCCCCTGGCCACACCCGTCGCCTTTCTATGCGCTTGCCGGTCTGATGCTCGCTCCTGTCGCGAACTTGGCCCCCGTCTGCAGGCCTCAGCGGCCGACGACGAGGACGCCGACCTAGCTGGCCTCAGGGCGCTCATCCTCAAGCGCGGATCCGATCGGGCGTCGAACACGATCGCCAACATCGAGGCCCGCGCCCGGGCTGCTGCCTCGACCAAGAAGGGCAAGAAGGAGAAGCAGTTTGCGCCCCCGGCTGTACGTCCACTTGAGTCCCTGCGCGAGGGTTTGCCCTTCTCGACGAGGTGAAGCGCGATGCTGACTGTCTTCGACGTCGCTCCTGCTACGGTCTCGCAACCCCCAGGAGATCGACGACGCTGAGTTCGAGCGCCTCCAGAAGGAGATGGTCGAGCGCGCCGCCAAGGACAAGAAGCGTCCGGCTGCAGCCGCGAGCGCAGGCGGCAAGGCGAGCGCGCCCAAGCGCAAGAAGAAGTAGAGCGCGCACACGCGAATCGCCTGTCCAGCCAACAGTTGGCCGGTCACCTCGCTGCGCGATGCGGCTTGGCTGATGCAGGCCCCCGACGGGTCCTAAACTTAGGTTGGCCTGGTCGCGCCCTCGCACCCGGCCAGACGCACACGGGCGTCGTTTGCCTGCTGGACTGACAGCCAGCGCCGCCCCGCCGCAAGTCATCCACCGTCGGTCGACGATGACCGCGAGGCGGGGCGCGGGCGCTCACGAGATGATACGACCTTTGACGACCTTCCGCTGTTGCCGGACAAAGGAGGGGACTAAGGGCTTTCAAAACGTCATATCCGCTTCGTGATAGAAGGCGAAGGCGTTGGGTGGGAGCACTGTCTCGTTAGGGAGGAAGGCTGTTGAGCTCCGTGGGAGCTAGAGGCAGATTGATATGCTCGGCAAAAAGTAAGTGAAGAGAACGGGATTCGAACCCGCGCCCGAAGACTAGCGAGTTGTTGGGGGTAACAACCTTAAGCTAGCGCCTTAGACCACTCGGCCATCTCTCCGACTGATGTTTTGGTTTGGCTACATAGCAATATATAGTTGGATATCTTTTACCCTCTCCCGACCGCCGGGCTCCTCCGACAGCCGGCCCCGACTGGCCTGGCCTGTCGTCGCTCCCTCCCTCCCTCCCTTCCATCGCCCTCCACTCCGTGACCCCCTAGCGTCCGATCCACTTTGGCGGCAAGCACACGACGCCAGCTCTGGTCGGCTAATGACCCTCAGCCTGCTCGCCCGCTCGGTGGCGGTCGACGAGGCGCTGGCCTTCCTCCGGCTGCCCGTTGACGGCCGCCTGCCCGACCAGCTGGCTCGGCAACGACTTCGCCCGGTAAGCAGCTTGGGCGCGACTAAGCGAGCCCGTGCTCGGAAAACCGTGCCGACGTGTCGTGCTACTTCCCTCTGGCTAGGCCTTTCTTCTCCTCGCCTGTTTGCTCGGCCTAGTGCTTGCTGGCCTCGCGCTGAGCCCAAAGCTGGCCATCCCGGTCAACGACAAGGTGCGCGCAGCCGGCCTGCCTTGTTCCGCTCGGGAAGCTGACCTTTGATACTCACTGCCTCCTCGCTGTCACGCAGGTACTTCATGCGCTGGGTGTGCGTGAAACAGGCTCTTGCATCGCTGACAGTGAAGTCGCTTGCGTCAGGCTGAACCCTCGCCTCGCTATCGTCTGTGTCGCAGAGCGGTCTCTTCACCGCTGCCGTCTACCCGATCCTCCTTCCATCGTCCGTCCCACTCCTCTGTGATCGACCGAGTCATCTTCTGACTGGCACCGACACCCTCTATGAAACAGCTCCCCACCAGAGTGGGCGATGCAATCGCCCCTCCTGGCGACGAGCATTGCCGGTGGCCTCGTTATGGGCCTCGGGTCAGAGTTTGCGCAAGCATCCCTGTCGGTGAGTGCGAGCGAGGTCTGATGTGACCTGAGTGGGGCAGCAGCTGACGAGTGAGGCTCGGCCTCGCTGCAGCGCCGCATCTTCGACTGGGGCGATGTCGCCGCCAACCTCGTGGGCTTCGCGGTCGCGCTCGGCTTGTCGCATCGCTTCTCCCGACCTTGGCTAGCGAAGGTGCAGAGAAGCGAGCCGGGCGTGCCGCTGCAAGACGAAGAAGCGCGAGGACTCGTATCGTGATGCCTCGGCCTCCTGGCTCGAGTCTAGACGGAGGTCAACGAGAAGCGTGTGGCGACGGCTTCGGCTTGCCGGACAGAGGCGATGGTCGAGAGGAACTGCATCTAGAGGCTACAATGAGAGGCCAAGAGGCAGTGGTTCTACACGGGCTGCAGGCGACACCCTAGTCGACTTCGTCGCTGATCTCTGGCTCGGGCTCGTCCTTGGCAGCCTTACTCGCAGCTGCAGGCGTCGGCTCGACGACAGCGCCCTTGACGGTCGGCTTCATGTCGACGATCTGGAAAACGACGGTGAAGTACGTCTTGGACCGGTCTCGCGAGCAGCAGGTAAAGGTGACAGGCCTGAAGGGGGGCAGTGATTCAGCTCAGGGGCGCCGAGCAAGACGGGAGCGGGACCCGGCCACGCACTGGCCGTCCCAGTAGTCCTTGAGCTTAATGTGGAAGCCGATCGACGGGATGCCGACAGAGAGGTCGTTGAAGTCGAGGTAGCCCTGGACAAAGTCCATCTCGACGAGGTCCTGCATGCCGCCCAAGATGTAGAGCGGGGTCAGTCTCTGGCCATCGGCTCGGACAGAGGGAAGCATGGACGGACGTTGGGGCCGAGCGTGATGGCCTTGCGGTTCTCCTCGGAGGTGAGCCACTGCCGACGCTTAGCTGCGTCCCACGCGCCGTCCTGCTTGAGCTGCTCGAGATCGTCCGCCTTGCCCTTCGTGTCGGGTGACCTGGCAAGGGCGGCCATGAACGAGTCGACGGTTGTCTCCTTGAGCGGCTTGAGCGTGTCTTTAGACCAGGCAGGCAAGGAGGGTTTCTCGAGGTGCGTCAACGACAGGTAGGGCGCCGTCGACACCAGCGGCGAGCTGCGACCAAGGCGATGAGCCTGTCAGTCTCGATCGAGCACTCGATCTGCCGGCCAGGAAGGAGAGGGGCTCACAAGGCCCACGGCTTGTCGGCGTAAAAGTCTTGCTGCAGGACGGGGTCGAGCAGTCGGAGGAACTGCGGAGCGACAGGCAGCGAATCAGCTACAAGTCGCGGGACGACGGTCCCTCGTAGGGCGGACCTTGAGAGCGACGGCCGTCCCCCACGGCAGGTGATCGCGGATCGGCCGCTCAAAGGTGTTGCCGAAAAGGATGTCGTCGGCTGCGCGGAAGGTGAAGCACGTGCCTGAGGTCAGCCCGCAGCCTCGTCGAGCTTTCAGGGTCGTTCATGGAGTGGCAGCAGCCAAGAGCTCACCGTTGACCTCCTCGAGAAAGCGGCCGCGGACAAAGATGCTCCACGTCTTGCCCCGACGCTCGCCGTCGTCGGCGAAGTAGCCGTCGGCGGGGTTGAGCTTGGGCGCGCCGTCGGCTGACTCGCCGGTAAAGTCCTTGATGCGGACGAGGATGTCGCCCTCAAACGAGTCGGAGCCGATGCGCGTCGGCTCGGACGCGTTGGGCGACGTCTGCTTGGGAGCCGAGCCCGGCGTCGCCGCGTCGACACGGATCTTGATCTTGTCGGCCTGCGGGACGAGCGCAAGGAACGGGGGCGGGAAGGTGGTCGACGGTCGGTAGCGATGGCCGGTCATGAGGAGATCGGGAGGAGGCGGTCAGCAGCGATGTTTGAAAGAGCTGATTCGAAGCGGGGCGGCGTACCATGTTGAGCTGAATCGCTTGAGCGTAGAGAGCGAGTGCTAGAAGATTGAGATTGAGAGAGAGCAGAGAGGTGGCGAGGACGACCAGGTCGGAGGGGCGAGCCGGGCCAGAAGGGGCATCATCAGCCTCCGACGAGGGTTTGGTTCCGAACGCTCGCCGGGCCAACTTCGACGCGACTTGCCGCGGCAAGCTCGACGTCCCGCAGAGCGACCGCATCGACCGAGCCTTGCCCAGCCAGCCTTCGAGCAGCTACAGCGGCCGCCACAGACGATGCAGCTGCAGCAGCCAGCAGCCAGCGAGCTTGTCGGAAAGTAGAGCAGCGTCGTCGACACCTCGACCATTCGACGCTCGCCAGTCTGGCTGCCAGACATGCGGCTCGAGCAAGACCGTCCGGCGCCCGGCCGGCCCGTTTCTTAGACCGTCCGGCGTGAGGCCGCGCCGCGTGTGTCTTCCTCGGACCCTCTTGTCAGCGTGCGTGCACCGCCAAGACTCGGCTGGCCGGCTCTGCGTCCCTGCCACTCTACAACCAAGCCTCCCGGTTGGGGTGCTTGATCACCAGGTCTGCCTGCCGCTCCGTCCATGGCCTGTCCCACTGGCGCGGCCGTTCCCGGGTCGGGTGCATTCGCGCCGTGCTGAAAGCCTCATAAGAGAGGCCTGTCGTTCGCCCCACCCTCAAAGAGGCCGCCATCTCCTGCTCTTTGCGCTTTAGATCTCGCCTGTTGCATCGCTACTCCCGTCTCTTGGTACTCGCCGCCACCAACACTCCAAGCAATCAGACCCCCTTCTCAATCCTCCCACCATCATGGCTGACGTCGAGAAGCTCGCCGGCACCCGGCCCGCGCACACCAACGGCTCCGACCACACGCTCGAGGGCAACCTGACGGGCACGACGGCCGGCAACTCGCACCTCGCCCACCGAGCGGTGACTCCTGGCGGCCACCCGGTCGACACGAGCCAGCCGGCGTTCCCAGTCTACCATAGACGTCTCGCAAATCCGGCTCCGCTGGGCCTCCTGGCCTTTGCGACGACGACATTTGTCCTCTCGTGGTACAATACTGGTGTCCGCGACATTACGGTCCGTCTGACGTCTCGTCCGTTGCGATTGGCGCCCGACGCTGACCTCTTTCTCTCCCTGTGCACTGTCTCAGCACCCGAACGTTGTCGTCGGCCTCGCCCTCGGCTTTGGCGGTCTCGCGCAGCTCCTGGCCGGCATGTGGGAGGTCAGTCCTCATCTCTGTCGCGCTTGCTACTTTGCCCACCGCCGTCGCTGACCGTCCCCCTCTCCTACGTTCAGTTCGCTTGCGGCAACACGTTCGGAGCGACCGCCTTCACTGCATACGGCGCTTTTTGGATCTCTTACGCAACCATCCAGTGGCCTTCGTCGGGCATCCTCTCCGCCAGCTGGGCGCCAGGGGAGCTCGAAAGCTCGCTCGGCATCTACCTGATGGCTTGGTTCGTCTTTACGTAAGTCGAGACGTCCTCGCTTGGCCGCTGTACTCGCACCCCGCTCCTCTTGCTGATCTCTGCCTCCTCCTCCCTCGCCTCCCGGGCAGCTTCCTCATGTGGCTCGGCACGTTCAAGTCGTCGGTCGGCCTCTGCGGCACGTTCACCCTGCTGTGCGTCCTTC
>Ga0308160_10002129_pt1 | contig 24824 bp, 23 predicted proteins | sample PhyFR1_FD_201036 | JGI IMG/M metagenome (GOLD analysis project Ga0308160, IMG submission 201036) | Phyllosphere microbial communities from UC Gill Tract Community Farm, Albany, California, United States - DLSLF.R1 | ecosystem: Host-associated > Plants > Phyllosphere > Unclassified | place: USA... | reverse complement strand
ATGCTCGCTTCCGTTTCGGTCGCCACGAAATGCATGATGCCGCCGATGAAAATCCACAGGAAGACGAACGCCAGCCCGGCGGCCCGACCTTTACCGGACTTGCGCACTGTTCCGATAGTCATGGTGTCAAATTTCATGATGGTCCCAATCGTTGATTACCGCATATCGTTCGTAATCGCCCGGCAGCGAGCGTTACCTAACAGAAGTCTTTCGTGATTTACGGCGAAATGATACTCAACCGAAACGCAAGCGATGTTTCTCCACAAACGAAGCGCTGGCGCAACAGCGATATCTACACGACGCCAGCCATGGACATTGACAACAACGAGCGCAGTGAATGGTTCTACCGCGGGTCGCTGGGCGGCCTGGACGTGGACCTGGGTTTCTGCGTCATCGAACTGCGTCCCGCCTCGGATGGGCAACCGGACGATTACCGCTTCATCGAGGTCAATGCCGCGTTCGAGCGGCATGCCGGCCTGAAGGACGCTGCCGGCCACTGGAGGCGCAGCCTGGCGCCGGTGCCCGAACAGGTCTGGTTCGACCGGTATGCCGCGATTGCCCTGACGCGCCGGGCCATGCATTTCGAAGACATCGCGACCACGCATGGACGCCGCCATTTCGACGTGTTCGCCTATCCGGTCGGTACGCCGGAACAGCGCCGGGTCGCGGTCCTGTTCTCGGACATCAGCGCACGCAAGCAGGAAGAAACCCGCCAGGCCGCGCTGTTCACCCTCACCGACCAGCTGGCGCAATGCGAGGACACGGCAAGCATGACCGACCTGGCCTGCCGCATCCTGGGCGAGACGCTGGATGTCCAGCTGGTCGGCTATGGCACCGTGGATGCCGTCGCGGAAACGCTCACCGTCGAACGCGACTGGACAACCGGCGGCGCCCGCTCGCTCGCGGGCACCGTGGCATTCCGCGACTTCGGTACCTATACCGAGGACTTCAAGCGCGGCGACACGGTCGTCGTCCTTGACGCGCGCCTTGATGCGCGTACCCGGGATCACGCGGCCGCGCTGGAAGCGCGCAGCGCCCGCGCCTTCGTGAACACCCCGGTATTCGAGCGCGGCGAATTCGTCGCCCTGCTGTATCTCAGCACGGTGCTGCCGCGTGACTGGAGCGATGCCGAACTGCAGTTCATCCGTGAAGTGGCGGCGCGCACGCGTGCGGCCACCGCCCGCATCGAGGCGCAGGACAGGGTGCGCGCGCTGGCCGCCTCGCTCGAGCGCCAGGTCCGGGCGCGCACCCGGGAACTCGACCGTGCCTGGCAGCTGTCCCAGGAGCTGCTGGTCGTGGCGCGTCCGGACGGCATCATCGAATCGGTCAATCCGATGTGGTCGCAGCTGCTGGGCTACGCGGCGGGCGACATCGTCGGCACCAGCTTCGTCGACTACGTCCATCCCGAAGACATCGACCGCACGCTCGCGGCCTTCGCCGGCATCCTCGAGCGGCCCTTGACCACACCCTTCGAATACCGCTTCCGCCACAAGGACGGGTCGTGGCGCTGGTTCGCCTGGACCGGCGCCTTCGAGGAGGGCAAGGTCTACGCGGCCGGGCGCGACCTGGCACGTGACCGCGAGCACGAGGAAGCCCTGAACGATGCCGCGGACTTCACCCGGCTGGCGCTGACCTCGGTGGGCGGCGTCGGCGTCTGGACCTGCGACCTGCTGCAGGACCGCTATGTGTGCGACAGCGCGATCGCGGCGCTGTACGGCGTCGATCCGGTACGCGGCTCGCAAGGCGTCGACAAATCCGAATTCCTCGGCAAGGTCCACCCCGACGACATGCCGAAACTGCAGGAAGAGATAGCCCGCAGCCTGAGCTCCGGCACCGACATGGCGCTCGAATACCGATTGATCCAGCCGGACGGCAAGGTGCGCTGGGTGCTGTCGCGCTGGCGCACCTACCAGGACGACAGCGGGCGCCCGGTGCGCCGCACCGGCGTCGGGATCGAGATCACGCACCAGCACAAGCTCGAGGAGCAGTTGCGCCAGGCGCAGAAGATGGAGGCGGTCGGCCAGCTGACCGGCGGGCTGGCGCACGACTTCAACAACCTGCTGGCGGGCATCACGGGCGCGCTCGACCTGATGCAACTGCGCATCCGCCAGGGGCGCTTCGGCGACATGGACCGCTTCATGACGGTGGCGCAGGGCGCGGCCCGGCGCGCCGCCGCGCTGACGCACCGCCTGCTGGCGTTTTCGCGGCGCCAGACGCTGGACCCGAAGCCGACCGACATCAACCAGCTGGTGGCCGGCATGGAAGAACTGATCCGCCGCACCATCGGGCCGCATATCGCGCTGGAAGTGGTCGGCGCGATCGGCTTGTGGCCGACGCTGATCGACCCGGGCCAGCTCGAGAACGCGCTGCTGAACCTGTGCATCAATGCGCGCGATGCGATGCCGGACGGCGGCCGCATCACCATCGAGACCGCCAACAAATGGCTGGACCATTTCACCTCGGCCCAGTACGACATCCCGGAAGGGCAGTACCTGTCGCTGTGCGTGACCGACGTCGGCGCCGGCATGACGCCGCAGGTGGTGGCGAGGGCCTTCGAGCCTTTCTTCACGACCAAGCCGATCGGCGAGGGCACCGGGCTCGGCCTGTCGATGATCCATGGCTTCGCGCGCCAGTCGGGTGGCCAGGTGCGCATCTATTCGGAGGTCGGGCAGGGCACCACCGTCTGCCTCTACCTGCCGCGCTACTACGGTAGCGTCGACGCCCATGACCCGGCCTACGAACGGCGCGCCGAAGCGCGCCATGCGGGCGATGGCGAGACGGTGCTGATCGTCGACGACGAACCCTCGGTGCGCATGCTGGTGCGGGAAGTGCTGGAAGACCTGGGCTACAACGCCCTCGAAGCGGCCGACAGCGTGGCCGGCCTGAAGATCCTGCAGTCGGACGCGCAGATCGACTTGCTCGTCACCGACGTCGGTTTGCCGGGCGGCATGAACGGCAGGCAGATGGCGGATGCGGGCCGTGCGGGGCGGCCAGGCTTGAACGTGTTGTTCATCACCGGCTATGCCGAGAACAGCCTGATCGGGAATGGCCGGATGGAGCCGGGCATGCAGGTGATGACGAAGCCCTTCGCCATGGATGCGCTGGCGGCGCGGATCAAGGAATTGATCGGGAAGCGCTGAAAAAAGTTAAAAAACTTGAATCCGAACGCGGCACGGCGCCGTACAAGCTGTATGCCGTGCGCAAATGGATTCCGATCTCTTGCAATATCGAAATTCGATGCACGTGCCGACGATGTTTTTCGACGTTTAATTAACGGGAGAACTACCATGACGGACACGAACCTCACCCTGGCCTTGCTCGAATCACGCCACCAGAAACTGGAAAAACGCCGCTCCTTCTTCAAGAATGTCGGCGGCCTCAGCGTCGGGCTGGTGGGCGGTACGCTGCTCAGCGCCTGCGGCGGCTCGGTGCGCGAGGCGGTCGCCCAGGCGGCGCAGCCGACCGACAACGACATCCTGAATTTCGCCCTGAATCTCGAATACCTGGAGGCGCAGTTCTATTCCTACGCCGTGTTCGGCACCGGCCTGTCGGCCAGCCTGCTGACCGGCACCGGTACCCAGGGCGCCGTGACCGGCGGCCGCGCGGTGCAGTTCAAGGACCCGCTCGTGGCCCAGTACGCCAAGGAAATCGCCCAGGACGAGATCGCCCACGTCGGCTTCCTGCGCCGTGCGCTCGGCGCGGCGGCGGTGGCCTGTCCCGCCATCGACATCGGCGGCACCGATCCGAACGGCGCCTTCTCGAACGCGGCCCGCGCCGCCGGCCTGGTGGGCGCGGGCCAGGCCTTCGATCCCTATGCCAGCGACGAGAACTTCCTGCTCGGCGCCTTCATCTTCGAAGATGTCGGCGTGACCGCCTACAAGGGCGCGTCGCCGCTGATCACCAACAAGACCTTCCTCGAAGCGGCGGCCGGCATCCTCGCCGCCGAGGCCTACCACGCCGGCCTGGTGCGCACCGTGCTGTACACCAAGGGCCTGGCTGCGCCGTCGTTGCGCACGGCAGCCGGTGCAATTTCGGACGCACGTGATAGTCTGGACAATGCGGCCGACGTCGACCAGGGCATCGTCACCGCAGGCGACAATACCGTGTCCAACATCGTACCGCTGGACAAGGACGGCATCGCCTTCAGCCGCACGCCGGGCGACGTGCTGAACATCGTCTACTTGACCAAGGAATCGGTGACCATGGGTGGTTTCTTCCCGAAGGGTGCCAACGGCACCTTGAACATGAGTACGGCCTACGCTTGACCATGCCGCCGCCTGTCCTCACGGATGTGGCGGTGCCGGACGGCACCGGCGGCGGACCGCGCAGCGTGGCGGTACGCGCCACCGGGCCGTGGTGGCGTCGCTTGCTCGGCTTCATCGGGCCGGGCTACCTGGTCGCGGTGGGCTACATGGACCCCGGCAACTGGGCCACCGACCTGGCCGGCGGCGCCGCGCACGGCTATGCCTTGCTGTGGATCGTCGGCCTGTCGAGCCTGATGGCGATGCTGCTGCAGGTGCTGTCGGCGCGGCTGGGCATCGTGGCCCAGGCCGACCTGGCGCAGCTCACGCGCCGGTATTCCTCGCGCGGGGCGGCGCTGGCCCAGTGGCTGCTGTGCGAACTGGCGATCTGCGCCTGCGACCTGGCCGAGGTCATCGGCACGGCGATCGCCCTCAACATGCTGTTCGGGCTGCCGCTCGCCATGGGCGTGCTGCTGACCGTGCTCGACGTCCTCCTGATCCTGTGGCTGCAGCGCTTCGGCCTGCGCTACCTGGAAGCCTTCGTGATCGCGCTGCTGGCCATCGTGTTCGTCTGCTTCGGCATCAGCCTGCTGCTGGCCCGGCCCGAGTGGCGCGACGTCGCCGCCGGCTTCCTGCCGACCGCGCGCACCGTCACCGATCCGGGCATGCTGTTCCTGGCGATCGGCATCGTCGGCGCCACCGTCATGCCGCACAACCTGTACCTGCATTCGTCGACGGTGCAGACGCGCCGCTTCGAGACCAGCGAAGCCGGCAAGCGCGGCGCGATCGCCTTTGCCACGGTCGACATCGTCGCGGCTCTGTGCATGGCGCTGCTGGTGAATGCCGCCATCCTGATTACTTCGGCGGCCGTGTTCCACGCCAGCGGCCATGAGGGCGTGGCCGAGCTGCAGGACGCCTACCGCCTGCTGGGGCCGCTGACCGGCACGGCGCTGGCCAGCACCCTGTTCGCGGTCGCGCTGCTGGCGGCGGGGCAGAGCTCGTCCGTCACCGCGACGCTGGCGGGCCAGGTCGTGATGGAGGGTTTCGTACAGATCAGGATGGCACCATGGGCGCGCCGCCTGCTGACGCGTTCGGTGGCGATCGTGCCGGCCTTGTTCGTGACGCTGACCCAGGGGCAGGACGGTATCGGGCGCTTGCTGCTGTTCAGCCAGGTCGTGCTCAGCCTGCAATTGCCGTTCGCAATGTTCCCGCTGATCCGCTTCACCTCCAGCCGCGCCATCATGGGGCCCTTCGCCACCCCGCGCTGGATGAGGCGCGCGGCGTGGGCGACGATGGCGATCATCGTCGCGCTGAACGGCATCCTGGCCTGGAGGACGCTGTCATGAAGCCTGCTTACCGTCCAAGAAATTTTCCTATGAGCCAGCCGTGCGCGACCGTGGCTATGCTATTTTTGCAACATCCGCCGACAGGACCCGCATGCCCGATTCCCGACCGCTCGACACCGCACAACTGCGCCTCTGGCTGCATGGCGCGGCACAGCAGGATGCCGATGCATTCCGCGACTTGTACCAGGCCACCTCGGCCAGGCTGTACGGCTATGCCTTGCGCATGCTGGGCAAGCGGGAATTGGCGGAAGAGGTATTGCAGGACAGTTTCGTCGCAATCTGGCACAACGCGGCCAGCTACCAGGGCCACCTGGCCGCACCGATGACGTGGATGACGACGATCGTGCGCAACAAGGCGCTCGACCTGCTGCGCCACGCCGGTTTTGACGCCGACATCGGCGCCGAACCCTTCGACCGCGAGATGATGGAAGCCCTGCGCGACCCCGGCGCCACGCCGTTCGAGGCGCTGGCCCTGAGCCGCGAGGCGCGCGCGCTGGCCTATTGCATGTCGGCGCTGGAAGGCTTGCATCGCCAGGTGCTGGGACTGGCCTTCTTCCATGACCTCTCGCACAGCGAGGTGGCCGAGCGCATGGCGCTGCCGATCGGCACCGTCAAGACCTGGGTCCGCCGCAGCCTGGAACGGCTCAAGGCCTGCCTGGCGAAAGGCACGCCGTCATGAACCTGCGCGACAAGCCGGCGCTGCGCGACCAGCTCGCCGCGCAATACGTGCTGGGTACCTTGAAGGGCGGTGCGCGGCGCCGCTTCGAGGCCCACCTGCACGGCGACGCCGCGCTGCGCCACACCACCGCCGAGTGGCGGGAGCGGCTGGCGCCGATGGCGGAATTCGCGCCGGCAGAGCAGCCGCGCAAGCGGGTGTGGAGCGAGATCGCGCGGCGCCTGCACCTGCGCCCGAGGCACGCGGCCTGGCAATTCTGGCGCAGCGAGTCCCTGGCCTTGTGGCGCTGGATCGGCGCGCTGTCGACGGCGGCGGCGCTGCTGCTGGCCGCGGTGCTGGTCGAACAGCGCCAGGAAGCGCCGCGCGTCGACTACGTCGCCACCCTGTCCGACGACAAGGCGCAGCCGGCGCTGCTGCTGACCGGCGACGTGCGCAGGCAGGTGCTCACCGTGCGCCCGGTCGGGAACGTGGCCGTCGCCGACGACCGGACGCTGCAACTGTGGGCGGTGCCGGCGCAGGGCAATCCGCGCTCGCTCGGCCTGCTGGCCGGCAGCCAGAGCACGCTGGCCCTGAACGCACGCGCGCTGTCCGGCGATGTCGCCCTGCTGGCCGTGTCGCTCGAGCCGAAGGGCGGCTCGCCCGACCCGAAGGGGCCGACCGGGCCGATCCTGTACAAGGGCAACTGGGTGCGCGTACTGTGAAGCGGCGGCCGTGGCATGATAGCGGCTTACCTGTTCAGTCAACCGGAAGCCACCATGAGCGAAACCCTTTTCGATATCCCCCTGAACCGCCTCGAAGGCCAGCCGGCCTCGCTGGCCGACTACCGCGGCAAGGTCATGCTGATCGTGAACGTCGCCTCGCAATGCGGCCTGACGCCGCAGTACACCGGCCTCGAGCACCTGTTCGAGTCCTACGAGGCGCGCGGCCTGGTCGTGCTGGGATTCCCCTGCAACGATTTCGGCGCCCAGGAACCGGGTTCCGCCGAAGAGATCCAGGATTTTTGCCAGCGCAACTATGGCATCAAGTTCCCGATGTTCCAGAAGATTGCAGTGAACGCCGACGCGCGTCATCCGCTGTACCGTGAACTGATCCGCGAGCAGCCGAAAGCCCGGCCGGCGGAGGGGGGCGACCTGATGGCGGTGCTGGAAAAGCACGGCCTGGCACCGAAGAACGACACCGACATCATGTGGAATTTCGAGAAATTCCTGGTCGGCCGCGACGGCAAGGTGATCGCGCGCTTTGCGCCGGATGTGAAGCCGGATGATGCGGCGCTGGTGGCCGCGATCGAGGCGGCGCTGGCCTGAGGGACTGGACTAAGGCCGCGGCTTGACCTGGCGGATGCCGCCGTCCGCCTCGTATTCCAGCGGCGCGAAGGTGATCGAGCGCCGCTGGCTGCCGCCGCCCGGCAGCAGATTGTCGTGGTAGAACAGCCAGCTCTTGCCATCAATCTCGATGATCGCCTGGTGGTTGGTCGAGATCTTCAGGTAGTCGAGCACCACGCCGCGGTAGGTGAAAGGCCCCAGCGGCGAGGCTGCCGTGGCGTACACGATCTGGCCGGGCCAGCCGGTCGAGAAGCTGAAGTAGTACTGGCCGCCGTGTTCATGCAGGAAGGGCGCTTCGCCGTATTTCTTCTTCGGGTCAGACGCCGGCAAGCCTTCGATGGCGACGTTGCGGATCGGCCCGTCCAGCGTGACCATGTCGGCCTTCAGCTTGACCACCTTGGGCACGCGCGTGCCGAAATACAGGTAAGCCTGGCCATCCTTGTCGACGAACACCGCCGGGTCGATCGGCTCATCGCCGGCATTGGCGTCGCGCCCCTTGTCGACCAGCGGCGCGCCGAGGGCATCGGCGAAGCCGCCGTCCGGGCGGGCCGAGACCGCCACGCCGATCTTGTCGCCGCCGACGGGTGCATAGAAATAATATTTGCCGTTGCGGAAAGCCGCTTCCGGCGCCCAGGCCTTGGCGTCCGGACGTGCCCATTGGAAGACCGTCACCGCGAGCGGGATGCCGGCGTCTGTCCAGGTCTGCAGGTCGGATGAGGTGAACAGGCGCCAGGTGGTCGAGTCCCAGTACTTGCCGGAATTCGAGGCATCGTCCGTCGCGTAGACGTAGAACTTGCCTGCGAAATAGTGCGGCGACGGATCGGCACTGAAACGCGGCGAAATCGGCTGGGCGGCCTGGACGGCGATGGGAAGGGCGAGCGCAAACAGCGCGGCGGCAAAGGCATGCATGGTGGCTGGGAACGGAACAGGCGGACGTCGATTCTAGGTGCCTGGCAAACAACACGCCAATTCCTTTTTTGTCGGCAACGATACGAAAACCGGTATGAGGGGCCTAGAACGGTGGCGGCGCGTCCGGCAGGGCCGGCGGCACGTCCAAGTCGACCTCGGTGCGCGCCAGCATGCCAAGATCCGCGCCCTCCACCAGCGCCTGCGCCTGGAAGGCCGCATGCGCGCACGCTGTGCTTCTGCAGCGCGACCAGCATGACCGGCAGCGCCGGGAAGTAGGGCCGCAGCCGCGCCAGCAGTGCATCGCCCATGCCGGGCGTGACCCAGGCCGGCGGCGGGAACGCGACCGCAACGCGCACGCCTTTCAATGCCGTGATGGCGACCTCGATCTTCATGATTCCTTGTCTTGATTCAATTAAGTTCCAATGCGCCACAAGTTCCGGCAGCATCTTCGATCTGACGCAAGAGTATGCTCTGTAACTGTCTTGTTGAGGCAACGGACGCTGGCTAGTCTACAGCCTGTTGTAGAGGCCGCCTACAGGCGGCACGATGACAAACGAGACTATTCTTGAGGAGCAAGCATGAAACGATTCCTGCCTTTCCGGCGCAGCCTGTTGGGTGCCGTGCTGCTGGCGGCGGCAAGCCTGTCGCTGCCGCAGTTGCCCGCGATCGCGCAATCCAGCCCGTGGAGCGCCGAACAGTGGGTGGGCACCTGGGGCACGGCACCGGCCGGCCCGCCGCTGGCCGCGCAGACCCAGACCTTCAGCAACCAGACGCTGCGCCTGATCGCGCACACGACCATTGGCGGGTCGCGCGTGCGCATCCGCATTTCGAACGAGTTCGGCACCACGCCGCTGCGCATCGGCGAAGCCCACGTGGCGCTGCGCCAGGGCGGGGCCAACATCGTTGCCGGCAGCGACCGCGCGCTGACCTTCAGCGGCAACCCGTCGATCGTCATTCCGCCCGGCGCGCCGGTGCTGTCCGATCCGGTCGACCTGGACGTGCCGGCGCTGTCCGACCTGGCCGTCAGCCTGCACCTGCCGGAGACGGTGCAAGCGAATACCATCCACGGTTCGGCCTTCCAGACCAATTACGTCTCGCTGCCGGGTAATTTCACGGGCGCCGCCACGCTGCCGACGGACCGCACCATCACGTCCTGGCCCTTCCTGACCGAGGTCGACGTCAGCGCGCCGGGCAGCGCCGCCATTGTCGCGCTGGGCGATTCGATCACCGACGGTGCGGTGACGACAACGGACGCCAACCGCCGCTGGCCCGACCTGCTGGCGCTGCGCCTGCAGACCACGCGCGACCTGGCGACTGGCGCGAACAAGCAGGGCCAGGCCGGCCTGGCCGCCCTGAACGGCTTGAACACCCGCCTGAGCGTGATCAACCGCGGCATCGGCGGCAACCGCCTGCTGCGCGACCCGGGCGAGCAGCCTCTGTTCGGCCGCGCCGCGCTGGCGCGCTTCGACCGCGACGTGCTGGCCACCGCCGGTGTGCGCTACCTGGTTGTCCTGATCGGCATCAACGACATCGGCCATCCCGGCACCGGTACCATTCCGGCCTCGGAAGCGCCGACGGTACCGGATTTGATTGCCGGCTACCGCCAGCTGATCGCACGCGCCCATGCGAAAGGCATCGCAATCTACGGCGCCACGCTCACGCCCTTCGAAGGCACTGTGTTCCCAGGCTATTACACGCCAGAAAAGGAGCAGGTGCGCCAGGCCGTCAACAACTGGATCCGCAGCGGCGATGAGTTCGATGGCGTGATCGACTTCGAGCGCGCGGTGCGCGACCCGGCCCATCCGACCCGCATGCTGCCGGCCTACGACAGCGGCGACCACCTGCACCCGAACGACCTCGGCATGCAGGCGATGGCCAATGCGATCCCGCTGCAATTGTTCCGCAGCCTGGCGACGGGCGCCATCGCCCAGCCGGCCAAGCGCTGAGCCATTGCCTGCCGGCGGCGCCTCACCAGCCGGGCGATTGGGACTCAGCCGGCATCGCTCGGCGCCGGCATGGCCGCCAGCGCCGGTGTGGGCGCGGATGCCGGCGCCTGTGCGGGATCGGGCGCCGGTGCCGTCCTTGGCGCCGCCGGCGTGCCCGGGAGGGCGCACAGCAAGTCCAGCACCGCTTCCGCCACCCGCTCCGGCGCCACCCCGTCCAGGCAAAGGTGGTGGCCGGCCGGGCAGACGCTCTTGAAGCAGAAGCGGCAGGGCACGTCCTGGAACAGCACCCGGCTGCGCACCCCCCAGGGCGTGTGCTGGGGATTGGTCAGCGCGTACAGGTCGACCACCGGCGTGCCGACCGCCGCCGCGATATGGGCCGGGCCGCTGTTGTTGGTGACGGCCAGCGCCGCCAGCCGCATGGCGGCACCCAGCTCGCCCAGCGTCAGCCGGCCCGCCAGCGTATGCGTCTCGACGCCGCATTGCGCGCGGATCGCTTCGACCAGCAGCACCTCGTTCGCGCTGCCGGCCAGCACCAGCGGGATTGGCAGCGCGGCGGCCAGCAGGGCGATCGCCCGCGCCCAGTGCCTGGCCGGATAGCGGCGCGAGGCCGCGCTGGCGCCCGGGTGCAGCAGCAGCCAGGGGCGGCAGGGGTCGACGCCGGTCTCGCGCAGGCGCGCCTCGGCCGCGGCCAGGTCGGCCTGGCCCAGCACGAAGGACAGGCCCAGGTCGTGCGGGCGGCAGCCGATCCGCTTGACCAGTTCGAGCTGGCGCTGCACCTCGTGGCGCACCATCGTCGCCGGTTCGGGTTCGGGCACCCAGTCGCTCAAGAGGCCGTAGGGATTCTCGCGGCTGTGCGCCAGCCCCAGCGGGATGCCGGCCAGGTGGCACAGCAGCGCCGCCGGCAGCGCGCTCTGGGTATAGGTCGTGAAGATCACGGCGCCATCGAAAGCACGCGCGGCCAGCAATTCCACCAGTGCCAGGTCGGCCTGGCGCGGCGTGTCCGCATTGCCCTTCATCCAGGGCGCCCGGTATTCGATGACGTCGTCGACTTCGGGCACGTAGGGCGCCGCCGCCAGCCCGCCTGGCGAACCCAGCAGCGTCAGGTGGCGTCCGGGCACGGCGTCGCGCAGCGCGCGCATCGCCGGGGTGCACATCAGCACGTCGCCCAGCGAATCGAGGCGCACGCACAGGATGCGGCGCGCGTCCGGCCAGGCCGGGCTCATTGCGGGCCTCCGTGGCTGGCGATCAGTACCGCCGCCGTGTACAGGTCGGGCGCCATGCGGGTCGGGATGCGGCGCGGGCCGAGCCGCCATTCGGTCTCGTTGCCGTTGTCGAGCAGCACGGTGCGGCAGCCGGCGCGGTTGCCGGCTTCGACGTCGTGCAGGATGTCGCCGATCATCCAGGACGAGCGCAGGTCGATGCCGTGCTCGTGGGCCGCCTTCAGGAGCAGGCCGGGCATCGGCTTGCGGCAGTGGCAGTCGTGGGCGTAGGCGGGCACGCTGCCGTCCGGATGGTGCGGACAGTAATAAAAGCCGTCCAGCGTCAGGCGTTCGCGGAACAGCAGGTCGCGCAGGCGGTCTGCCACCCCGTCCAGCGCCGACTCCTCGAAGCGGCCGAAGGCGACGCCGGACTGGTTGCTGACGACGAACAGCCGGTAGTCGAGCCGCGACAGCAGGCGCAGGGCGGCGCCGGCGCCGCAGGACAGCACGATCCGGCGCGGCTCCACGTTGAAGGGCAGGTCGTCCACCAGCGTCCCGTCCTTGTCGATGAAGACGGCCTTCATGGCCACGAGGTTTCCTGCATCGGCAGGACGGTGAGTTCGGGAATCACGCTTTCGCGCGGCAGCAGCAGGACTTGCGCGATGGCATGGGCGACCACGGCCGGGTCCTGCAGCCGCGCCGGGTCGAGCTCGGGGAAGCGGTCGAGCAGGAAGGGGGTGCGCATGCCGCCGGCCACCACCGCGGTGACGCGGATGTCCTGCGGGCGCAGTTCCGCGTGCAGCGCGTGCGACAGGCCGAGCAGGCCCCATTTGCTGGCGTGGTAGGCGCTGGCGTTGGGCCAGGCGCGCTTGGCGGCGGTCGAGACGATGTTGACGATGTCCCCGCCCCGGCCGCGCATGTGCTGGGCCGCATGCTTGGCCAGCAGGAAGGGGCCGTTCAGGTTGGTGTCGATGACGCGCAGCCAGTCCTGTTCGGACAGCGCTTCGACCGGCAGCGTGATGTCGGTGCCGGCATTGTTGACCAGGATGTCGAGCCGGCCCATGCGCTCCACGGTGCGCTCGATGGCGGCCCGTGCCGCCGCCGGGTCGGCCACGTCCAGCGCCAGCGCGTCGAGGCGCACGCCGTAGCCGCGCAGGGCGTCGAGCCGGGCCGGCAGCGGGTCGAAGCGCACGTCGGCCGCCACGACGTCGGCGCCGGCCCGGGCCAGCGCGTCGACCAGGGCGGCACCCAGGCCGCTGGCGGCACCGGTGACGAAGGCGACCTTGCCGCGCAGGTCGGGGGCGGCGGCGAAGGGTGGGGCTGTGACCTGGGGTTCTTGCATACAATCTCCTAGGGTTGGGTCAAGTCGATGGTGGCCCGGGTGCGCGCCTCGGCCAGCACGGCGGCGTACACGGCGGCCACCTGGTGGGCGACGATGCGCCAGGTGTAGTGCTGTCCGGCGCGGCGCAGGCCGGCTTCGCCCAGGGCGCGCGCGAGCGCCGGATTGCGCTGCAGGGTGGCCAGCCGGTCGGCCACCGCCTCCGGGTCGCGCGAAGGCACCAGGAAGCCGGTGCCGCCGTCCACGACCGTGCTCTTGATGCCGCCGACCTCGGCGCCGACCACCGGGCGCGCGCAGGCCATGGCTTCGACCGGGGTGATGCCGAAGGGCTCGTACCAGGGCGTGGTCACGAACACGTCGGCGGCGCCGTACCAGTGGCGCAGTTCGGCGCGCGGCTTCTGGCCGACGAAGTGCACGTGGCCGTCGATGCCGAGCTGGCGGGCGAGGGCATGCAGGCGCGCCAGTTCCGGGCCGTCGCGCCCGCCCCTGCCGGCATGGCTGGTGTCGCCGCCCACCACCAGCAGCTGGGCATCGACGCCGTGCCGGCTGCGCAGCAGGGCGGTGGCTTCGATCACGGTGTCGACGCCCTTGCGCGGCACCATGCGGCCGAGCTGGAGTACGGTGAAGCGCGCGGGATCGAGGCCGAGCCGCGCGCGCGCGGCGTCGTGCTCGACCGGCCACAGCTCGGCCGGATCGAAACCGCAGGGCGCCACCGCGATGCGCGCGGGATCGGCGCCGTACAGCCGCTCCATGTCCTGGCGGTCCTGGGTGCACTCGGCGATGATGCGGTCGGCCTGCCGCATCAGCGCGGTTTCGATGCGCATGCGCGCCGTCGGAAAGGCGTCCAGCGCGCCCTGGGCCAGGCGCCGTACCTGGCCCAGCGCGTGGAAGGTGATCACGAAGGGAATGCCGAGCGCCTGCTTGAGGTGCTGGGCCACCATCCCGGACATGAAGAAGTTCGCATGCACGATGTCGTAGGGCGCCCCCTGGTGGCGCGCGAAGCGGGTGGCGAAGCGGGCGAAGGCCTCGACGTGGGGCAGCATCTGTTCCTTCGGCACGTGGTGGGCCGGCCCCGCCGGTACGTTGATCACGCGCACGCCCTCGTGCCAGGGCTGCACCTGCTTCTGCCTGACCTCGTCGCGCCGCGTGAAAACGTCGACCCGGTGGCCGGCCAGCGCCAGCTCGCGCGCCAGGTGGGCCACGTAGACGTTCTGGCCGCCGCAGTCGATGCTGCCGGGCGCCGCCAGCGGCGAGGCGTGGTCGCTGACCAGGGCGATGCGCAGCGGGCGCACGAGCGGCAGGATCGGGGACAAGGCCTCGGTGAGCATGGGATCGTCGAGTCTCATGGGTGCGTCTTGCTAGCTCGTGACGTGGCGCAGCGCGGCGTCCCAGTCGGCGCTGAAGCGGCCGATGGAAAAGCGCTCGAGCGCGGTGCGGCGCGCGCTGGCGCCCATGCGGCGCGCCAGTCCGGGGTCGTCCAGCAGCGCGTGCATGGCAGCCTCCAGCTGGCGCGTGTCGGTGACGGCGAAGCCGGACACGCCATGCTCGACCACGGTGGCCATCTCGGCGGTGGCCAGCGCCACCACCGGCACGCCGGCCATCATGGCTTCCAGGGTGGACAGGCTCAGGCTGGAATAGCGCACCGGGCTGAACAGGAAGCGGTAGCGCGCGACCAGCGCCGGCAGCTGCGGATGATCGACCTCGCCCAGGCCGCCGAGCTCGCCGGAGCCCATGCCGACCAGGTCGAGCGGGACGTGCTGGCGCAGCGCGGCGAACAGGTCGGCCCCCATGCGCCGCCCGCGCCGCGCCAGGTGGTTGGTGACGACCAGGCCGCGCGCCAGCTCGCCCCCGTAGCGCACGCCTTCGGGCAGCATGACGCCGTGTTCGACCACGCGTGTGGGCGTGCGGCCGCTGTCCCACATCAGGTGGTTGAAAGGCGTGACGTGCACCAGCAGCACGTTGGGGTCGTCGACCGGATGGCGCACGTCGGTGGGCCAGGCGGTGCCGGCGTGGCCGGCCGGCGCGCCCGGCAGCAGGCCCGGCGGATCGTGTTCGAGGTAGATGCGGGGCAGGGCGCGCTGGGCCGGGGTGAGCAGTTCGTACTGGTCCTTGTGCCAGTGGTGGTCTTCCTGGAACAGGATGCAGTCGAATTCCCGCTCGCGCGCCGCGCCCGCCGGCAAGTCGCGCACGTTGGGCCCGAAGGGAAAAGGACCGCAGCGCCCGCCATAGCCGGGCGGCCGCCCCGGACGGGCCAGCACGTGGAATTCGTGCGGCGCCTGCGACAGGTAGTACAGGTAGCTGCCGTGGGTGTGCCAGGTCAGGACGTTCAGGCGGCGCATGGGGTCTCCCGGCGATGATGTGCTGGGTTCGACTGCGCGGGAAATGGCAGGGTTCCGGCACCGGTCGCCAGCTTGAATCTGGATCAAGCGCAGGAAGAAAAGACAAGGGCGCCGTGCCCGAGGGCGGACGGCGCCGTGCCTGGCCGGCCCGAGGTAGGGCCGGGCGGGGTTTAACTGTTACTTGCGCTTGAAGCCGGTATCGTCATCCATGTTGCTGTCGCCGGCCAGGCGGTTGGCGCCGCCCGGGCTGCGCGGGTAGCCGCCGGCGGCGTCGTTGGATTCGTGCACGTCTTCCGTGCCGGCTTCGCGGCCGCCGGTCCCGGTCTGCGAGCCGGCGCGGTCGGTGCTGTTGCTGGCGCCGCTGTTGCCCGGCGAGCGCGGCAGGCCGCCGGCGGCGTCGTTCGACTCGTGCACGCCGCCGAAGTCGGATTGCTGGTTGGCGCCCGAGTGCGAGCCTGCCACGCCCTGCTGCATGTTGCCGCGCTGTGCTTCCTGGCCGCCGACGTTGACCGACGAGGTGCCCGGACCCGGCATGCCGCCGCCCTGGGTCGAGGAGGGGCCGGCCGACTGGCGGTTGCCCATCGAACCCATCGTCACCGGCGATGGCTCGCGGCCCAGCGGGCCGGGCATGCCGCCGCCCCGGGTGCCCTCGGCGTTCATGTTCAGGTTGCCGCCGTGCGGGCCGAGCGAACCGCCTTGCAGGTCGGGCTGGGCCGTGCTCTGCGAGGGCAATTGGGCGCGCGTCACGTCGCGGCTCAGGTCGCGCTGCTGGTTCAGGTCGACGCCGCTGTGCTTGTCACGGTGGCCGATCGGCTGTTCCAGCATGCCGTAGGCGCCGGAGCGTTGCTCCATCTGGCGCTGGTGGCTGTCCGTGATGCCTTGCACCGGGCCGGAGCCGCCGTTGATCTGGGTTTCCATCGAGCCGCCCGGAATGCCGGAATCATCGCCGTTCGCGCGGCCGCCCATGCCGCCCGAATTTAAGTCCGAACCTCCGGCGCCGGGGCCGGCGCCGCTCTGCTGCGTGCCCATCACGTCGCGCTGCTGGTTGCCCTGCTGCTGCACACCGAGGCCCTGCGGATAGGTATGGTCGAGCGGCTGGCCGTTTTCGCCGCTGGCGCCAGTCGAGCCCGGCGTCCATTTTTCGTTGGCGTTGTTGTTCGTCTGGTTGTTGACTTCGCTGCGTTGGTTCGCGTCCATGGCTGTCTCCTATGAACTGTATGAGATGGATGCAGGGCCGCACCCTGCCTGATGGGGCCATGATGCGCGTCCGTACCCGATTTAAGTATAGGAAGACAGGGCCGGTGATTGTAGGAGAAATACTGACGAGTTATTTACTACTGGAAGTAGATTTCATTAGTGCATTTTCTGTCTCACATTGTCCTACAAAGTCATCTGAAAACGTCCTATAGTCTCAACCATCCTCACTGCATAAGATGATTCCGACCGATTGCTCAACGGTGTCCAAGCCTTGGCGTCGGAACAGCCTGCCGCAGGACGCGGCGGTTTTATAGTGTGTAACGAGGAGAGAAACATGGCATCGAACAACCAAGGCAACAAACAGAGCGGCGGCACCAAGAATCGCGGTTTCGCATCGATGGATCCGGAGCGTCAGCGCCAGATCGCCAGCCAGGGCGGCAAGGCCGCCCACGAAAAGGGCACCGCCCACGAGTTCACGTCGGAAGAGGCGCGCCGCGCCGGCAGCATGAGCCACGGCAACCGCCAGTCGGCCAACAGCTCGTCGTCGTCGCGCAGCTCGTCGAAGGGTAACAAGCAATAATGGCAGCCGGAAGCGGGAGGACGGCGGCGCCGCGCCTTCCGCAGCAGGGATACGATAGGGAGCCTGGGTGCTCCCTTTGTTTTTCTTTAACACGTTTTCTTTCGCACAATTCCAGTAGTGGATACGGTAGAATTCTTGCGCCTTATTAACTCTATGCCATAGGAATTCGTCGTGAAACCAGCGGTCATTCGTCAAGTCAAGAGCATGTCCATGTCCTGCGACCGGGTCGGCAACCTCTTGCTGACCAAGTTTGCCAACCAGGGCGCCGCCGACGTCTGCGTGTTCATCCCGGCATCGATCGTGTTCTGGCTGCTCAAGCACCTGCCGATCAACCAGGATCCGGCACTGCAGGCGCCGCCGCCAGGTCCCCAGATCACGCAAATGGATTGGGACAGCCCGAACGTGCCGCATGCCTTCACGGTGAATTGCAAGGTCTTGCCGGGCAAGATCAGCATGACCTTCAACCTCGACCGCAAGCCGGACCTCACCGTCGTCCTCGACCGCAGCAACGTGGAACTGATGCGCCAGATCATGCTGGCCTACAGCCGCGACTTGATCGACCTCGAGGCGCTGTAAGCGTCGCCGCATAAAGGATTTCCCATGCCTATCAAAATCAGCCAGTGCTTCGATTCCGGCGCGATCGACGTCGTGCAAGCCGACAACCCGCGCCAGATCGACCTCAAGCTGCGCAAGGATTCGCACGCCGACATCCACCAGTGGTTCCATTTCCGCCTGCAGGGCGCGCGCGGCCAGGCCTGCACGATGCGCTTTCTGAACGCCGGCCAGGCCACCTACCCGAAGGGCTTCGACGGCTACCAGGTGGCGGCCAGCTACGACACCGAGAACTGGTTCCGCGTGCCGACCAGCTTCGACGGCCAGGTGATGACCGTCAACCACACGCCCGAGCTCGACAGCGTGTATTACGCCTACTTCGAACCCTACACCTGGGAACGCCACCTGCGCCTGCTGGGCGAGGTCGCCGAGAATCCGATCGCGCGCGTGATTGATATCGGCAGCACCGTCGACGGCCGCGACATGAACCTGGTCGTGATCGGCAATCCGCAGGCAGAGAAAAAGATCTGGGTCATCGCACGCCAGCACCCGGGCGAGACCATGGCCGAGTGGTTCGTCGAAGGCATGATGGATGCGCTGCTGGACGACGCCAACCCGCTCGCCAGGAAGCTGCTGCAGCGCGCCGCCTTCTACATCGTGCCGAACATGAACCCGGACGGTTCGGTGCGCGGCAACCTGCGCACCAACGCCGCCGGCGCCAACCTGAACCGCGAGTGGATGACGCCGTCAACCGAGCGCAGCCCGGAAGTGCTGTGCGTGAAGCGCAAGATCGAAGAGACCGGCGTCGACATGTTCTTCGACATCCACGGCGACGAAGCCCTGCCGTACAACTTCGTGGCCGGCTGCGAGATGCTGACCGACTTCACGCCGGAACGCGCCGCCGCCCAGAACGCCTTCATCGACCGCTACATGGCGTCCAGCCCGGACTTCCAGAAAGAGATCGGCTACGCCGCCAGCAAGTACAACGACGAGCTGCTGACCCTGGCGTCGAAGTACATCGGCCACACGTACAAATGCCTGTCGCTGACGCTGGAAATGCCGTTCAAGGACAACGCCAACCTGCCCGACGCCCACGTCGGCTGGAACGGCGCCAGGAGCGCGGCGCTGGGCGCGGCCATGCTGCAGCCGATCCTGCAATCGCTGGACGACTGAACGGGAGCACGGCGCATGGGCATCGAGATCGAACGCAAGTTCCTGCTTGCCAATGAAGGCTGGCGCGGGCAGGGCCAGCCGACCCTGATGCGCCAGGGTTACCTGTGCGCCGATCCGGTGCGCACCGTGCGCGTGCGCATCGAAGGCGAACGCGCCGTGATCACGATCAAGAGCAAGAGCGTCGGCGCCAGCCGCGGCGAATGGGAATACGAGATTCCCGTGCCGGATGCCGCCGAACTGCTCGAACGCCTGTGCGAGCAGCCGCTGGTCGAAAAGACGCGGCACCGCATCGACTACCGGGGCCACACCTGGGAAGTCGACGAATTCATGGGCGAGAACGCCGGCCTGGTGGTGGCCGAGATCGAACTCGCGTCCGAAGACGAAGCCTTCGACAAGCCCGACTGGATCGGGCAGGAAGTCACCGGCGACAAGCGCTACTACAATTCCAGCCTGATCCGGCTGCCATACTCCAAGTGGAAAGACAAGGCATGATCCTGGTGAACCGCCGTGCAGTCCTGCGCAGTACAGCCCTATTGTCCCTATCTCTTGCTGTTGCCGCTCCGGCCGTCCTGGCCGCCACATCCTCCCCGACCTACTTCCCGCCCAAGGGCGACTGGTCCCGCAAGACCCCGGCCCAGCTCGGCGTGGACGTGGGCAAGCTGGCTGAGGCGATTTCCTACGCCCAGTCGCACGAGACCGAAAGGGCCAAGGATTTTTCCGACCAGCGCAAGACCTTCGGCGAGCCCCTCGGTTCGCTGCCGAGCAAGCGCGCGCCGACCAATGGCGTGGTGATCTACAAGGGCTACGTCGTGGCCGAGTTCGGCGATACCCGCTTCGTCGACCCGACCTATTCGGTGGCCAAGAGCATGCTCTCGACCGTCACCGGCGTGGCCGTGCGCGACGGCCGCATCGCCAGCCTGGAGCAACCGGTGGGCCAGACCGTGAGCGACGGCGGCTACGCCTCGCCGCGCAATGCCCAGGTCACCTGGAAACAACACCTGCAGCAGGAATCCGAGTGGGAAGGCAGCCTGTGGGGCAAGAACGCCGACTTCATCGGCCATGACGCCTTCGGCGCGGGCGAGCGCAAGCCGCGCACGCTGGGTGCGCCGGGCAGCCATTTCGAGTACAACGACGTGCGCATCAACCGCCTGGCGCTGTCGCTGCTGCGCGTGTTCGGTCAACCCGTGCCGGACGTGTTCCAGGAACAGGTGATGGACCCGATCGGCGCCTCGAACACCTGGAAGTGGGTGCCTTACACCAACAGCTACGTGGAAATGGACGGCAAGCTGGTGGCTTCGGTCAGCGGCGGCACGCGCTGGGGCGGCGGCATGTGGATCGATTCCTGGGACATGGCGCGCTTCGGCTACCTGTGGCTGCGCGGCGGCAACTGGGATGGCCGGCAAATCCTGCCCCCTGGCTACGTCAAGGCGGCATTGACGCCGAGCGAGCATGGTCCGGACTATGGCTATCTGTGGTGGCTGAATACCAAGGGCAAGAACCTGCCGGGCCTGCCGCCGACCGCGTATGCGGCACTGGGCGCGGGCAGCAACGACATCGTCGTCTCGCCCGAGCACGACTTGGTGATCGTGTGGCGCTGGCACGCCGGTAACCCGGCCGAGTTCGCGAAGCGCGTGATCGAGGCCTTGCCAAAAAAATAATCTCGTTTAGGATAGTCGGAAGACCTCATTCAAAGGTGCTTCCGACATGTCCATTTCCGCATTCCTTCCCGATCCGCCGGTCAGCGGCAGCGACCAGCGTTCCGCGGTCGACCTGGCGACCCGCGGCCACCAGATCTTTCCGGTCCTCGGCATTGACGACATCGGGCGCCTGCGCCGCTTCGGCGCCGAGCGTCATTGGGCCGACGGCGACACCGTGTTCCGTGCCTGCGTCGATGCGCCCGGCATGGTGGTCGTGTTGCAGGGCCACCTGCTGTGCAGTCGCACCGATGCGCTCGGCAAGCGGGTCGAAGTGGTCGAGTACGGCCCCGGCCAGTTCAGCGGCGAAGTGTCGCAGCTGTCCGGCCGCCCGGCGCTGGTCGATGGCGTCGCGGTTGGTGACCTCGATGGGCTGGTGATCGAACCCGAATCGCTGCGCGCGCTGCTGATGGCCGAGGCCGAGCTGGGCGAACGCCTGATGCGCGCCTTCATCCTGCGCCGCGTGCGCCTGATCGAGGAACAGCCGGGCGGCCCGGTGCTGGTCGGCCCCAGCGGCAACGCCTGCCTGTTCGACATCGAGAATTTTTTATCGCGCAATGCCTACCCGTACACGCGGCGCGACCCGGCATCCGACCCGGAAGCGGCGCAGCTGGTGCGCACCCACTGGCACCAGGAATCCGACTGGCCCTTGGTCGCCTTGCCGGACGGCTTCGTGCTGCGCCACCCGACCCTGGCCGAACTGGGCCGCTGCCTTGGCACGCTGCCGCGCATCGACCGCGACAAGGTGTTCGACGTGCTGGTGATCGGCGCCGGCCCGGCGGGACTTGCGACCGCCGTGTATGCGGCCTCGGAAGGCCTCTCGACGATGGTGCTGGACCAGCGCGCCTACGGCGGCCAGGCCGGCGCCAGCGCGCGCATCGAGAATTTCCTCGGCTTCCCGACCGGCATCTCGGGGCGGGCGCTGGCCGGGCGCTCCTACGTCCAGGCGCTCAAGTTCGGCGCCGAAATCGCGATCCCGGCCCGCGCCACGCGCCTGCTGTGCCATGAGCGTCCGCTGAAGGTCGAGATGGACGACGGCACCTGCCTGCGCGCGCGCAGCGTGGTGCTGGCGGCCGGTGCGCGCTACCGCAAGCCGCAGCTCGCGGGGCTGGAGCGCTACGAGGGGCGCGGCGTGTATTACTGGGCCTCGCCGGTGGAAGCGAAGCTGTGCAAGGACCAGCAGGTGGTGCTGGTCGGCGGCGGCAACTCGGCCGGGCAGGCGGCGGTGTTCCTGTCGGCGCACGCCGCCAAGGTGCACCTGATGGTGCGTGGGCCGGGGCTGGCGGCGACCATGTCGAGCTACCTGATCGAACGCATCGCGGCCAGCGCCAACATCGAGCTGCACACTTATCTAGAGCTGGACGCGCTGGAGGGCGACGAGGGCGGCCTGACCCGGGTGCATTGCCGTGGGCGCCGCGATGGCGCGCCGGCCGATTTCGAGACGCGGCATTTGTTCCTGTTCATCGGGGCCGATCCGAACAGCGAGTGGCTGGGCGAATGCGCGATCGGGCTGGACGACAAGGGTTTCGTGCTGACCGGGCTCGATGCGCGGCCGGAGGGGACGGGACGGGCGCTGGAGACCAGCGTGGATGGGGTGTTCGCGGTCGGGGATCTACGGGCTGGATCGACCAAGCGGGTAGCGGCCGCGGCGGGGGAGGGGGCGGCGGCGGTGGCGCAGATTCATGCCTACCTGGCGCAGCAGGCAGCGGCGTAAGCGCACGCTGCCCCAGTATGGTTGCGTCATTCGCATGTGCGTCCTTCAGCCCGGACGTAGCCGCCGCTGAGCCTTTGCGATACCTTGAAGATTGTCTTGGAAAACACGATGCAGATAAATGCGATGCCGAGGGCCGCAACGCCGTCGAGGACATAGTGCCAGGCCAGCACGATAGTGGAAAACCAGATCAGCACGAACCACGGTATGGCGCACCAGAGCATCCGCCGCCAGTGGCACGCGACGAACCACGTCGCCATCGCAGTCAGGGCGACGTGCAGGCTTGGCATCGCGACCGTTCCGTAAAACAAGCCGTTTTGCGCGACTTTTCCGGCCTGGTATTGCCCGAGGAAATCCTGTAACACCCTGGTGGACGAGCCCTGCAGGTAATTGAATAGTTCAGGCTGATAATATTCAGGGCCCGCAACAGGGAAAAACATGGCGATACATGACCTGAAGTAAAACGCCAATACGACTGCCGTCGCGAACACCATGTAGCTTTCGGTGAAGCCATTCTTGACCAGCGCCGCCATCACGATCAGAACGTATATCCACATCAGATGATAGACGATTTCCCAGAATTTCAAGGGCAGGAAATTTGAGGAAGCCATGGCGTGAAATAAGGGGGCTTCGATGTTCCACAGGAGATGGTCTTGCCAGACCGACGTATGCGTTCGATATATTTCTATCAAATTGGCATTGCCGTTGATCGAGAAAACGACGAGCGCGATGAGTACACTGCCTGTCACCATGGCACGTCCCAACGGCAACCCGCGCCAGAGCGCGGCGATATCCACCTGTTTCGAACCTTCGTCGGTAAAACGCTTTGCCAGCCTGACCGAATCGATCCCGAAGAACAGCGTCAGTATGACCAGGAAAAAAACAACAATAGAGGTAGCCGAGTAGAACTGGTGTTCCGTAATGACACCCACGGAAAGCCGCCCGGCAAAGACATGCGAGAAGGCGGTGAGGACGGCCCCAAGCACGGCCAGCGGCATGACCATGCCGATGAAATTCTTGATTGCATTCATAAAATTCCTAGTCGATAAGTCGTTGCCATAGAAATCGATGAGACCTGCATGAACTTCGATGCGAACGGCATGGACTGCGTGTAGTGCACTCAGGCAATTGTAGGCACATTCAGCACGAGGGATGAGGGGTTTTATTTGCCTGTAATCAAGTTTTGATCGACATGGGCACGAAAAAAAAGCCCTGGAAGGGCTTGGGGGGGGCTGGAACAGCGGTGTTCCGCAGTGCAGGGATGGCACCGCTTGCGCCATCCCTGCAAAACGGTGGACATCAGTGGAAGTGCTCGTTCCCCGCCGGCGTATCTTCCGGCATCTCCGCATGCACCAGCTCGCCGCTCGGGTCGGCGAACAGCGGCGCCCCGCAATCGTCGCAGTACTCGGCGACGTAGCGTTCGCCGATGCGCTTGACGTGGGTGATGCCGACCTCGTTCAGGTGGTGCACGATCTCGTCGATCGGCGCCTGCGGGCGGCCGGCGGTGCCGGGGCCTTCCATCGGCGTGCCTTCCTCGTCTTCCTGGCCGTAAAGGGGCCAGACGATGCCGTAGACCACGTCGGACGACTGGCGCAGCGTGAAGCCGACGCGGTACTCGTCGACCTGGTTGTCGCTGGCCTCGTCGCCGAAGCCGGCCACCACGGCCCGCAAATCGTTCGGTTCCACGCCCAGCGTGTGGGTCAGGTAGTGGACGGCGGCGCGGATCGAGACCGGGCGGATGTCCTTGTCGGCTTCGCGGCAAGCCACGTAATAGGCTTCCGGCAGCAGCAGCTCGACGCCGCAGCCCGGCAGCAGGCGCGCGATGCTGGGGCCGGCCTGGGCGCGCCATTGCTCGAGCGCGGCGTCGCGCACGGCTTCGAAATTCACGTGGTGCTGCGGCTCCTGCCAGCGGAACAGCGGGGCGCCCTGCGGGGCGACCACGGCCACAAGCAGGTAGCGCGTGTCGGCCAGGAATTGCGAAGTGTCCGGGCCCGGCGCGGCCGGCTTGATGTTGCCATTCTTGCTGCCGCCCTTGTGCGCAACCTGGGCCAGCTTGTGCGTCAGCGCATGGGTTTCGGCATGGGTGCGCGGCAGCTGGTCGATCGAGTACAGGGTCGGGGCGATGGCCAGCTCGGCGCCCTCGGCCAGCAGGTGGGCCGAGAAGTGGGCGCTGAGCGTGTTCAGCACGTCGTTCGGGACCGTGCCCGAGGCGATGGCGAAACGGGTCCAGGCCAGCACCGGGGCGGCCACCAGCAGGGCTTGCCAGGCGACCTCGCTACCGTCGTTGGCCTGTTCGACCATGGTCGAGGACTCGCTGACCGCTTCGACCGCATCCATCAGCACGTCGTAGGGCGCGAGGTCGCCCTTGAACAGGACGTTGAGGGCGGCGTCGATGTTTTCCTGGTGGTTGGTCTTGAGCAGCTTCTGCAGCTGCGTATCGAGGTTGCGCTCCCAGGTCCGTTCTTCAACGCGGCTGGCGGCCTGCACGATGGCTTGGCTGATGCTGACGAGACGTTGGCTTTCTGCCGATAGTTTGGGTGAGTCTTTGGAGGGGCGACGCATGGCGCTTGGGAGTCTCTTCGGTAATTAAGTGTATGAAT